>MDTC01178651.1_pt1 | contig 28260 bp, 34 predicted proteins | sample 811181 | NCBI WGS metagenome assembly MDTC01 (sample SAMN05326644, study PRJNA326480) | marine metagenome | isolation source: seawater | place: Pacific Ocean: North | collected 2011 | reverse complement strand
CCAGGTTTATTCACAGGAGCAATGACTTTAGGTGTATTAATACAAACGTCTAGCGCATTTAGAGAAGTGCAGGGTAGTTTTTCTTTATTTTTACAAAATTGGACAAGGATCACTGAATTAAGATCAATCTATAAACGTCTTATGGAATTTGAGACGGCTATTGATTTTAAAAAAAACTTGAGGAAACCTAAAAAATCTGATGTAAGAGCTTAATGGAGCTCTACCTTAAACTCATAGACGTAATAGCGCCTGTTTTTTTTGTTATTGGAATAGGTTATTATCTTGGTAAAAAAAACCCTGATATCAACACAGACTTTATAACTACTTTTGCTGGTAACGTTGGTACACCTGGTATGATATTTTATACAATTACTACTACAGGAGTAACTTTAAGTGTTTTTACCGAGTACTTTATTTATGCTTTGGTTATTATTGGTGGGTTCTCGCTTGTTGGTTTTTTATTTTTACTATTATTAAAGAAAGATTTTATTAGTGAGCTACCACCATTAATTTTGCCTAATACTGGAAATATGGGTATTCCAATTTGCTTGTTTGCCTATGGAACAGCTGGGCTAGGGGTTGCGTCTTCAATTGCTTCTGTAATTATTCTTCTTCATTTCACTATTGGAGTATTATTAGCAAAGAAAAGTTTTTCATTTAAAGTATTAGTTAAGAACATGCCTATGTATGCTATAATAGTCTCAGTTATATTCTTATATTTTGAATGGGATGTTCCTGGTTATTTAGAAAACACAACTTTTTTACTTACATACGCTACTATATTTCTAGTTTTAATGAGCCTAGGTATTGCTTTAACTCGGTTAAAGGTAGTTTCATGGACCCATGCATCAATCCTAGGAGCTGTTAGGGTAATTTTAGGGCCTGTAATATGCTTAAGCCTTATTAAATTCCTCGATTTAGAAGGATTTGCCGCTGGAGTTCTTCTAATTCAGTCTTGTATGCCCAGTGCTGTGTTAACTTACTTAGTGGGATCTATGTATTCTGAAAAAAAAGTGGTCGACAGTGTTGCTAGTGTCATAGTGACTTCAACTATAATGTCCTTTATAACGATTCCAATTGTTGTTTTTTATAGTTTAAAATATTTTCAGTAAATACAGTTACTTACATAATATAATTAATCTAAATTGTTAAAATATAGGTAAATATTACTTCTATATAATAAGAAAAACTTTGATTAACGTTGATAAATAGGGGTAATAAATTCCTAAATTAATGAAACCTATTTTTAAAAAGCTAGTGAAAAAGATAAAAACATAAAAAATTACGCTTAAAGGAGTTATTTAATAAATCAAATTGAGTGGAAAGCTAATAAAAGAGACCTATTTTGACTATCGAATAACCTATAAATAGAAACATATCTAGGAGCCCTGCGCAATGGGAATATACCATTTAAACGAGCTTAGAGGGTGTTTTTTTTTACATTAGATGTTTTGTAGTACAACTTAGTCGTGTGTGCTTAAAAAGAATAAGTGAATAGGGGCTGATAGACTAAAACAGCCGTAGAATAACAATTCTAGAGCTTTATACCCTCTTTTTTTAGAAGCAATTTCTTAGTTTTGATGCCTCCTTTGCCAGAGTAGCCTCCAAGAGATCCATCCGACCTAATCACTCTGTGGCACGGTATTTTGGGTGCATAAGGGTTTTTGCCTATAGCATTAGCCACAGCACGAACAGCAAGCGGTTTTCTTATGCCTTTAGCTATCTGGGAGTACGTTTTAACACTTCCACGAGGTATTTTCTTGAGATAAGCCCATACTTTTAATTGAAATTTTGTTCCATTTATTTTCATTAATCTATTACCAAGTATATTGTTAATATAGAGATTATTATCAGTAAAGCTCCGATAAATACGGACATTTTTTTTTTATTTTTAAGATTGGCTTTATTCCAGCTAGTTGAAATAAAATAAACAACTAATATAAATAAAATTATTGGAAGAAATATTTTTATCATTTCATCAAAATATACTTATTGACAACATAAATCACTTAGTATATTAATTCCGATAATTAATGGTTATCGGAAAATTATATGAATGAAATTGTATCTGACATTAAAAGCTTAGAAATTGAAACATTAAAGAACTTAAAAAACTCTAAATCTGAAAATACATTAAGAGCTTACAGTTCAGATTATAAAGATTTTTCTTCATTTTGTGTCAAAAATAATTTTTGCGCATTACCAACAGACCCCAAAATTATAGCTCTATATTTAACACATCTCTCAAAATCATCTAAGTTTAGTACTTTAAAAAGAAGAATTGCCTCTATTAGCGTCGTACATAAATTAAAAGGTCATTACATCGATACTAAACATCCCTTAATTGTTGAAAATTTGCTAGGCATTAAGAGAAAGAATGGCAGCAATCAAAAAGCAAAAAAACCTATATTAATCAATGATTTAAAAATAATTATTAATAAAATAGATGAATTAAAAATTAATGAAATGAGAAAGTTAAGAGATAAAACACTAATATTAGTAGGTTTTGCTGGAGGGTTTAGAAGGTCGGAACTAGTAGACATAAATTACGAGGATGTTGAATTTGTAAGAGAGGGAGTAAAAATATTTATAAAAAAATCAAAAACAGATCAATCAGGAGAAGGAATGATAAAAGCAATCCCCTCTTTTAATAATAATAAATATTGTCCTGTAATGCATTTAGAAGAATGGATGACAAATAAGGAAATAAAAAAGGATAAAATATTTCCTATTTCCGACAAAAGTGTTGCGTTAATAATTAAAAAATATGCAAATTTAGCTGGTCTAGAAAGTGAAAAGTATGCTGGTCATAGCCTTAGATCTGGATTTGCTACTTCTACAGCTGAGTCAGGCGCTGAAGAAAGAAATATAATGGCAATGACAGGACATAAAACAACTCAAATGGTAAGAAGATATATAAAAGAGGCTAATTTATTTAAAAATAATGCTCTAAATAAACTAAAATTATGATTAAAGATTTAGAATATTTTCTTAAAAAACTTTTTTTATCAGAATCATATTTACTAAAAAAAAGGATAAAAAGATCAATTAAAAACAAAGATGAAAGAGAGCTAGAACTAATAAAAATATTTTCCGATAAAAAAAAAGATGCAATAGATGTTGGGGTTTATAGAGGTGTCTATAGCTACCAGTTGGCGAAATATTATAAACATGTTTACTCATATGAACCTAACCCACTTATATATCCATATCTTCAGAAAAATTTAAAAAAAATTATATCTAATATTACAATAGAAAACTTTGCATTATCAGATGCAATAGGAGAAATTGATTTAAGAATACCAAAAAGATTTAAATCAATTTTTAAAGGAAATATTGAAGAAATATATAAATTAGGATGTGCTTCAATTCATAAAAAAAATAAATTTATTGAGTTCGATTCATATAAAGTTAAAAGACAAAAATTAGACAATATATTAAAAAATAAAACAGTTGGCTTTATTAAAATTGATGTTGAGGGACATGAAAAAGAAGTTATTAAAGGGTCAATTGAAATTATTAAAAAAAATAAGCCAATACTTTTGGTAGAAATAGAGGAAAGACACTCTAAAGTGAAACCAATAGAAACAATAAATTTTATAAAAAATTTAGGCTACAAACCATATTTTTTTAAAGAAAATAAACTAATAGAGGTTAAAAATCCTGATGAATTTCACGATATTAACAATTTTGTTTTCAAATATGATTAATAATTTTTTGTGATAAAGAATTAAATTCGTCTCTAAAAAAATAATCATAGTTTCTAAAATGAGAATTCCATTTTTTATAAGCTTCCAATTCAGACTCATCAAAAATATCAAATAACCTTAAATTATAAGAAGAAGCTAAATGTGACGCTGCCCCATGGCAACAAATAACTAATTTTGATTTACTAATTATGTGCTGTAAAGTCAGAAAGGACAAATTAATAAATAAAATGATTTGTTTGTCATTATATTCATACATAAAGTTATTTTCATTTATTTTTATAAAACTTTTTTTTAAGTTTTCAATGATATGATTGCTATACACACCAGTTGTAATAACAAGATCTTCTTTAGATTTATCAATTATTCTTTTTAAAAAAAATAAAAACTCTTCATCATCTGGTTGAATTTTGACATATTTATCAATGTATTCTCTAGCAATCCATTTTTCATCAAAGTGTAATATATTAAATTTATTTGGTAACAAATAATCTTTATTAGTTAAAATCTTTTCATTTTCAAAAATATTTAAATCTTGATTTAAAAAGCTAAAGTTTAAAAAAGTTAAAATATCTTTTAATTCATCAATTTTAGTTTTTTTCGTTAATGAGAGAATTGTTTTATAAAAAAAAGGGCTAAACAAAACTTTATAAAGTTGTTGCGTACTAATTAAAAATTTATTTTTTGAGCTACATAATATTGAGCAATAAATAGATCTTTTTTTGCCATCTAAAACACCGACAACTGAAAAATTCATTTTTATGAATGATAAGATAAAAAAAAGTTTTTTTAATGGATTTGATGGGTACAACATTACATTATCAACAAATGACAAAGACTTTATGTATAAAAAATTTTTTTTAGAAGCAACAACTGTGATGTTTGAACTTGGATCATTTCTTTTAATCGATTTCAATAATATTGAACTAATTAAAAAATCTCCAATTCTGTCTGTCCTAAAAAATAAATAAGTTTTCATTTTTCTGGTTTGCTTAATTATTTATCCCAATAATATTTCTTCTTTATGCCAAATGTTTTATTGATTATATATTCTGCAACTATTGATGAATTAAAATATTTAAAATATTTATCCCTGCCCCTCTTAGCTATTCTACTTCTTTCAGAATTATCTCTACTATATTTCAAAATCTTTTCTGATAGATCATTAATATTTTTGTAAAATATTATCTCTTTATTTGTAAAAAAATCTGTGAATTGAGTTTTTTTATCTACAAGCACTAATAAACCATTGCCTACCAATTGAGCTAATCTATCACTACTATAATATTTAATTGGCCTTCCCTGACTTAAATTAATTCCCATTTTTGATTGAGATATAGCATTAATAAAGTTATCTGCCCAGACAGGTTGTTTACTATCCATTCCATATAAATCAAATCTTATATCGGGTGTTTTCATAATCAGAGAATCTATAAAAGACTCTCTTTTGTCATATTTCCCCTTTTTTAATATCCCTCTATGTACGCCGTGACTCATTGCAAAAAAAACATCAGTATTAAAATGTTCTTTTTTATAATTATGAAGTTTCTCGAAAGATAAATCTACTGGATTTGGAATATAAAATATCTTATTCTTTTTTGGAAAAGATAATGTGTTTGGGTCTGTTGTACAGAAATTACAATCGGATACGTCTAATTTATCAAGAAACCTTGACTTATTAATCTTCCATTCAGAGTCCATTCTGTCTAAGAACCATTGAGCTATTTTTATATTTGGATAGTTTTTTTTTATAAAATAAAGAGTTTCTTTTTTTATTAAATCAGCATGCCCTAAAACTATTAGGTCTGGAACATAATTACTTATAACTTCTATCAATTTAGAATTTAGTCTTTTTGATCCATTTAAATCATTTACATTCCTATAATAACTTACAATATCTCTATCACTGAACTCTAAAACGCTATGATTCAATCTCAAAAATCCATTATTTATTCTTTTTCCAGTATTATAAAACAATCTTCCATTATGTCTTTCGTTAAAATTTGTAACGTGTAATATTTTTAAATGTTCTAAATTTCTTTTTTTAAAAATAAAACTAAATTTATTTGTTAAAATTTTATTTCTATACGTATCAATTTTATTAGAAATATGTTCGTCTGTCAGATAGAAATTCTTAATAGAGAGATGTTGAAGGTTATTTCTCATTTTCTTATTGATAATGAGTTTATTAATTGCGTCGTAAATGTTTTTTACATTAAGATTTCTAACGATAATACCATTAGTAATTGTTTCTGGTAATCCACCTCTATTAGATATAATTACTGCACATCCTCTACTTGAGGCCTCAAGGCTCGTACGACCAAATGGTTCTTCCCACCTGGAACAAGCCACAGCAATACTTGTTTTTTTAAAAATATCGAGAACTTTTTCATGATTTTGGAATCCCATTATCTTTAAATTTTTATGATTAAATACTAATTTTTCTCGCGGTTCGTCACCAATAACTATAGAGGACCAATCTGTGTGTTTGTCTAAAATTTTAACAATCGCCTTACCAAACAAATCATATCCTTTTGCTGTATTTAGCTTACCAACAAAAGTTACAAGTTTAAGTTTTTTTCTAATATCTATTTTAGTTTTATTAATAGATTGATGAATAACTTCAAGTTTTGAGGTTTTATGGTATATATTTTTTAATTTAGTCAAAAACCTTTGTTTAGACCATTCGCTATTAAAAATTATCTTTGTACACTTATTTAAGAGCTCTATTCGTTCACTTGAAGACTTTGATCCTATCATACTAAGAGGATCATTATGAAAATATAAAACTATATTAGCTTTTAAATTATTAATTAAATTAACATAGTTTGGTCTATTATGTACTTCTATTATATCGGGCTGGTTAATAGAATTTAATCTAATAAATTTTTTAACATATTCTTTGCTTTGACTTTGAAATAATTTTTTGTTTAGGTTTATATTAACGTAATTTAAATTGAATTTTTTTTTTAAGGACGTGTATCCATAGACTGTTATATTCTTTTTATATTTGCTTAGTTGAGTTGTATAGTTAACAAATAATGAAACAGCACCCGGATAAATTGGTGAAAAATTTTCCTTATATGGTAACAAAATTGAAATATTCATTTTTTTAATTTAATTTTATTTCTTAAATTCCTATTGTTCTTTATATAATATTCTCTAGAAATTGCCTCTCCTTTCGAAGTAAGTTTTTCTTTATAAATCAAAGACCATTTTCTGCCTCTAGTAAACTTTGCCCCTTTACCTTTATTGTGCAGTTCAATTCTTTTTTTTATATTATTCGTATAACCAACATATGTAACACTTTTTTTTTCGATTGATTTAATTACATATACGTAAAAACTCATCTACTATAATTAAAATAACATGTTAAAGATTGACTTTCATTTTATCACTAAGATTTCCTTCATAAAAATCGATTATATTTTGGGCAGTTTGAATTCCCATTTTAGCGGTACACTCTTTAGTGAAAGTTGCAGCATGTGGGCTTAACAAAACTTTTTTATTATTTATTAGTGGATTATCTAAATTTATTGGTTCTTTTTCAAATACGTCTAAACCCGCACGGAAGATAATATTCTCATTTAAAGCCTGATTTAAATCTAATTCATTAATTATACCGCCCCTTGCGGTGTTAATTAAAATAGAATTTTTTTTCATTATTTTCATATTATCTTTGTTAATTAAATTTTTCGTCTCTTTAGTTAACGGAGAATGTATGGATATAAAATCTGCAATCTTAAGGCCTTCATCAAGTGAATTAGTTTTTGTACCACCAGCTTTTTTTATAACATCTTCCCCTACATAAGGATCATAAACATTGATTTTCATCCCAAATCCAATACACCTTGAAATCAAACTTTGTCCAGTGCGTCCAAAACCTATAATTAAAATTCTTTTATTAAAAAGTTCGTATGTATCAATTTTTGAAATTTCATCCTTTTTATAACCATTTCTAACTATCTCATCAAAGTCTGCTACTCCTTTAGTTAAAGATAACATCATTCCAAAAACGTGCTCAGCTACAGAAATAGCATTTGCTGTAGCGGTTATTAATAAAGCAATATTTCTTCTTTTTAAATAGGCTAAATCTACATTGTCAGTACCTACGCCATGTCTTGATATAACTTTCATTTTTTTACAATTATCTAAAATATTTGAAAATAAATTCGTTGTTCTTAAAGTTAAAGCGTCAAACTCAGGTAATTTTTTTATTAGATTATTTTCTGACGAGTCTTCGATAATTTCATAATAAAAATCTTTATGTTCTTCAAACAATTTTATCCCATCTGGATGAATTTTTTCTATAATAGCAACTTTGTACATAATTTTATTTAAGCTTATTATTAATCATTAATAAGAAATACCAAAATGAGTATATTTAATATTTAGGTAGTCTTTAATTGCCATAGAACCGCCCTCACGACCATATCCGGTTTGTTTGATTCCTCCAAAAGGAGCCTCAGCTACAGCAACCACCGCTGTATTAACTGCTACAGTTCCTGTTTCAATAAGTTCAGAAGCCCTGTTAGCTTTTTCTAAATTATTTGTATAAATGTAGCTCGCTAAACCCAAGTCGTTATTATTTGCTCTTTTGATTACTTCATCAAAATCTTTGAAAGTTAGAAGAGGTATAATAGGTCCAAAGGGTTCTTCTCTCATTATTGTAAAATTATCTTTAATGTTATCAAAAACCGTTGGTTCATAAAAATAACCTTGGTTAAAAGCTGGTGGTCTTTGTCCACCACACAAGATTTTACCGCCTTCTTTTTTTGTTTTTTCAACCAATAATTCTAGTTCATTTAAGCGTTTTTTTGTTGTTAAAGGACCTAAGTTTGTATCTTGATTTAAACCATTTCCTAATTTTAATTTCTTGGTTTTTTCAACAATTTTTTTTGTAAATTCATCTTTTTTATTTTCATGAATATAAAAACGATTAGGAGAGATACAAACTTGACCATTGTTTCTAAATTTAGCAGCAATAGCCATATCTGTAACTTTATTTATATCAGCATCATCAAAAACAATAAAAGGAGAATGACCACTAAGTTCCATCGTAACTCTTTGAACTTTATTCGCTGCTTGTTTTAAAATTAATTTACCTACCCTTGTAGAACCAGTAATAGAAATTTTTTTGATGGTATCTGAAGAAATTAATTCAGTGGCTATACCAGCTGGATCTCCAGATAAAAGATTAATAACTCCGGGTGGTACACCTGCTTCTTTACAGATATTAATTAATTCCATGACACTACCTGGAGTAATTACATCAGGCTTAACTATAACTGAACAACCGGCAGCTAAAGCAGTTGAAATTTTACGCGACGCTAAAATAATTGGAAAATTCCATGGAACTAATGCAGCTACAACACCAACAGGTTGATAATAAACATGGATGCGAGTATTAGGGAATCTGCTTTGATTTATTTCACCGTATATACGTTTGGTTTCTTCAGAATTCCATTCAAAAATATCAGCAGCCCCATTAATTTCGCCAGGACCTTCCGATAAAGGTTTGCCTACTTCTAAAGTCATCCATTTAGATAGAATATCAATTTTTTTTCTAATTAATTCAGAAATTTTTCTTAGAACCTTGGCTCTTTCCCATGGAGAAGTATTTTTCCAAATCTCCAAACCTTTTTCTGCTGACTTTATCGCTAATTGAATATCTTCTTTATTGGCTTTTGAAGCTTTGCCTATTACTTCTTCAGTTGCTGGATTGATGACTTCATATGTGTCACCACTAATTGATTTTTGCCATTTACCATTTATAAATTGTCCAAAATTTTCATACATAATTTTAATACTTGGCGGTCCCAAGGGGAATCGAACCCCTCTTTGCAGGATGAAAACCAGCTGTCCTAACCGATAGACGATGGGACCGTAATTTAATGAGTCTTATTAACAGAAATATCATCAATAATAAACTCTACATTTTTCTCGCCCCTCCACTCATTCAAACTTAATTTGCCCACAATGTTAAAGGTTTTATGCCCATTTTTAATTAAATATGCAGCCAAATTATTATCAGAGGCATTAAAAGCAATAGTTTTTATCACTGATCCGTCTTCACCAATAAGATTTGATTTTATATGTTTTTCGCCAATAATTTTTGAATTTAGTAATTTAAGGTTTTCGATCGAGAATTTTGGTTCGCTATTTCCAGAGCCAAAAGGAGCCAGATGATTAATCTTATTGTAAAATTCTAAATTAACAGCTGATGGCGCAATAATACTATCAATAAAATATTTCCTTTCTTCTGAAATATTATTTTTTTGTTTTGCAAAACGTCTACTGGCAAAGATTTTAAATTCATTAATTTTATCAATTGCAATAGAAAAACCACCAGCCATTTTATGACCCCCGCCTTTAATCAAAATATTAGCTTGCACGCCAGCTAATATTAATGAACCAATATCAAAACCTAATGTTGATCTCGCAGATGCTTTGCCAATTTTATCATTTGTTGATATTATTATTGTTGGTTTATTATATTTTTCTTTTATTCTAGCGGCAACAATTCCAATTACACCTTCATGGAAATTTTTACCATCTATGATTAAAATTGATTGATTTACATTTATATTTTCTTGAATTTCATTTAATAAGTTTTTTTCCAATAATTGACGCTCTTTATTATAATTTTCTAACTCTGAAGCTATTTGAAAGGCTTTTTTTGCATTAATATTAAGTAATAGATTTGCTCCATGTGAACATTTTCCAACTCTACCGCCTGCATTTATTCTTGGACCAAGTTTAAAACCTAAATGATATGTAGTTATATCTGACTTAATCTCACAAAATTCTATAAGAGTTTTAAGCCCTATGTTTTTCTTTAAACTTAATATTTTTAGTCCTTGCTTGACTATAGCTCGATTTATACCAGTGAGCGGAACGACATCACACACTGTTCCTAAGGATACTAAGTCAAGATATTCTAGCAAATTTGGTTCAGAAAAACTATTTTTTTTGAACCAGGAAATTTCACGTAATTTTTTATTTAAAGAAATAAGAAACATGAAACATACACCTGCAGCACATAAATAATTTAAATTCGAACTATCATCCATTCTGTTTGGATTAACTATTGAAAATGCAGCTGGTAATTTAGTGTCAGATTGATGGTGATCTAAGACCAAGGTATCCACATTTAATTTCTTTGCGAATTCAATAGGTTCAAAGGAAAGCGTTCCACAATCGAGTGTAAATATCAATTTACAACCTTTATCTATTAATTTCTTAAAACCAGCTTCTGATGGACCGTATCCTTCTTCTTTTCGGTCTGGTATATATATTTCAAAGTCGCAATTGATGTTCGAAAGATATCTGCCTAATATAGCAGTTGATGTAGCGCCATCGACATCATAATCACCGAAAATTCCAATTTTTTCTCCATTATTGATTGCATCAATTGACCTAAGAACAGTCTTATCCATATCTTTTAATATATTTGGATTAGGTAAAATATTTTTTATAGCCGGCTCTAAGTAGTTTTTTATATCTTCTTTTTTAATTTTTTTGATTGCTATTAATTTAGAAGTAATTTCATCTAAGAAGAAGTTTTCTTTAAAATATTTTGCCTGATCTGAGTCAAAATCTTTAAGTATCCATTTTCTTCCTGAAACTGATAATAAACTCATTTATTATAAATATTTGACACAGTTTTTATGATTTTTCTACTTTTATGAAGCGCAAAAGTATTAACTTCAAATTTATCACCTAAATCCTCAACTCCTTTAGCTAAGTCACCACTTGTGACTCCAGTAGCACAAAAAATTACATCACCTTTAACCATATCATCAATATTGTATTTCTTATTAAAGTCGGTAATACCAAGTTTTCTCGCTCTAATTTTTTCTTTTTGATCCAAAACTAAACGACCTTGAATTTGACCTCCAAAACAGGATAAGGCTGCTGCAACTATTACTCCTTCAGGTCCGCCGCCGGTACTGTAATATATGTCATTTTTTGGAATATTCCCAATTACACTCAATGCACCCGCAATATCACCATCTGTAATAAAGTTAATTTTTACTCGCATTTTTGTTAATTCTTTAATTATGTGGTCATGTCTCGGTCTTTTTAATACACAAGCACTTAATTCTGAAATTTTTTTCTTTTTAGCTTTTGCTAGTATATTAATATTCTTTTCCACACTATTATCTAAATCTAATAAATTTTTAGGTAAATTTGTTCCAATTGCAATTTTTTCCATGTATGTATCTGGCGCTGATAACAGATCACCTTTTTTTGCTATAGCTAATACAGAAAAGGCATTTGGCTGATTGTTTGCTGTAAACTTAGTTCCTTCCAATGGATCAACAGCAATATCAAATTTAGGTCCATTTAAAGTTCCTAATTTTTCACCGATATATAACATTGGAGCTTCATCCATTTCTCCCTCACCTATGACAACAGTGCCCTCCATGTCTATTTTATTTAATTCGCTTCTCATTGGATCAACAGCTCCTTTGTCAGCAGCTATCTTGTCTTGTTTGCCAACAAATTTTGATGCGCCAATCGCAGCTTTCTCAGTAGCTTTGATAAATAAATCTAGATATTTGGAATCGATTGACATTTAATCTTCAATTCTAATCAATTTAGGCTTTTTAATAATATATTTCTTTTTCTCTAATTGACTAATAGTTTTCATTAAATGTAAATCTTTTGTTTTGTGAGTTATAATTATTATAGAGGAATATTTTTTTGTAAATATTGGATTTTGAATCAACCTTTTTAGAGATACTTTATTTTTAGCAAAATATTCTGTTATATTGGCTAAAACACCATGTCTATCTGTTACGTCTAAACGTACATAGGAAGAAAAATTCTTATTTGAAATTGAGTCTACTTTTATATTTTTTCTTTCTTTGCTAGATAATGCAAAAGGATATTTAATATTTCCTCTTAAAATAGAAGAAATATCTGAAATTAATGCTGATGTAGTTGCCTCTGGCCCAGCCCCCTCCCCTTGTATTATGCTTTGTCCGACAGGCTTCCCATCAACAATAACAGCGTTTAATACACCATTTATGCCTGCAATGTATGAGGATTCTTTAACTAAACTTGGATGAACTCTTTGTATTAATTTATTATTATAAATTTCTGATACACCAATTAATTTTATTTTGTAACCTAATTTGTTTGCATTATTAATATCAATTTGGTCAACTGTATTAATTCCTTCTACATAAATATGATGATTTAAAAAAGAATTAAAACAAAGAGATGATAATATTTTTAACTTGGCAGCTACATCATCTCCATTTAAATCTGAGGAAGGATTGCTTTCTGCATACCCTAGTGATTGAGCCTTAATTAACGCATCTTTAAAAGACTTTTTGTCTTTATCCATGCTAGATAAAATATAATTTGAGGTTCCGTTTAAAATACCTTGAATTTTAATAATATTGTTTGCGATGAGACCTTCTTTAATACATCTAATAATAGGAATTCCTCCACATACTGATGCTTCAAATTCTAAATTTAATCTATTTTTTTCGGCAATATGAGATAATTTATCTCCATATTTTGCAATCAATGCTTTATTAGCTGTAACAACGTGTTTGCCGTTTTTTAAAGCTTCGAAAACTAGTTTTTTCGCGGGACCTTCCGCACCACCTATTAATTCAACAATTATATCAACATCATTTTTTTTGGTTACATCAAGATAGTTTTTTAACCATTTATTCTTTGGAATCTTAAAATTTCTTTTTTTTTTAAAGTTTTTAGCAGATACATATGAAATGTGAGGAATTATATTAGTTTTTTTAGCTAATAACTCTTTATTTTTTTCTAAATATTTATAAAGATGACTTCCTATAGTTCCTAATCCAACAATAGCTATATTAAATTTTTTTTTCTTATACATGGTTATTTAACAGTAATATTTGGGTAATCTTTGTTTTTACTTATTTCTAATATTTTTTTTGCTATTTCATCAATATCACAGTTTTCTAAAGAAGAACAAATATCTTTTATATTAGCTCTATACATTATCTTTCTTGGTATATCTTTTATTGATGAGTTTTTTTTTTCAGCCATTACACTATTATTAATATCAATCTTTTTGACTATTTGCTTCCCCTTTTTCTTTTTTTGCTTTTTTAAAATTTTGTTAATTTTTTTTTCATTTTTTAATTTAGCTTTAATTATTTTTCTCTCTTTTTTTGAAAGCTTTTTAATCTCTTGTTTTGATTTTTCAGTATAAATGATATTTTCCTTTGTATTTAACTTAACAAGATCAAAAGGGGTATCTATTTTTTGGTCTTTTATTTTAACTTCAATAATGAAGTTTTCTTCAAAATATTTTTGAGCTTCTGCTTTATTAACACATTCTCTATCCCCACATATAAAAACTTGTTTTGCAGAACAATTAGTTAACAAAATAAATATGATGAGGTATAATAATCTCATTTCAAACTTTCACTTTCTTTAAAACCATAGATCAAATTCATATTTTGGATGGCTTGCCCAGAAGCACCTTTAACAAGATTGTCAATAGCAGAAAAAATTATAATTTTATTTTTATTTCTTGTATGACATACAGAAATTTCACATAAATTAGTATTTATTACGTTACCAGTTCCAATTGATTTATTCTTTTTTGTAATCTTAACAAATTCATTTTTACTATGATATTTCTTAAGTACATTGATTATATTTGTAATATTATATCTATTGTTTATATCTAAATATATTGAAGACAATATACCTCTATACGTTGGTAGTAGATGGGGAGTAAATGAATATAAAACTTTTACTTTTGAAACTTTTTTAAACTCTTGATCAAGTTCTACCATATGTCTATGTTTGCCGATTCCATAGGCCTGTATAGAATGATCTATATTTTTATGTGTAAATTTTTTTTTATACATTTTGCCAGCTCCAGAGAAACCAGATTTTGAATCTATAATTATATTTTTGGGATTTACCATATTTTTTTTAAGTAAAGGAATTAGAGGTAACTGAATTGATGTTGGATAACAACCTGGATTGGCAATAATTCTAAATTTTTTAATTTTGTTTTTTTGAAATTCAGACACAGAATATAACGATTTATTAATTAGTGACTTAGCTTTATGATTTAAGCCATACCAGATTCTATATAGTTTTGGATCTTCAATTCTAAAGTCTGCAGATAAATCAATAAATTTAACGTGATTATATTTAATATTATTTTTAATAATTCTTTGCGCCTCTCCATTTGGCAAAGAAAGAAAAATTAAATCAATATTGTTCCAATTTAATCTCGATAAAGCTGATAACTTCGGTAGTTTTTTTTTAATTCTTTTATCAAAATATTGAATTTTTTTTCCTAAGTTTTTTTGGGCACAAAGATACTGTATTTTAACTTTAGAATGTTTAGATAATAAATAAACCAGATCTAAACCAACAAATCCAGTTGCACCGGCAACAGCAATATTTATTTTTTTTTTTAACATTGTTACTTTATATCACTGAAGATATAAATAATAAATTCAAATGATTTATCTTTTTGAAAATTGGAAGCTTCTTCTAGCTTTTCTGTGACCGTATTTTTTTCTCTCAACAACTCTACTGTCTCTAGTTGTCAGTTTTTCTTTTTTAAGACCTTGTTTTAAATTCTCATCTTGAATTACCAAAGCTCTTGAAAGACCATGTATAATTGCGCCTGCTTGTCCTGAAAGACCTCCACCTTTAACAGAACAACGTACATCATAAGATGTAAGGACATTTGATACTTCTAAAGGCCTTGTCACAATGATTTGATGAACCGGTCTTTTAAAGTATTCGTTCATTTTAAGGCCGTTAACATAAATATTGCCAGAGCCTTTTTTAACCCAAACTTTTGCAATAGATCTCTTTCGTCTACCAGTAGCATATTTACTGTCTTTAAAATCTAATTTAATTTTTGGTGCTTTCTTGTTCTGTATAGATGTTGAAGTATTTTCCATTAATCTTTTCTACAATTACTTTTGTTAAGTTCGTTAAAGTTAATTAAAGTAGGATTTTGCACATCATGAGGGTGCTTATCGCCTAAATACATTTTCAATTTAGTTAATTGTTTTTTTGCTAAAGGACCACCTGGCAGCATTCTTTTTACAGCTAGCTTAAGAATATCTTGAGATTTATTTTTTTCTCTTAGTCTATTTGGGGATAAAGATTTTATTCCACCTGGATGTCCAGTATGTCTATAGTAAATTTTGTCAGTAAGTTTGTTTCCTGTAAATTTTATTTTTTCAATATTAGTGACTACTACAAAATCACCATTATCCATATGCGGGTTGTAAGTAGATTTATTTTTTCCTCTAAGCATTTTAGATACAAAAGCTGCAAGCCTTCCAACTACTGCATTTTCAGCGTTAATTATATACCAGTTATTTTTAATCTCTTTTTTTTTAACAAACGGTGTCATAGAATATGGCGATAAATACTCAGAAAATATATCAAAGTCAATAAGATTTAGTCAATAAATCATTATATTTACTTACTTTTATACTAATTTTACCTTAAAGAACGATGATAAATATTAAGCGATGCAAATATCAGAAATATACTTGTGAACTGATGTAAAGAAGCGTATTTAATTTCTAATCCAGAAATCAAAGTTGCGATACCAAGAAAAATTTGAGTAAAAATTAAAAATGATAGAATAAGATAAGATTTGTATAAAATTTTTTCTTTTACTAAGTAAATTTTTATACCAACTATTATATAAACAAAAAATATAACATATGCTAAATTTCTGTGTATAAATTGAACAGAACTTTGATTGTCAAAATGAAACAAGTTAAAAAAAGTAATCTCTATATCATCTGGAAAATAGTTTCCATTCATTAATGGCCAGCTTTGATAAATATTACCAGCATCTAAACCCGATACAAATGCGCCAAATATAATTTGTAGAAATAATAATGCTAATAATATTTTAAGTAAAATAAATGAGTTTGAAAAAGAAAAGAAACTTCTATTAGTTTTATTAATGAAATTTAACAAATGCCAGAATAATGATGATAAAATAATAAAAGCTATAAACAAATGGATCGAAAGACGATAATGACTTACAGTAACATTATTAGTCAAACCACTTTTTACCATATACCACCCTATAAAACCTTGAAACAATATTAAAATAAAAATAATAAAAAACTTGAGATTGTATTCTAAATAAAAAACTTTCTTATATAAAAAATATAAAAATGGTATAATAAAAGTCAAACCAATTATTCGTCCTAATAACCTGTGAAAATATTCCCAATAGAAAATAATTTTAAATTCATCTAAACTAATTCCTTTATTTAATAAATAGTACTGAGGTATTTCTTTATATAATAGAAACAAACTATTCCAATCATCATTAGATAGTGGAGGCAAAGTCCCTTTAAATACATTCCATTCAGTTATAGATAGACCTGAGCCGGTTAATCTTGTTAATCCACCGACTACTATAATTGAAGAAACTAAAAAGATTAGACTACATAACCAATATAAAAAGGGTTTTTGAAAAATTTTATTTTTTATAATAAACATAAAATAATTATATAATTTAATGAAAAAATAAATATAATATTAATGTCGCTATGAAACACAGAAAAATTAACATTATTAGAAAACATTTGGATAAGCTTGATGGAGAATTATTGAATCTAATAAAAAAAAGAACATTATTGGTAGATCAAGTGTTAAAAACAAAAAAATTTAAAAAAGAAATTGTTGATAAAAGAAGAATTAATATTATTTTAAAAAGAATTAAAACAAAATCAATAAAGAAGAATATTGATTTTAGAATAACAAAAAAAATTTGGTCATCTATGATAAAAGCTTACATAGAATACGAATATAGAAATTTTAAAAAAAAATAATTATTTACTATGTGGCGGTAATTTTTTTTCAACAAAAATTTCATGTTTTCTTGTTGAGGGATTATATTTACTAACTTTTAATTTATCTTTAGCTTTTTCACCTTTTGTAGGTTTTTTTGCATAATAAAAAAATGAACTATCCGGTTTAGACTCAGGAACCAGCCTTACTTTAATATGAGTTTTTTTTGCCATTTTAATAATTTTTTAATTTCTTAATCTTATTTAATATTTTTTTAGATCTCAACTTTATATTTGTATTTAAATATTCTGCTTTTATACTTGATGTTTCATATTCGTCAAGGCTATTAATTCCTTTCTTTAGTATTTTTTTTACTCCATTTATAGTCATGCCCTGTTCTTTTAACAAATTTTTTATTAATAACAAGGTTCTTAATAACTTAGGAGAATAATATCTTCTGCTACCATTTAATATTACTGGTTTAATTTGCTTAAACTGTTTTTCCCAAAATCTTAAAGTATGAGTAGCTAGTTTGCCATTATTTTTATTGATTAAATTTAATTGCTCTGCTGCCTCAGAAATAGTAAATAATTTTTCTTTATTATTCATTTATAAACTTTTTAAGAAAATTAGAGGCAGTAAATTTAATCACATTTCTTTCATTAATTTCAAATTCTTCTTTTGTTTTGGGATTTCTACCTTTTCTACTTTGCTTAAAACTTAATTTAAAAGAACCAAAGTTTTTAATATTGACTTTTTTTTTATTTTTAATTGATTGTATTAATGTAATAAGAAAAAAATTCAAAATACTTTCAGCATAACTTTGTGGTAATCCCAAATTATCTTTAATGTTTTCAGATATTTCTTTTTTAGTAAGACTTTTATCAATTCTATTTAACATTAATATGAGAAATATTATTTTTTATTTGCCTCATTAAATCACCTTTTACGATTTTATAACACAAATCAATTGAATGATAAAATCCTATCGCATCTGTAGATCCGTGACTCTTCACAACAGGTCCTTTTAATCCCAGAAAAATAGCTCCATTATATTTTCTTGGATCTAATTTTGATTTAAATTTTTTTAATGAAAAATATGAAAATATAATAGAAATTTTGGAGAATATATTTTCTGTTAATGATTTTCTAAGACTATCTGTAATAAATTTAGCAGTTCCTTCGGCGGTTTTTAATGCAATATTACCAGTGAAGCCATCAGTCACTATTACATTAGTTTCACCTTCCATTAATTTGTTTCCTTCTATATATCCATTAAAATTGAAATCACCAAATTTGCTTATTTCTTTTAATTTTATATAAGCTTTTTTTATAACCTCTGTTCCTTTAATTTCTTCAGAACCGATATTTAAAAGAGAGACTTTTGGTATTTCATTAGGAAAAATAGATTTGTAGAGAGCTGATCCTAATTCTGAAAAATCTACTAAATTATTTTCATCACATTCTACGTTTGCGCCAAGATCTAAAACAACACTCATTCCTTTTTTACTCGGCCACAAACCAGCTAGTGCAGGCTTGCTAACTTCTTCCATTGTTTTAAGAAGCATTCTTGAAATCACCAATAAGACACCTGTATTACCTGCTGATAATGTTATATCAGCACCATCTTCTATTTGAGAGTTAATAGAATTCCACATACTGCTATTTTTTGAGTTCTTTACTGCTTTCAAAGGAGTTTCTTCATCAGATACAACTGAGATGGAGTTTATAATTTTTATTTGAGTTAATGGAATACTATATTTGTTTAATTCTTTTTCTATTAATTCTTTGTTACCGTATAAAATAAAAAAAGCATCTTTTTTTTTATTTTTTTTAAAAAAAATGTCTAATCCAAAGATAGTTTTGGTTGGAGCATTTTCTCCTCCCATTGCATCTATGGCAATTGTAATTTTGTCTTTCATTGAAAAGAAGCTAGATATCTAAAATCTTTTTTCCGTTGTAGTAACCGGATTTTAAATCTACGTGATGAGAAAGTTTATATTCACCAGTTTTTTTATCTTCCACAATGTTAACCTTAGGCACTCTATGGTGTGAACGTCTTTGGTTTCTCTTTGAGACAGAAGTCTTTCTTTTAGGTACAGCCATTTTTATTATAGTTTAAAATTTATAGGTCCTTTTATCATATTATTATCATTTAATTCAAAACAAAAATTATAAAAATTTACTACATAATCAGACATTTTATTCAATTTTGTAACATCTTCTTTAATAGTATCAAAATATTCTTTTAAAACAGCTTTGTTCACTATAAATTCATCATTTTTTTGTAAGTTAATTTTGAGTAATAAATCATAAAATATACGAGTAAGACTCTTCATTTTGGCATTAACAGAGACATCGCCATGACCAAGTTCTCTTAAATGGTACTCGATGTTTTGAAAAATATTGTCAAATATATCTTGTGGAAATTTTGTCCCTCTTTTATTCAAGATTATTAAAATGATAGATAAATGAACAAATATTAATGTAACTCTTGTCTCAAATCGATCTTCAAGTTTTAATGATTTGTAAAAAAAAATATTTCGTGATAATTCTACCAAATTGTTATAAAGACTATTATTATGAGTTTTGTAAAAAGAAAACATTTTAAAATTATATTCATTTTAATACTTTTGTCCCTTTTAAACAACTGTCAATTAAAGAAACCTAACAAAACACACGGTATAAATTTTTTAGAAAATAGAGAAAAAGTTCTTGTGGTAAATAAAACTAACAAAAATGATATAGTAAATACTATTGGGAAACCACATACGACGTCTATAAATGAAAATTTTGATAAATGGTTTTATTTTGAAAGAAAAATTACTAGAGGTTCATTGCATAAAATGGGACAAAATGTTTTAGAAGAAAATAATATTTTGGAGCTTACTTTTGATAAATATGGCGTTTTAAAGAATAAAAAGATTTATAATAAGGAAGATATGAAAAAAGTAGTTTATTCTAATAAGGAAACAGAACATTCAATGTCAGAGGAAAGTATAGTTACTAAGTTTTTACAAAGTGTTAAACAAAAGATGTACAACAAAAAATAGTATTAATGAGCTATCACCGCTAAAAGCAATAAAGCAACGATATTAGTTATTTTAATCATTGGATTTACAGCAGGACCGGCTGTGTCTTTATAAGGGTCTCCTACAGTATCACCTGTAACGGCGGCTTTGTGTGCTTCAGATCCTTTGCCGCCAAAATTTCCATCCTCTATGTACTTTTTAGCATTATCCCATGCACCACCACCTGCAGTCATCGATATAGCAACGAACAATCCAGTTATTATCACTCCTAAAAGCATAGCTCCTAGGCATGATAGAGCCGCTTCCATACCTCCTATTGGAAGTATGATAAAATATAAAGCGATAGGTGAAAGGACTGGCAATAGAGAAGGTACGATCATTTCCTTTATAGCTGCTTTAGTAAGTAGATCTACTAATCTACCGTAATCGGGTTTTCTTTTCCCCTTCATTATGCCGGGTATTTTTCTAAATTGTCTTCTTACTTCAATAACTACAGCGCTACCTGCTCTACCTACTGCTTGCATTCCCATTGAACCAAAAAGATAAGGCAACATACCGCCTACTAATAAACCAACAACAACAAAAGGATTAGATAAATCGAATGTTACGTTAACACCCTCTAGAGCTGAACCTTTAACAGTTGAAAAAAACTTAATATCTTCTGTGTAGGCAGCAAATAAAACAAGAGCTCCCAATCCAGCAGATCCAATTGCGTAGCCTTTAGTTACAGCTTTTGTAGTATTACCAACTGCATCAAGCGCATCTGTGGTTTTTCTAACAGATTTAGGAAGTTTAGCCATCTCAGCTATACCACCTGCATTATCGGTAACAGGTCCATATGCATCAAGAGCCACAACCATTCCAGTTAAAGCTAACATTGATGTAACAGCAATTGCAATTCCATATAAGCCAGCGAGATTGTTTGTAAATAATATACCAATTACAATAATTAAAGCTGGTATTGCAGTCGCTTCCATTGAAACTGCTAAGCCTTGTATAACATTAGTTCCGTGTCCAGTTGTAGATGACTGAGCCACACTTCTAACTGGTCTGTAATCAGTTCCAGTATAATATTCTGTAATCCATATTAATAATCCTGTAATTACTAAACCTGCGGCACCACAAATATATAAACTAAAACCAGTAAATAATTTTCCAGAATTACTGTATGCTTTATCTAGACCAATAACTGAGTCTGTTACAGGGTACAAAATTATAAGTGATAAAACTGCAGTTACTACAAACCCTTTATAAAGAGCTCCCATAATATTTTTACTTTTACCTAATTTAACAAAGAAGGTTCCAATTATAGATGTAATTATACAAGAGCTGCCGATAGCCAAAGGATATATCATCATGTTTACATCGTTAGTGAAAAAAATAGAAGAGAGAACCATTGTTGCAACTATAGTTACGGCATAAGTCTCAAATAAATCCGCAGCCATACCTGCGCAGTCGCCTACATTATCACCGACATTGTCGGCAATTACTGCCGGATTTCTTGGATCATCTTCTGGAATTCCTGCTTCTACTTTACCTACAAGATCAGCGCCTACATCTGCACCTTTAGTAAAAATTCCGCCACCTAATCTAGCAAATATTGATATTAAAGAAGCTCCAAATCCAAGTGCAACAAGAGCATTTATAATTTCTCTGTCATCGACATTTAAGTTAAGTAAAATTATATAATATAAAGTTATAGCCAAAAGAGCTAAACCAGCAACTAACAATCCTGTTATTGCCCCTGACTTAAAAGCTATTGTTAAGCCAGCTTGAAGACTTTTTCTGGATGCTTCGGCTGTTCGAACGTTTGCTTTAACAGAAATCAACATACCAACATATCCAGCTACACCTGAAAGAAATGCGCCAATAAAATATCCAAATCCAACTAATAAATTAAAAAAATAACTAACTATAATCAAAACTATTATACCGACTATTGCGATGGTTTTGTATTGTCTATTTAAGTATGCTTTAGCACCGATTTGTATTGCTTCTGCAATTTCTTGCATTTTATTATTTCCAGGGCTAGCAGATAATATTTGACCAGATAAAAGATAGCTGTAAGCTACAGCTAAGATACCAGTAAAAACTATTAAATAAAGTAATTCTAAAGATGAATTCATATATAAAGTGAGATAAATGCCAAATTAAATCTAAAAAGGCAAGTTATTCTTTACGAAAATTCGTGGATATATCCAGTTTTGCTAGTTGAAACATCAATTATTTTGCCGCTTTTACTTATATTTACTTTCTTATCTGCAGTTATTAGGCCGACCCGAGAAACTTTCGTCTTAGTAAATCTTGATATATTCTTAATTAAACTGCGTTTTTTTTTACTAGCAGTAAATAATATTTGATAATCGTCCCCTTTAGAAAAAATATTCATTAAATTAATCTTGTTTTTTTTTTGTAATATTAGAACATTTTTTGAAAAAGGAATTTTTGAATATATTAATTTAGCTCCTTTGTTACTAGAACTACATAAATTTTTTAGATCTTTAACTATACCATCTGATATATCAATGGATGATGAGGCAAATCTATAAAGTTCTCCAGAAAATTTTGGATTTAGCAAGGGAGTTTTAAAGCATTTTACAAAATACTTTTTTAAGTTTCCAATTTTTAATTTATTCAAAGTACACAAGAGACCAACATATGAATCTCCCAAAGTTCCTGTCACATATATATCATCATTAATTTTTGCACCACTTCTTAGAATAGGTTTTGTTTTTACGTTAGCTACGATTGTAATACTAATACTTAGTTTTTTTGATCGTACAGTATCTCCTCCACCAAGAAATACACTATGTAATTTAGATTCTTTTTTTAAAATATCTTTAAATTTTCTTAACCAATTTATGTTTATCTTATTAATAGAAATATTTAAAAAATAAGTAAATGGTTTACAACCTTTGGAATAGATGTCTGATATTGCAGATCTAAATATTTTCGTTAAAAAATTGTGAGGATTGTCGCCTCCTATAAAATGAATTTTTTCTTCATATGTATCAGTAGAGATTATAATTTTTTTTCGTTTATCATAGTAAACATCATCTTGTAAATTTAATGAATTTTTATTATTAAATGTTAAAGGCGCTAGATATTTTTTAATAATTTGTGGTTCAAGTATTTTCATTTCTTATTTTTTTTGATACTTTATCTAATAAAGCGTTTAAGTATTTAATTTGAATATTTTCCAAAAAAAACTCAGCTGTTTTTAAATATTCACTTATTATGACTTTTGTTGGATTATTAAGTTTGAACATTAGTTCAAAGACAGCTGCAAATATAATAATCTTTAAAAGCTTATCTGTCTTTTTTAAATTGAGATCTTCTGAAAAATTTTTAAGTAAATTTTCTTCTATTAGCTCTTTTCTTTCAATTGTGCCTGAAACTACATCCTTAATAAACTTTTTATAGCGACTTTTGTTGTAAGTTATAGGTTCTTCAGGATTCATTAAAATCCCATAAAGTTTTTGTATAACTCTAACTCTTGGTAAAGATGAATTAATTTTTAAAGTCATTTTTAATCGATAGTATTTTTAGAACTGCATTTGCTGCCTCAGCTCCTTTGTCCAATCTTTTTAAAGCTTGCCCTTTGTCCAAACAAGCAAGTATTCCATTTCCAATTGGTTTTTTTCTATCAATAGATAAATTCATAATGCCGTCTGTTACGCTATTAGTAATTAAATCAAAATGAGGTGTTTCGCCTTTAATTACACAGCCTAAAGCAACAACTCCGTCAACTTTATCAATATATTTTGCAATGATTACAGGTATTTCAAAAACTCCAGGAACTCTAATTTTGGTAATTGATATGTTTGAATTATCTTTTCTAATACATTCTATGGAACTTAACTCTAGTTTTTCTGTTATTTCGGGATAGTAATCAGCTGATACTATTAAAATTTTTTTGTTCATTTAATAATTTCTTGTTTTGTTATTTTAATTCCATAACCTTCTAAACCAATAATTTTTTTTTTTGATCTAGATACTAATATCATATTTTTGATTTTTAAATCTTTTATAATTTGAGCACCTATGCCATAGTATCTTAAAATATTACTGTCTTTTGTAAGATCTGAGTTTTTTTTTAAAATACTTAGGTTTTGATCTTTAATTAATATTAATGCAAAGTTATTGAATTTTGAAAGATAATTAAGTGAGTTGTTTAAAGAATTTTTTTTGAAATCTATTATATTTTTTATTATATTAGTTGAAATAACTCTTACTCTTATTGATTTATTGTAATTAAATTTTCCTTTAGTGATAGCAAAATGTTCAGAACCATCAAGTTTGTTTTTAAAAATCTTAATTTCAAATTTACCAAATTTTTCAATTAATACATTTTTATTTGAGGTATTTATAATTAATTTTTCATTTTTAAGTCTATAAGAAATAAGATCTTCTATAGAAGCTATTTTTAAATTATGTTTTTTTGAAAATTTTAGTAAATCATCGTATCTTGCCATTCTTCCGTCCTCGTTCATTACTTCACAAATTACAGCACTGGGATTTAGATTGGCTAACTTAGAAATATCTACTGATGCCTCGGTATGCCCTGCTCTTTCCAAAACTCCACCAGATTTTGCAACTAGCGGAAATACATGGCCTGGTGAAACAATGTCCTTTTTTTTGGAATTTGAATTGATTGCTACTTTAATAGTTTTTGCTCTATCAAAAGCAGAAATTCCGGTAGTAATTCCTTTTTTTGCTTCTATAGAAACAGTAAATGCTGTTTGCATTCGTGCTTTATTGACAGAAGACATAAGCGGTAATGATAGCTTATCAACTTTTTTTTTTGTCAAAGCCAAACAAATTAAACCTCTGCCATGTTTGGCCATAAAATTAATATTTTTTGAATTACATTTAGATGCAGGTATAACTAAATCACCTTCGTTTTCTCTATTTTTATCATCAACAAGGATAAACATTTTTCCTTTTTTTGCCTCTTTGATAATCTCTTTGATTGGTGTTAAAGATGTTTTACTCATAATTAATTTTTTAATTTACTTATATATTTGCTAAATATATCGAATTCTAAGTTTACAATGTCATTAATCTTAATTTTGTATAGATTTGTTAATTTAAGTGTATGTGGAATTATCCAAAGATGAAGGTAATTATCCTTGATTTCGGCAATTGTAAGTGAAACTCCATTAATACTAATTGAGGCTTTATTTACTAAGAATTTTTTATATTTATTTGAAATCAATATCTTGATTATTGATGTTTTTTCAATTTTAACAACACTTTTAATTTTTCCAACTGTATCAACGTGTCCTTGTACATAGTGGCCTGAAATTTGCTGACCATAAACAAGAGATTTTTCCATATTTATAATACTATTAATTTTTATATTTTTAAAATTAGATTTATTTAAAGTTTCTTTTGATAAATAGTAAAAAGACACTTTATTTCTAATCTTTGTTAACGTTAGACATACACCGTTACAACATACAGATGAACCAATATCTTTTTTTGAAAATTTTATATTTGAATATATAGAAATTAAATAACTCTTTTTTGATCTTTTGATAGTTTTTATTAACCCTGTATTATATATAATTCCTGTAAACATTATTTTATATTAATTCTATAAAGTAAATCATTAAATAGATTTACTTTAATTTTTTTACAATTATTTATTTTCATTATATTCTTTTTAAATAAATATTTTCCACTTTTGTTTAATTTTTTTTTAGATTTAAATACAAATAAAGTATTTATAAAATTAAATTTATATAAAAATTTAAAAAATGATACACCGCTCTCAACAAAAATTCTTGAAAAACCCATTTTATTAAGTCTAACAAACAAATCTTTATAATCTTTCATATCATGCATTTTATTAATAAAGATTACTTTAACTCCCTTTGACTTTAAAAATTTTTCTTTATCTTTATTAGTAGTTGCGGTGAATAAATAAATTGTTCGTGTTTTTCTTTTAAATATATCTAATTTTTTTTTAATTCTTAATTTTCTGTCTATTATAACAACATTAGGTGATTTATTTTCTAAACCATTTATTCTACAATTTAATAAAGAATTATCTTCATTTATTGTTTTAGATGTTGATAGAATGCAATCATAATAAGATCGTAATAAGTGAACTCTTTTTCTTGAGTGTTCATTCGTTATATCTTTGCGGTTTAAACTTTTTGTATAATAGTCTCCAGAAATAGCTATTTTAAAATCTATTAGTGGTAAATGTCCTTTTTTTTTTAAATAGTAACTTTTATAAAATAGTTTAGCGTAAGATGCTAATTGGCCACCGCAAGAAAAGATTTTTTTTTCTGAAAATATTTTTTTTGCATTGCCTTTAGATCGTAAATCGTAGTCTTTTAGAGAATAAAAAACTTTCTTAATGCCCTTTTTTATTATATTTGTTGTGCATGGTGGCGTTACACCAAAATGAGAACAAGGCTCTAATGAAACATACATATTTGAATCTTTAAAATTTAATTTTTTGTTTAATGCATTAAATTCAGCGTGTGGACGACCATTTAAAGATGTGTAGCCAGATGATAAAACAGTTCCATTTTTTTCTATAACGCATCCTACTGATGGATTTGATCCTGTTGAGCCTAAATTAATCTTCGCAAGTTCAAAAGCTATCTTTGAATATATTATGAAATTATTTTGATTTATACTCATCTAGCTTGCCCACATATTCTTCAAATTCTTCAACTTCTTTGAAATTTGTATAGACTGAAGCAAATCTAATATATCCAATTTTATCCATTTCTTTCAGTCCATCCATAACTAGTTTTCCAATAACACTTGATTGGATTTCGGATTGACCCATTTCTTCTAATGCTCTAGAAATTTTTGAAACAAATTTTTCAATAGTATCACTATCAATTGGTCTTTTTTTTAAAGCAATAATAATTGATTTTGCTAATTTTTCTCTTTCAAACGGAGATTTTCTCCCATTTTTTTTAACAACTGTTAACTCTCTAAATTGCACTCGCTCGAAGGTAGTAAATCTTTGACCTCCACCACAAGTACATGATCTACGTCTGCGAACAGCGGACCCGTCTTCAGTCGATCTAGAGTCTACGACAGAGGTATCTTTTTCTCTACAAAATGGACAAAGCATAGTTATTTAATTTTAATTATTACTATATATAGGAAAACTACTACAAAGATCAATTACCTCTTTCTTTACTTGTTGCTCGACTTTACTATTATTTTCTGGATTTTTAGCAAGTCCCTCAACCACATTAGCAATTAGATCTCCGATTAATGTAAATTCTTTAAAACCAAAACCTCTTGTTGTACAAGCAGGTGTGCCCAATCTAATACCAGAAGTTATCATTGGACTTTCGGTATCAAAAGGTATTCCGTTTTTATTGCAGGTTATATTAGCTCTTCCAAGACTTGCTTCCGCGTCTTTACCGGTAACCTTATGACCTCTTAAATCGACTAACATCAAATGAGTATCTGTACCACCAGAAAAAATTTTAATGTTTCTTTTTATCAGCGAATTTGAAAGAGTTTTCGCATTTTGAATAACTTTTTTTGTATAAATTTTGAAATCATTGTTTAAAGCCTCTTTAAAACAAACTGCTTTTGCAGCAATAACATGCATTAGTGGTCCGCCTTGTAGTCCAGGAAAAACTGCACTATTAAATTTTTTAATTAAGTCTTCTCTATTTGTTAAAATTATACCACCTCTTGGTCCTCTCAAGACTTTATGTGTAGTAGAT
>MDTC01164014.1_pt1 | contig 28262 bp, 28 predicted proteins | sample 811181 | NCBI WGS metagenome assembly MDTC01 (sample SAMN05326644, study PRJNA326480) | marine metagenome | isolation source: seawater | place: Pacific Ocean: North | collected 2011 | reverse complement strand
TTCAAAACACATGGCCTCGTGCTGGAATGGTAGACAGTCTGGACTTAAAATCCAGTGGGATTTACTCCCGTGGCGGTTCGAGTCCGCCCGAGGCTACCAAACTATTATTGAATACCTATAGTTTTTTCTAAAATCTTTTTTAATTCTTTGCGACTAACATTCCTATTGACCAAATTTTCAATATCTAGATTACTGTTAAATAAGATATTTTCATTCATTGTTACTCCATATATATTTTTAATATTAGTAATATGCTTTTTTTCAAAATTGTAATTTAATTCCTCGTAAAGTTTTTCACCAGCTCTTAAACCAAGAAATTTACTATCTAAATTTGTAAGCGATAAATTATTTATTATTAAAAATTTTTTTGCTAAATCTATTATTTTAATTTGCTCTCCCATGTCTAAAATAAAAATATCAAACCTATTATTATTTTGATGATTAGAAATAGTATTAGATAAAATTACTAATCTAACTGCATCTTCTATTGACATAAAAAATCTCTTAATATCTGGATGAGTGATTTGAATTTTTTGTCCATAACTTATATTTCTTTTAAATATTGGAATAACAGACCCTGAACTATTAAGAACATTACCAAATCTAATTATTCTGATATCAAAATTAGGGTATTTTTTTTTAAAATTTAATAAATAAATCTCTGCAACTCTTTTAGTCAATCCCATAATATTATTAGGATTTACTGCTTTATCACTTGAAATAAATGTAAATTTATCAATTTTAAACTTGTGACAAATTTTAATTAAATTGATGGTAGTACTAATATTATTTTGTAAGGATAACTCCGGTGAAATTTCAACAAATGGCACATGTTTAGAAGCAGCTGCGTGAAAACAAATATTAGGTTTATATTTAGTGAAAATATTTTCTAATATCAACGGGTCATATAGGTTACATAATTCAAAGGAGTAGTTTTTAAAACCTATGTGATTAAAATAAATCTGGAGATCCATCATTCTTTCTTCATTAATGTCTAAACAAACTAAGTAAATTCCCTTTACTTTTATTAATGTTTTAGCAATCTCGGATCCAATAGAACCACAAACACCTGTGATGATGATAATTTTTGAAAAATAAAAATTTAAATTATTTTGATAATTGTCAAAATTAAGTTTTGGAATTAAGTTTTCAATATCTAATTTTTTTGCTTTAGAATTAAATTGAGATTGATCAATTAAAAAATTATTTATATTAATTATTTTAAAGTCATTTTTAATACTCAGATCTGTAAGCTGTGTCAATAAATGATCATTTATGAGGCTTGGATCAATAAATATGTTATCTACTTTTGGGATTTGATTTACTATTAAGCTCAAATCAAATTTTTTTATATCTATAGATCTTAACTTATAATTTTTGAGGTTATTATTGAGATCAAAAATTGTCTTAATATTATATAGTTTCATATTTTCATTGAATTTTATAAATTGTACAACACGGTCTGAGATACCAATAATTATAGAGTTTTCAGCAGAATTAATGATTTTTTCTTTATAAATTAATAACTTTAAATTTTGTTTATAATTAAATAGCAAAATAAAAAAGGTATTAAAAAAAATATGAAGTGGTAAGAAACTTCTTGGAAATACATTCAATCTATTGATTAAAAAGTTGACAAGATAATAAATAAAAATAGAGGTGAATGAGAAAATTATAATTCTTATTAATTCCTGTCTTGAAAGATATTTCCATATTACTTTATTAAGACCTAAAAGATAGAATGAGATTAAGGTTGAGATTGACAACATTAAAAAATTGTATGAAAAAAATTCAAAACTGTAGAAGAAGGTATTTAGGTTATCAAATCTAAAAAAAGCAGATAAAGCTAGACTTAAATGGGAAATAACTAAAAATATTATTATATATTTAATATCAGTTATTTTCATTTAAATTTTAATATAAGTTTATTTAATTACTTATAAATATGAAGAAGAATATATATATTAACAAAAGTATGAAAAGCAAAACATTTTTTTTGTATTCATTATATATTTTACCATTTTTTTTAATTTTTAATAAAGCAACAGCTATGATTATAACCGTATTTACTCTTTGTTATATGGCAAATAAAACTTTTAAAATTAAATCCGAATTTTTAAAATATGTAAAAGAAAATAAAAATTATATCTATCCTCTTATTATTTTTAATGCATACTTAATATTTAATACATTAGTAATTTCAGATAGCTATAATCAATCTATAGGTAGATTACTTGTATTTATAATTTTTTCGTCTTATTTAGTATTTTTTCAATTTTTTATAAAGTTTTATATTTTTGATTTTGACTATAAAAAAATTAGTTTATTTTTTTTAATAGCATTATTTTTTGTTATTTTTGATACCTATATTCAGTTTTTATTTAGAACTGATCTATTAGGTTTTGAAATTGTTACTTTTAGACTCAGTGGTCCTTTTGGAGATGAAAAAATAGTAGGTGCATTTTTATTCAAATTTATGTTTTTTGGTATTTACTTTATATTAAACAATAAATATTTAAAAAAATTTATACTTCTATTTATTACATTATGTTTAACCATCATTATTTTATCAGGAGAAAGAGTAGCGGGATTGTATGGTGTATTTTTCATAACTTTATTTATAATATTTAATTTTAGGAGTTATATTTCTTTAAAGCAATTTTTAGTTTTATTAGTATTTATCTTTATTTCTTTATTTCAATTTTACAAAGTGGCAAAAGACTCAAATATAATAAATTATATAAATCCTAATGACATAAGTATTAGTAATGATCCGCTATCAAACTATAAACCTTCAACTAGATTAGATGAAATAACAATTCAAATTCTTAATAGGTATACGAGGAATATTTTATCTGACCTTAATATAAATAATTCTTCATACTTTAAACTTTTTAAATCAGGTTTAATAGTATGGCAAGATGACAAAATTTTTGGAGTGGGTCTTAAAAACTATCGAATTAAATGCAAGGAACTAAAATTAGAAAATAAATATGAATGTTCTTCTCATCCACATAATTTATTTATTGAATTGCTATCTGAGTTAGGAGTTGTCGGTTTAGTGCTTTTTTGTTATGCAATCTTTGCAAATGTTTTTAAATTTATAAAAAACAGCAAAGTACCTTATTATATTATTTTTTCTCTATCCCCTTCATTGATACCACTGATTAATACTAGTTTTTTTAATTCTTTTAGTATTTTAATATTTTTATACCAGTTCATCTTATTATCAATTATATCTAATCATAAGTAATTGTCCTCAATTTCTCTTTCAGATATGACGTTCTTACTTCCAGGGGGAGGTGATGGACTAAGGGGTGAGTTCCTCAATATTATTTCAAGCAATTCTCTATCTAATTGAAATTTAATTAATTTTTTATTTAGCAGAATTAAAGCTTTATCTTTTTTCACAATTGAAATTATGGTTAAAAGTATAATATATAAATCAAAAATAATTGATTTATTTTCTACATAGATAATGCCCAATTGACTCTTCCACGGTCTTATTAGTTGATTATATGCTAGGTTTGCGTTTTTATATTTTGATAGAATGGCTCCCTCATCTGAAAAAACGATAGATGCTATATCTGTAATGCCAGGTTTTACTGATAATAATTTTTTTTCTTCATTGGTGTACATTCTTGTTTCTTGAATAACATTTGGTCTTGGCCCAACTAAAGTCATATTAAAAAATAGAACATTAATTAGCTGAGGTAATTCATCGATTTTATATTTTCTAATAAATGATCCAAGTCTAGTAATTCTTTTATCATTATCTGAAGTAGAAGATATTTTATTTGATAGATTATTGACTTTCATACTTCTAAATTTTATTAAATTAAAAATTTTACCATTCATGCCTACCCTTTTAGATACATAAAATGGATTATTAAAATCTCCAAAATAAATTAAAAACATAAATAGAATAATAATTGGAGAAATTATGATTAAACCAATTAAACTCAATACATAAGAAAAAATAATTCTCATTTATTTAAAAAAATTTATTTTGTATTTTTAATAAGATATCATTTTCAGAATGATAAAAAGAATTTTCAAGTATTGAGCTGGTTGGAGCGGGTGTATCTAAAAGGCCAAATAATTCTGTTTTAATTTTAAAATTAATATTGTTTATAACATTAGAGATTACTGAGCTTCCTATGCTTGATGTAGAATAACCAATATCTATTACAACTAGTTTCTTTGTTTTTTTTACAGATTTTATTACCTCGGAGTAATTTATTGGATTTATAATTCTAAGATCAATTAAATCTACTTTATGGCCTGTATTTTTCAACTGAATTGCTATTTTTTTTCCAATTTGCATACCATAACCAAAGGAAACTATACTTATGTCACTTCCACGAGTTATGTATTTGGGTTTTATAGTTTTTAAGTTAGGTATTTTTTGAAAATTTTGAGTAACCTTTGATTTTTCACCATAAAGCCATCTATCATCAATATAAACAACAGGGCCTGAGTAATTTATAGATGATACTAATAATAAACCAGCATCCTCAGCTGTATAAGGCATAACTATTTTTAATCTAGGGAAATGAGAGAGTATTGAATGTAGTGCCTGCGAATGCTGAGCACCTTGCTCTCCACCTCTATTAATTATTAATCTTAAAGTTAAATTGGGTACCGACTGGCCTCCAAACATAAGCTCCCAATTACATAATTGGTTAATTATTTGATCAAAAGCCAATAAAGAAAAATCCATCCTTGGATGAAGAATCATTACTTTTGAGCCGTGCAATGAAGCACCTAAGGCTAAACCAGTAGAAGCAGCTTCTGAAACAGGAGTATCTAAGATTCTTTTTTTTCCAAATTTAATCTCAAGATCTTTCATAGTATTTCCAACATACCATGGACTCCATAAACCCTGTCCTATAATAGAGAAATTTTTATCATTTGATAATTTATACCTTAAAGCATTATAAATGCTTTCTGAATAATTAAAGTTATTAATCATTAAATTTATCTCTATGAAAATTCATTAAAAATTTTTTGCTTGGTTTTTGAAAATTAAGTTTACAGAATTCAAAAGCTTTAGTTAATCTGGAATCAGTATTACTTTTCATTTTAGCAAGATCTTTATTTGAATAAAGCTCTGTTTCTATAAAAAAATTTTCTATTAATTTAATTGGATCCCTTTTTTCCCAAATTCTCATTTCTTTATTGCTTCTTCTTACTCCTACATCAATATCTTTGTTAGGGCCGACATGTCCAACTAATCTATAGGTAATAGCCTCAATGAAAGCAGGTTTGGATTTATTTCTAATGTATTCAATTTGGTTTTTGGCAACTTTAGATACTTCTTCAATATTATTGCCATTAACTAATTTAGATTTAATGGCGTGTGCATCAGCAAATCTTTTAGTATTGTCAAATACCTGCCTTAAATTAATATCAAGATGACTAGAGTATAAATTGTTCTCACAAACAAATAATACTGGGAGATCATATTTTGCAGCAAAATTTAAACTTTCATGAAAAACACCCTCCTCTGTTGCGCCATCACCAAAAAAACAAATACTTAAATTTTTAGATTTTTTAATATGCTTGTAATAATAAGCAGAGCCAAGTGATATAGGGATAGTTCCTGCAACAATAGGAGTAGAAAAAAATTTTACACTATTTTCGTGATATAAATGCATAGAGCCACCCATTCCCTTAGATGCACCAGTTGATGATCCATATAATTCATGGATAAGTTTATCAATTTTCCCACCAGATGAAATAAAATGAGCATGAGATCTATGAGTAGAATAAACACTATCATTTTTTTTTAAATAATTGCATATACCAACTGCTATGGCTTCTTGTCCTATAGATAAATGACATGGGGTTTTGATTCTATTTTCTTCAATTTCCTTAGCAATTTTTTCTTCTAATAAACGTATTTCAATAATCTTTTTATAATTTTTAATTAAAGTTTCTTTATTTTTAGTTTTACTAATTCTAAATTTTTTTTTTATTTCATTTAAAGAAAGAACAGAATTATTTATCATTTATTATAAAATTCGTATATTGATTTAACAACGTATCTTGCCTGTTTATTTGAGATAAATGTATTCATAGGTAACATTAAGCATTTTTTGAAAAACAGATCTGTATTAGGTAATATAAAGTTTTTCAAATCAAGTTTCTTAAAATGGTGTAAAGCTTTACCATTCCACTGAACTAATGTGCCAATACCTTTTTTATTTAAAAATAATTTTAAGCTATCTCTATTTTTAAATAAGCACTCATAGTTTTGATAAGAATTATAATATCTAGAATCATTTTTTTTTGGGATATGAACCTCTTCAAGTTCGTCTAATTTATCGTAGATATTTGCAATTTGTTGGCGTTTATTTATATAATTACTTAATTTTTTAAGCTTAAAATCTAAAATTGCAGCTTGTAAGTTGTCGAGTCTAGAATTTGTACCCCATATTTCAACATGGCCTTTATCATTTCTTCCATGGTCTCGTAACATTCTAATTTTTTTTTTATATTTGCTATTATTTATTATAATGGCCCCACCATCTCCAAAACATCCTAGAGTTTTAGCTGGATAAAAACTAATTGTTCCTAGATCTCCAAAAGTACCAGCGTGTTTATTATTAAGTTTTGATCCCAAACCTTGAGCTGAGTCCTCAAGAATTAATAATTTATTATATTTTTTTTTTAATTTAATGATTAAATCTAAATCAGAACATTTACCATTTAGATTAACAGGGATAATAAGTTTTGTTCTACTATTAACTTTATTTTTAAGATCATCAATTGAAATAGAAGAATCATTATTACATTCACACAAAATGGGTTTAGCACCAACAAATTTTACTGCAGAAGCTGTTGCTATATAAGTATGGGATGGAAGAATAACTTCATCACCGGCAGATATATTAAGGGCAATAAGAGATAAAATAAGTGCATTAGTTCCATCAGCAACCCCAACAACGTCTTTGGCACTGAGATAATTCTTAAGATTGCTTTCAAATGAACTAAGTTCATCTTGAAGAATGTAAGAACCTTTAGATAAAGTTTTTTTTATAATAAAATCATAGTCTCTTGCATGTTCTTGATATAATTTTGGATAATCAAAAAATTTAACAATCATTGTTTTTACAACATACTCAGAAACTATAAATTATCAATGGTATCTTTAATTTTTGGCATAATCAGATTATAAGAAAAATTATGAACAAAATTTAGATATGTTTTGCCCTGAAGTGATAAATTATTTTTAGATAAGTAGTTAATTTTATCACAAAGACTCTCAATGTCGTTAGTTTTAAATATCAAACCATTATCATAGTTTTTAATCCAAACATTGTTATCAGAATTATTAGCAACAATAATTTTCTTTTTGAGATATATAGCCTCAGCTATGCTTGAACTTAAGCCCGCGTCAGTAGTAGAGGTTGATATGAAAATTTCTGCATCTAGTAATTTATTTATCATTTTAGTAAAATCTAATTTCCCAGTAAATATTACCCTATCAGAAAGATTTAGTTTATTAACTAATAACATTAATTCATTTTTAAGTTCTCCATCACCTACTATTACTAGTTTATAGTTATGATTTATCTTAGAGAATCTCTTAAAAGCATGAATAAGAACATCAATTGAATATATGTCATCTAAAGATCTGTTTGAAAAAATAATTTGTTTTTTATTTATTTTTAGATCATTTTTTAATGTATCTAATAAATCAAAATTAATAGGAAAATTAAATATTTTTATTTTATTTTCATCAATTTTATAAGTATTTATTAATTTATTTTTAATATGATATCCATCTGTAATAATAAGGTCACACTTTTTACAAATTATTTTTTTAAGAAATCTTATTTTTTTTCCATGGTCTATATTTAAGTCTGAACCCCAAGGAATAATGATAATTTTATAATTAAAAAAATATTTTAAAAATAAAATTATGAGCGAAACTTCATTCAAATAATGAATTACAATTTTTTTAGGTTTTGATTTTAAAAATTTTTTAAATAAAAAAATTAAGATAAAAAAAGAAGAAATTAGTAAATTATTTTTATTCCTATTTAAATTAACAATATTTTTTTTATTTTTAATAGGTTCATAACTAATATTGATATAATTTTCATCATTTTCAAAGTATTTTGACCATTTTTCCATATGAATAGAATTAAAATTTCCGAAAATATAATTAAATTTTTTTTTTATGTATTTCATAAACTTTATTTAAGTAATTTTTATAAACAATATTAGAATTGAATTCATTTGCAAAAATCTTATTAATTTTATTAATATTTTTAGATTTATGTCCTTTACTTAATTTATTTAAGAGTAAATTAAAATTATCAATATCTCCATATTCATAGTAATAGTTAATATGATTATTATTCAAAAGATTATAAGTATCACCTTTTAGGGAATGTATAATTGGTAAACCATATGAAAAATACTCAATTATTTTGTTGGGTATAGAGGAACAAAAATCAATGGTAGGTTTATAATGTGCTAACCCAAAATGAGAGTTTCTTGCTATATATGATATCTGTTTTTGATTTAACCAACCTAAGTATGTAACATTATTAATTTCTTTATCAAAAATATTAGAATCATCTCCATCTCCACAAATTATAAAGTGAAATTTATTAGTATTATGATTTTTAATAGCTTTTAAAAGTGTTAAGAAATCAAATTTTTTAATATTTATTACACCAAAAAAACAGATTATTATTTTATCTTCTGGAATGTTATAGTTAATCTTTATATCTTCTTTTTCGTAAAATGTAGGTTTCGAATGTGCTAAATAAAAAATAGAGTCATTTTTACAAATTTTTCTTTTAGCATATTTTAAACCATATCCAAGAAATGTATCAGTGATAGAAAATATTGATGTAGCATTTTTGAAAATAAACCCATTCATAATCTCCTGATAAAAAAATATAATTTTAATAATAATATTAATTATTTTATTCTGATATAAATTATAAAATACTTGTGGCCATAAATCTCTTAAATCTATTATTATTGGTATACCTCTTTTTTTACAAAAAAGTGATACGGCAAAACAAACTTCAGGTATTGGAAAAGAGCAAATAAAGATATCATTCTTATAATTGCCTTTTTTTAATTTAAAATAAATTTTTATACCTAATAAAAAGTTATCTATTATTCTTAAGATTGAAATATTTTTTTTATAGCCAATAGATTTTATGATTTCAAAGTTTTTATCTTTTTCAGAAAAAAATTTTTTTTTCTGGTGATAAAAATTAGAAGTCCATACTTTATATTCAATATTAGAATTCTTACATTGTTGTATAAGATGTCCAACTCTATGAATTCTTGCCTCCTTATCAAAAAAATTAAAAGGCTCACCATTTACAAAAAAATTAATTTTCATTAATTGGCATTATTTTGAATTAGATCTAATATTATAAAAAATTTTGTTTGCAGGAACGTCTTTTGTTACCAGTGATCCAGCACCTATTATTGAATTTCTTCCAATTTTTATTCCAGGCATAATTACCGATCCGGCACCAATTATGACATTATTATTAATAATAGGACTATTTAATTCTTTTTTTGAGTTTATTTGATTTGGAAATTTGGAATTTGTAAATGTCACATTTGGGCCAATAAATACATTTTCTCCAATCCTTGAATTTTCACAAATAAAACAATGAGAATGAATTTTAGTTTTTTTTTTTTATAATACAATTGAAAGCGACTTCAGTGTAAGAACCAATTTTAACATTATTTCCAATTTTATTTTCTTCCCTAATAAGTGAATTATGTCCAATGAAGCAATTAGTCCCAAAATGATTACCAAAATATATAATTGCGTTTAAACTTATATAAGATCTGTAACCAATTACTATTTGTTTAAGAAATTTAGAAATTTTTAAATTTGTTTTCTTGGAAAATTCATAGTCTTCAAGAAAGTTGATATATTTTTTTTTAATTGAGAAATGCATAGAGATTTTTTTAATTAAATATACATTTAAAAGTGAATTAAATCATTTTTTTTATGGCTAAAATTTTAAAAATTGGAATTGTTGGGTGCGGAAGAATATTTAGTAAGCATTTAGATGCTATTAATAAAAATTTGAATTTAAAAATAATAGCTATTTGTGATACTGATAAAAAAAAACTCAATAAAATAAAAATTAGTGAAATATTTAAATATGATAATTTAGATAAAATGCTCGAAATGCATCAATTTGACTTGGTGTCTATATGCACCCCGAGTGGTTTACACCCAATTCATGCATTAGCTTGCATCAAGAAGGGCAATAATGTTTTAATTGAAAAACCTCTTGGAACAGACCTAAAGAATGTTAAAAGAATTTTCAATATTAATAAAGAGTATAATAAAAAAATATTTCTGGTTAAGCAAAATAGATTCAATCCAACAATAGTTCACTTAAATAAATTAATCAAAAATAAATTAATTAAAAATATTTTTTATGTTCAAATTGATGTTATCTGGAGTAGAGGATATGATTATTATAAGTCTGATAAATGGAGAGGTACAAAAGAACTTGATGGCGGTGCGCTCCTTAACCAGGCCTCTCATTATGTAGACTTAATGATGTGGCTTTTCGGAAAGCCAGTAAAAACTTTGTCGTTCAGATCTAGAAGGAAAGCAAATATTGAAATGGAAGACACTTTCTCTTCAGTTATTATATTAAATAATAATATTCATTGCTCATTTAATGCAACGACTACGGCGTATAAAAAAAATTTAGAAGGTTCTATAAAAATATGTGCTGAAAACTGTACTTTAAAAGTTGGAGGTCAAGCCCTTAATAAAATTGAATTTATTGAAACTAATAATAAAAAAATTAAGTCCTTAATTGATACTGAGTATGAAATATCTGATATTTATGGAAAAGGACATATAAAACTTTATGAGGAAATTCAAAAAAGTATTAATGGTATTAGAAATAATGCAATACATGCAGAAGATGGGATTGAGTCATTAAATTGGATCTTGGAACAATACAAGAAAAAAATTTATGCACCTAAAAGTTAACCTAATATCAGTTTCACAAATAATTGAATTTGTAATTTCTTTCTTAATTGCAAATGTATTGTTGACTCATTATACAGTAGACGACTATGGTATCTGGTCACATTTTATTAGAACAGCTTCAATTCTTATAGTTATCTTATCATTTGAAGTAAATACAAATTTTTTATATCGCCAATCTGGAAAATCTAATATTAGTTCAACTAGTAATCTAACCTTATTAATATTTTTTTATTTTTTTTTATTTTTAGTATTAATGTTATTAACTATACCTTTTGAAAATATAATTATTAAAAATTTATTTAATTTTAAGATTTTTGATGGATTTATTATATTTTTATTATATTACATATTTACAAATATTTATTATCAATTATTTGAATCTTATTTTCTTATTAAAGATAAATACTTAATAGTTTCGTTTTCGGTTATTATTAAACAAATTATAAAAATTGCTTTAATAATCTTTTTTATAGATGAAATAGATATTACAAAATTAATTCTTAATTATATAATTATAGACTCTATTCTAACTATTTTTTGTTTTATTTTAATATTATTAACTACAAAATTAAAATTAAGATTTACAAAACAAAGACTTAAGCATTTTTTTAAAGTTAATAGCAGTCAATCTAAATACATATTTATTGGAAGTTGTATAACATCATTATTTTTATTTATAGATAATTATTACATTGTGAAAGAATTAAATTATGAAGTAATAGCAAAATATTCATTATTTTTAGGAATTAATAGTATTCTTGTAATTATTATATCAATGGCAGGAAAAATATTTTTACCTGAATTATCTCGGTACTTTAACGGAAATAAAATCGGAGAATATGTAAATACAATAAATAAATCAATTTTGTTTATATTTTTTTGGATGTTACCAATGACTATTGGCATAAATATTATTGGCCAAAATTTAATTTTCATAATTTCTAGTTCAAAAATAAAATATGAATTTATTACTTTTGTATTATTCAGTGCATTTCAATTACAGTTCAATATGATTTTATTTTTAAGAAATTTAATAAATATTGAAAATAAAACTATTTTTTACATCGAATGCATATTATTTGGACTAATAATTAATATTTTTCTAATTTTTTTTTTTAAACCTTCTGAAATAAGTACAATAATTTTTTTTAAAACTATCTCTGCTTTTATTATTTTAATAACAATGTTTATCAAACTAAGAAAAAGATTTTTATTTGAAAAGATCTATTATCTTAAACTTTTTATGAATATCTTAATAATGCTTACTTTATTTATAGTTTTATACAAATTTGACATTTTTAATAAATATAATTATTCAATTCAAATAATACTAAAAATATCAATTTTTTCATTAATTTATATTCTAATTGATTTAAATTATGGAACAAAATCGATCTTAAAAAAATTTTATTTTAAAAATTTAAATTTAAATATCCTTAAGATTTTTTTAATGAATAGTTTATCAAGATTTAATAATTTATTTATAAATAAAGATAAATTTAAGGTTATTAATATAGATTTAAATAAAAATAATATTTTTGAGATATTTAAACGAGAATCAGAAAAATATAGAATTGAACATGTAAATATAATTAAGAAAAAGTCACCAAGAATTTTTTTAGATTTTGGTTGCGGAATAGCTCTTACATTTTTTATGTATTATGAAAATAATAAAGATATTGATAGAGTTTACTTTATTGATAAAAATATAGATATTTTTAAACTTTCAATTTTAAATTCATTAAAAAATAAGGGTGAAAATGTAGATACCTATTTTTTTGATAATTTAAATAGAGATTTACCTAAGGTTGATTTTATTTTTGTGGATGCCGTATTTATGTATATAAACTCAACTGCAACTAGAGAAATATTAAAAAAGTTTTTTTTGTTAGAACCAAAAACAATTTTGATTCACGAATTTAGTTATGATACTTTAATAACTAAAGTGAGTGGTTTTTTGTTGGACGACAAAAAAATTAAATCTTTCAATAAGATTATTAAAGTTTATGCGGAGTTATATGGTTATAAAATCACTAGAACTAAATCTTCCAAAAATGAAAAAAACTATAAAAAATTTGGATATAACTTTTTGTTAGAAAAAATTGATGATTAAATTACAGGATTTCAAATCTGACTATAAACAAATTAAAAGTTCATTAGATAAAAGGATTATTAATCTACACAAACATAATAAATATATTTTAGGGCCTGAGGTATTCCAGCTAGAAGATAAATTATCTAAATTTGCAAAATATAATTATTGTACTACCCTAGGGAATGGAACGGATGCATTGTTCTTATCATTAATGTCTTTGGATTTAAAAAAAGGATCTGATGTTTTAGTACCAGCTTTTTCTTGGATTTCATCGGCATCTACAATTTTATTAGCAGGTTTAAATCCAGTCTTTGTAGATATTGATATAAATAATGGATGTATTGATTATAAGCAATTAAAACTTAAAATTACAAAAAAAACTAAATGTCTTATTACAGTTAACATTTATGGCAATAAACCTAACTATAAAAGAATAATTCAAATTTGTAATGATAGAGATATAAAAATTATTGAAGATGCAGCTCAAAGCTTTGGATCAATTAATACAAGAACAATATTAAATAACATAGATATAATGTGTACTAGTTTCTTTCCAGCTAAAACATTAGGTTGCTATGGAGATGGAGGGGCTTGTTTTACAAATAGTAAAAAGATAAATGATAGATTAAAATTATTGAAAATATTAGGACAAGAAAAGAAAAGCTATTCTAAGTATTTAGGTATTAACTCTAGACTTGATACAATGCAAGCCTGTGTATTACTCTCAAAACTATCTTTTTACAAAAAAAATTTAAAAAGGAGATATAGTTTAGCTACACTTTATAAATTTTATCTTAATAAATTAAATGTTATTTCAATACTGGATTTAAGTATATTAGATAATACTTGTACTAGTTATCCAATATTAGTAAGTGACAGAGAGAAGTTTATTAAATATATGAATAGTTTTAAAATAGAGATTGGCTTAAATTATCCTTATGCTTTGATCGATCAACCAATTTTTAAAAAGTATAAAAATAGATCACACAGAAATTGTTTAATATTAAGTAAAAAAACAGTATGTCTTCCTATAAACCCATTTATTAAAGATTACCAAGTTAAATATATTGTTAAAAGAATAAAGAAATTTATATTAATTAATAATGGAATTTAAAGATCTTTATTTATCTGAGTTATTTCGAGAAATAAATAATATTTCGAATAAAGAGATTGAAAATATTATTAACTTAATAATTAAAACAGTAAAAAAAAATAAAATTTTTATATGTGGTAATGGAGGCTCATATGCAATAGCAAATCATGCATTATGTGATTTAGTGAAATGTGTTTATCAAGATACTAAAATCAAAATTAAGCTTTCCTCATTATCTAACAACATTGAATTAATCTCAGCTATCTCAAATGATATAAGCTATGATGAAATTTTTAGTTATCAACTGAATATAGATTGTAAAAAAAATGATCTATTAATAGCAATAAGCAGCTCTGGTAATTCAAAAAATATTATAAATGCTATCAATGTAGCTAAAAGAAATGGTCTAAAAGTATTATCTTTTACTGGTTTCGATGGAGGTGTTGTAAAAAAACAATCAGATATAAATATCAATATTAATACGAATAATTATGGTATTTCAGAGGACTCACATAGTATTTTATTACATTTAATATCTCAGAAAATAAGGATAAAATATGGAAATCCAAAAAAACTATAATTAATAGATTTTTTTAATTCTCCAATTTAAAAATCTTTTTAATTTAGCCAACCATAATAAGTTTAATTTATTTAAAATGTAAATTAAAAAAAACCTTAAAGCATAATTATTAATTTTAAACCCATTGTGATTCATTGAAATTTTATAGTCTAGTTTTATATTTCTAAGGTTTTTTTTAAAATTACCTGAGTGGCTTTGATTATGCACTCTGAAGCATGAATAAAAAAGATTTATTTTGTTGACTCCATAATTTCTACCAAATCGTAACATAAGGTGGAGATCAAAACCTTCAAGGCCATCAAAACCATGTATATCAAATAGTTTTCTGTTGAATAGAAAAGAAGTTGCACACACGTCATTACCTATATTTAGTAATTTTTTATAGTCAAATTTAGTTTTTACTTTTTCTATGATTTCTTGTTTTTCATTAACTTTAAGATAGTCACAGCACACTAGCATGTCATCTTTTGATATTAATTTATTTAAATTATATAAAGAATCTTCATCAACTAAAAAATCATCTGAACCTAAAAACTGTATAAAATCTCCAGTTGATTTCTTAAAGCCAAGAGCAACTGCATTTTCAGGATGATCATCTTTTTGATTTAATAATGTAATATTAAGGGAGTCAAAAGAATTAATTATTTCTGAAGTTTTATCTATTGATGATTTATCAATAATTAAAACTTCTATATTACTATACGTTTGGTTGTTTAATGAGTTTAGGCATGTTTTTAAATATTTTTCACTATTATAAGTTGGAATTACATATGTATAGCTAATATTCATTTTATAAAAAAACTATTTTTTTTATATATGCTATAAATAGATCGAAGGTCCTTTTTATTTATAATGTTCATTTGAGAGCTTATAAAATTTAAAATAACATCTACTCTGTTCATCATGCCAGGTATAACAGTTTGAATTTCTGGAAAAGATCTGCAGAAATTTAAAGCAAATTGAGCAGGACTTTGATTATAATTTTTTCTGATTAAGCTAAATTTTTTGTAACCATTTGACCAGATTTCTAATTGCTTCTTTGACCAGTACTTTCTGTGATCAACTTGTTTCATTATTTTTTTAATTTCTACATCACCACTTAAAAACCCAAAAGCTAAGGGTGTTCTGGCTACCAGATTAACATTTTTTTGATTAAGATATCTCATTAAATCCAATTCAATTAATCTTTGGTCCATTAGGTTAAAATTGGTCTGAATAATATCGAAATCAAAATGTTTTATAATTTTATGTATGTCAATTGGTGAGTCAGCTGATAAACCAATTAAGTTAATATCTCCAATTTTTTTTTTATCAAATAAAAATTTTAATAAATCATCATTTTCTAATATGTCTTGGGGTAAAGGAGAATGAAGAAAGAATACGTCAATATTCTTATTTAAATACCTAAGACTTTTTTCAAGACTTTGCTCAATATAAGTTTTTTTAAAATTTCTTTTCATTTGGAATGGCTTGTGAGGCAACAGCCCTCCTTTTGTTGATATTATTATTTCTTTTTGATTATTTTGTTTAATAAATTTACCTATTCTTTTTTCTGAGATTCTATTACCATAAAGACTTGAGGTATCAAAAAAATTAAAACCAATATCTAATGCAAATGACAATACATCTATAGACTGTTTCTCTGTAATTGTACCATAGGAATCAGACCCTAAACCCCAACAACCAAAACCTATTTCACTTATTGATAAGTCTGATCTTAATAACTTATTATATCTCACTAAACTTTTCTATTAAGTTTAATTTTAGTTTTATCTTTCTTATAAGTTTGATCAAACCAATCTATAGTTTTTTTTAAACCTTCTTTGAATGGGGTATAAACAAATTTTGACTCTTTAATAAAAATACTATTGTCTGTGGATTTTTTATGAATTCCAGAAGGTTTTTCTGTATTAAAAAATATTCTTTCTCTTTCTATAGATAGGTTATCAGCTACCATATATGCAATATCTTTAATTGAATTTTCTTCAGTTGAACCAGTATTCATAATAACGCTACTACTGTAATTTTCTAACATCCATAAAAAGCTCTTTGCAACATCAATTGAGTAAGTATATTCCCTCAATGGCGAACCATCTCCCCAAACTTCAATTTTTTCTTCAGTATCTTTTTGAGAATAAAATCTTCTGATAATTGAAGGTAACATTGGTGCATCATCGCTAAAATTATCGTTTTTACCAAAAATTCCATTTGGAATAGCTCCTATAACATCTAAATTGTATTCTTCTCTATAAGCTCTGATGGCGGGTTCAATTAAACGCTTAGCGTAAGAGTATCCGTAAGCAGAGACATGGGGTTCACCATCATGTAAACTGGACTCTTTAAATGGCATATTGGCTTTTTCTGGATATATGCCTGAGCTTAAAACTAAGAGTAATTTTTTAACATTTATTCTTCTTGCGATTTCTAAGATATTTAAATTTATAAGAGTATTATCTCTTAATAGAGTAGCTTGAGAAGATGCACTCATACCTATGCCACCACTTTTTGCAGCTAAATTAATAATAAAATCTGGATTAATTGTTTCAATATATTCAATACTTTTTGATAAGTCTGTTAAGTCACATTTTGAACTTTGGGAAAAAAATAATTCATATTGAGGTAGAATTGATACAGCTAAATCTTCAAAAGCAGCTCCTGTAACTCCAGATTTGCCAGTAATTAGTAATTTTTTTTTCATATATTCGAATTGAGTGTATCAATATCAATTTTATTTTGTTTATGCAAATAATCTCTTTCTCCATAATTATAACTAGTAGATTCCTGAAGGCACAAAGAAATAATATTAATATTAATTTTATTTAAACTAATAAAGTCATTTATTATTGTGAATAAACCACCTGGCTTAATATGTTCTTCGATAACAATTATCTTATTATATTTTTTAATAAATTTTAAAATTGATAAATCAAAAGGTTTTATTTTATAAATATCCATATGGCTAACGTTTTTAATAGTTTTATTTAAAATACCAAATGTAATTATTTGGGTCATATAACCTGAGGAAATAACTAAACATTTTTTGTTATATTCTCTTAACCGATAATTAGTTCGTTTAATTTTATAAAAATTTCCTAGTCTATTAAGCTTTCCTCTATCAAGTCTTAAATATTTTAAACCTTTGAATTTAAAATTTAAAGTTGACTTGTTCAAAAATAAGGAACTTTCAGATGGAGAGTAAATTTCGCAATTATTAAGAGTATTTAAAATTGATATATCATCAATTGCATGGTGGGTTGGGCCATCCATTGAATAGGCGTATCCTGCGCCTACACTCAAAACTAGTAATGGCATTTCCATAACTGAAATATCAAGTTTAAGCTGTTCAAATGAACGAAGAGTAATGAAGGTTGAGATACTGTATATTATTGGCTTAAAACCTCTGCTAGATAGACCAGCTGATACTGAAACTATATTTTGTTCAGTTATTCCACAATTTATAAATCTATTTCCAAATTTTTTTTTAATATAGTCAAGCTTTGGTGAACCATAATCATTTGAAAGAATTATAAATTTTTTATCAATTTTCATGAAATTGATTAGATAAGAAAAAAATTCATCCCTCATATCCATTTGGTATTTTTTTAAATTCATTTGAAGCTCTTTTTCAAGTCTAATAAAGCTTGTTCATAATTAGAATTATCGATCTGTTTAGTATGCCATATAGGGTCATTCTCCAACATCTTTATACCTTTGCCTTTTGTTGTATTTGCAACAATTACTATTGGACGACTTTTTATTTTATTAGCTTTTTTGTAAGCATGTAATAATAATTTCAAATTATTGCCATCTTTAACCTCAATAACAGACCAACCAAAAGATATCCATTTATCTTTCAATGAATTTATATCTGTAAAAGAATTGATTCTTTCTGTTGCACCTATTTTATTGAAATCAATAATTGCAATTAAATTATCTAAATTATGATATGAGGAAAAATTTGCAGCCTCCCAAATAGATCCTGCTGTGCATTCAGCATCGCCAAGTAAGACAATGGATTTTTGTCTTTTTTTTAAAAGTTTATTAGCTAGAGCTATACCGGCTGCATAACCCAGACCATGACCTAATGATCCAGTTGATAATTCAACTCCATTATTTTTACTATTAATATGACCTGCAAAATTAAAATTATTTTTTCTATAATTCTTATAAAAAAAATTTTCTTTATAAAAGCCTTTATCAGCTAGTATTAGATATACTATTTCACATCCATGACCTTTGCTTAAAATAAAACTATCTTGAATTTTAATTTTATTAGGTGAATTTTGAAAATTAAATATATTGGAGTAATAAACCCCTACTAAAATTTCTACTGTTGAAAGACATGTAGAGATATGGCCACCATCTTTATAACAAACATTTAAATTTTTTAGTCTTAAATCTTGACATTTTTTAATTAAGCTATTTATTTTCATTTGTGATTAAATTTAATAAAACAAATCTAGAAGAGGTTATTCTTATTGAACACGATGAATTTAAGGATCATAGAGGAAAATTTATAGAAACTTTCAATCAAAATCTATACAAAAAAATTTTGCCAAAAAATTTAAAATTTCTTCAAGATGATTTTTCTTATTCAAAAAGGAATGTATTAAGAGGATTTCATGGTGAAAAAAAAATATATAAAATTGTGTCCTGTATTAAGGGTAAGATCCAATTAGTCATATTTTGCAATAAATCTAATCATAAAGACTATTTAAGTTACTTTAAAATAATTTTATCAGGTAATGACAATCTTCAAGTTTTTGTTCCTCCCATGTATGGTATTTGCCACCAGGTCAAATCAAGTAGTGCTATTTTTCATTATAAACAGACAGGATATTATAATCCTAAGACTCAATTTACTTTTTCTTGGAAGGATAAAAGGCTAAATATAAAGTGGGGGAAGAGCAAACCCATTTTATCTAAAAGAGATAATTTCTAAGACTTAAAAATAGTTTTAACTCCAAAAGAGTCAAACTTAATTCCTAATGGACCTACAACTTCTTTAAAATGTTTATTTAAATTTAATTTATTATCTGGATTTTTTAAAAAAAATATAAAACCACTTGAACCAGCGCCCATTACCTTTCCTGTGAAAGCTCCAAGTGACAGAGACTTTTTAATGATATTATCAATTTTTTCAGAGGAGACTTTTTTATGGAATCTTTTTTTAATATTCCACGATACATTAATTAAATCTGAAAATTCTCTTATGAAGTTTTTTTTATTCGAATTTAAAATTTTGACGCCTATTTTTGTTAATTCATTCATCTCCTTCAACAAGATTTTATTAATATTGATATTTAATTTATGCTCATGCATTAATGACGAAGATGATCTACTACCTTGAATAAAGTAAACCTCTAAAGAATTTTCTAATTTTTTAACATTCATTTTATTAATTTTTAAATCTACATTTTTAACAATGCCTTTACTATTTATGTTCATATAACTCAATCCACCTAAAGCACTTCTAAATTGGTCTTGTATTCCGCCATGCTCTTTGATCATTTCTCTCTCGACATTTACTGCATCTTTAAATATTTGAAATTTATTTTTATTAATATTTTTTACTTCATTAAGACCTTTTAAAAGAGCTACTGTAAATGCTGAGGAAGATCCAGAACCGGACATTGATGGTAATTCGCCAGAGTAAAAACAATCGTAAAAGCTATTAATTTTATTAAATTTATAAGCTGCTCTAACTATCGGATTTTTAATATTATTTATTTTTTTTTCTTTTTCAATTTTTCTCCAAATAACTCTGTGATGTAAATCAGTTGGAAAAAAAGAGTATTGCTCTTTTAACTGCACATAAACATATTTATCTATTGCTGCGCTAATAACACCGCCTCCATTACCCATATACCAATCTTTGACATCTGTCCCCCCACCCAAAAAGGAAATTCTGTAAGGAGCTCTTGTGATTATCATTAATAATTAGAATAGAATTTTGTATCAATATAATTGTAGACTTTTATTAATTCATTTATTCCATAATCAAGATCAAATTTTGCCTTAAAACCAAAAGACTCAATTTTTTCATTAGAAACGATATAATCTCTTTTGTCCTGGTCATTAGATATTTCAGACTCAAATATAGAGAAATTATTTGTATGAAGATTAATCTTTTCACACAATTCTCTTTTGGTTAGGTTAGCAGAAGAAAGACCTAAATTATAAACATTATTTTTCATTTTTTGGATATTATCAATTGCAAAACAAAAACATCTACATACATCTCTTACATGTATGTAGTTTCTTCTAAAATGTGACTCATATAAAACTATAAAATTGTCTTTTAGCGCTCTCCAAACAAAGTTATTCACTAATAGATCAAGTCTTAATCTATTTGAAATACCAAATACAGTGGCCAGTCTGAAAGAAATAAAGTTATCCGTTTCTGTAATATATTTTTCTGCCTCAACTTTTGTTTTTCCATAAATTGATAAAGGGTTTAATGGACTTTCTTCGGTACACATTTCTTGACCGCCAATACCATATCCACTATTTGTCATAGGAAATAAAATTATCTGATCTTTATCTTTAAGCTTGCATATCTCAGATATTGCTTCGGTATTTGTGCTAAAAGCTAATTGAGGATCTCTGTCACATAATGGAGCACCCACTAATGCAGCAAGAGGTATTAAAATATCATAATTTTTTATATGTTTTTTTAATAATGAAATATCTCTAGAGTCTCCCCTTAAACAATTAAACTTAGGATTTGAGTTATATGGTAATAAACTAGTTTCCTCATATATAAAATTATCAATAACCGTAACTTCATAATCTTTATTTAAAAGATAACCTATTAGTGTAGAGCCAATATAGCCCGCACCCCCTGTAATTAATACTTTCATAATTGTTTAAAATCGATACCTTATTCTAAAATTAAAGTATTTAAATAAAAATTGTCAAAAATATTCAATCTTTCAATACTTTTGCTAATCTTTTTTTCATTATTTTCCATACAAGATAAAAGTATAGAATATTCAGTACCAATCCCAGGAGGAGATGCGCACCAATACTTTAATACTGCATATAATCTAGCTCAATATAATGTGCATGATTATGATAGAAATGAAAATCCTAAGCCAAGTTTTTACAGAGAACCTCTTTATCCATTTCTTTTATCACTTAATTATAGATTAATTGGGTTGAACTCAGAGGATCAGTTAAATTGCTTATTTGAAGATAAAAAAAAGTGTTCTAAATACATCTTAAGTGGAAAATATTTAAATTTTATTTATTTAATTTTAATTTTAATATCATCGTATATATTTTTAAGAGAATTTAATATTAATAAGCCTATAATTCTTTTATCCTTATTTATTATAGTAAATAATCCCCTGATTATACAATATATAAATGAGTTTTTGACGGAAGTGCTTGCTTCTTTACTCTTTATTATTTCAGCTTTTAGTATATATAAAATTTTTTTGTATAAAAACTTATCTTTAAATAAAATTATACTTTATGGATTTTTATTTTCATTATTAATAATGACAAAGTTTGTTTATTTTTTTTCAATTTATATTTGCTTGATATTGATAATAAGTGTCATAGCGATTAATTTTATTTTAAAAAAAAATAATAAAAAAAGTAAGCTTTACATAGCTTTGAACTATAGACAAATTATGATTTTTTTAATTATTGCCCTAATAATCCCCACACTTTGGAAAGTAAGAAATTTTAACGAATTAGGTTTTTTTGAGTTAAGTCCAAGAGGTTACTCGGGTGCGATTATGCAAAGACTTGAGTATCTTACTATGAATGAAAATGAAAAAAAAGCAGGTCATTGGTTATATTTTTTTAAAAGTGGCATGAAAGATAAAGCTATGATGAACATCAAAAAAAAGGACTTAGAAAGATATGAGTTGAGCTGCAGCAATATCGAAAATTGGTATTGTAAGGCTTTTACTGATGACGGTCTTGTTCTTAAAAGGATAGATCCTATGAATAAAAAAGTATTCTATAAAATAAAAGATGAATCTATTAAAGTTTTAATAGAAAATTTACCCAAACACTTGTACTTAACTCCATTATTTCTTCAAAGGGGGACATTAAATGTCATTAATGGCCTCGGTGATTATCAAGATAGTAAAACATCATTTTATAGGTATTTTACATTTATTAATTTCATTATCATGTTTATAGGAGTTTTATATGGTATATTTCGTTTGAATTATCTAATAATAGCTTTATCTTTGCCACTTGTTTATCATTATGGGGTATATTCCATGTTAACTCATTTTGAACCCAGATATTCAATTTTAACTTTGAATTATATATTTATCTTCAACATAATTTTAATAAAAACTATATATATGGCCAATAAATGGAATTTGATCAAGAAGAAATAATCTTAAAAAAAGAAAATAAAATTTATGTATCTGAGATAGAGTCTTTGGGCATCTTAGCAGAAGGAAAAACTCAAAACCAAAGTTTAAAAAATTTAAAAATTAAATATTATGAATATAAAGACTTTGTAAATAAAAATAAATTTAAAGAAATAAGAAAAAAAAAATATGTTAATAAAGATGTATTTAAAAAAGATTTCTTATTAATATTTAAAAAAGCTTTTTTAAAGTTTATTTCAAATTTGTTTTTTTTTATCATTACATTAATTATAATTTTGAGTTTTTTAAAGAGTGAAATACTAAAAGTTAATTATTCAAAATTTTCAAGAGGAGGTGACTTTTTTGACAAAGTAGTTCAAGAACTTGACAAAGCCGCTCAAGAAAAAAATGATATTGACCCAAAATTACAGGAAGAAATTTTAGAGGATTTAAGAAAAGTATTGTCAAGATCTAAGCCTTTTATTGATGAAATTAAGTTCCTTTTTAAAGATTAGATTAAATTATGAAGGTTATAATATTAGCGGGTGGCCTAGGTACAAGACTGAGTGAAGAGACAATAAAAAAACCTAAACCACTTGTTAAGATAAATAACAAACCTTTACTTGGTCATATTATCGATCATTATTACTATTATGCATTTACAGATTTTATTATAGCTACTGGGTACAAAGGTGAGTTAATAGATGATTATGTAAAAAAAATAAAAAGATTTAATAAAAATATAAGAATAAGTACCATGGCAACTGGACTCAAAACTACTACAGGTGGGAGATTAAAAAAAATATTCCAAAAAATTAATGACGAACAAATAATGGTAACTTATGGAGATGGTCTTTCAAATGTTAATATAAATAAGATTTTAAAATCACATAATTCATCAGGACAAGTAGCTACAGTTACAGCAGTTCACCCACCGGCAAGGTTTGGAGCTATGATTTTAAATAATAAAAATACTGTAACTAAATTCTCCGAAAAATTCGTAAATAAAAATTCATGGATAAACGGAGGTTTTTTTATAGCCAATAGAAAAAAATTATTAACATATTTCCCTATTAATGAGGATATCTCTTTTGAAAAATACACATTGCCCCTATTAAGCAAAAAAAAACAATTAAATGCATATAAACATAATGGTTTTTGGCATCCATGCGATACAATTAGAGATAAAAATATGCTTGAGGAATACCAAATATGTCCATGGACAAATTATGATTAAAAAATTTAATAAGTCTAAAGTACTTATTATCGGCGCAACTGGTTTTGTTGGAAGTTGGCTTTGTCTATACTTAAAAAAAACTAATCATAATTACCTAGGTATTGGTTTAGATGAAAAAAAGAATTTGTTTCATAAAAAAATTAAAAATAAGATCAATTTTAAATACTTAGATATTACTAATCAAAATAATTTATTTAAAGAATTAGATAAGTTTAAGCCAGACATTATTATTAATTTAGCAGCTTATTCTTTAGTCCATTTTTGTAATATATATCCCCATATATCAGTTAAAAATAACACTCTATCTACCCTAAATATTTTAGAATATATAAGAAAAAATAATCACATTCTTTTAATTAATTTTACCTCTGATAAGGTTTATAAAAATCAAATTAAAAGTCATAATGAGACCTCTGAGTATGGTAGTAGTACTATTTATGGTACTACTAAAGTATTATCTGATTTATTGGCCTCAAATTATAAAAATCTCTATAAGCTAAATATTTTAAATGTTAGATGTGGTAATCTATATGGTGGTGGTGATTTTAATCCAAATAGGTTTTTTTCTGATATATTCCAATCCTATTCTTTAAATAAAAAATTGAGAGTTAGATCTATGAAGAGTACTAGACCTTGGACCTACGTACTAGAACTTCTAAATTTTATGATTATTATTACTCAAAAGACATATGAAAAAAAAATTAAACTAGATTACGATGGAGTGAATTTCTCCTCCAAATATAAAAATTACTCTATAGAGGATATTTTAAAAAATATAAAAAATTATATGAAGTTAGAATGGGTTAGTGAAAAAAATTATGTATCTGAAGATCTTCATCTAAAAATAAATTCTACTTATATAAGAAATAAAATTAAATATTCTAATAAATTTAAATTTAAAGAAACACTAAAAGATACGGTAGACTGGTATAAAACATTTTATTCAAATGAAGATATATTTAAAAAATCAGTTTTTCAAATATCTAAAATATTATGAAAAAATTAATTTCTATATTAATACCTACATTTAACGAAAGTGATAATGTTTACAAATGCTATGAAGAAGTTAAGAAAGAGCTTAAGTTGCTAGTCTCTTATAATCATGAAATAATATTTTTAGATAATAGAAGCGAGGACGACACTTTCGAAAAAATTAAAATAATATGCAATAAGGACTCTAGCGTTAAAGCATACAGGTATTCAAACAACTTTGGAATTCAAAACTCTCTTATGTATGGCTACTCTGTAGCAAAAGGAGATGCTGTTATACAAATTGATTGTGATTTACAGGACAGCCCGAAGGTATTTAAATTATTCGTTGATGAATGGGAAAAAGGCAATGAGGTTGTTTATGGGGTTAGAAAAGATAGAACTGATGGTTTTATATTAAATATTTTTATCAAATTATTTTATTATATTTTATTTAAAATCAGTAAAAACTCTATTCCAATGAATGCCGGTGACTTCAGACTTATATCAAGGAAAATAATTATAAATTTACTTAAAAATAATATAAGTGATTTATATATCAGGGGAGCTATAGCTAAAATTGGATTTAAACAAAAAGGGGTAGAGTATGTGAGAAAAAAAAGAAATGCTGGAAAGTCTAAATTTAATTTATTTTCATATATTGACTTTGCATTTACTGGCATAACTCAATATTCATCAATACCTTTAAGATTTATACTTTATTTGGGTATCTTCATAATGATAGTTTCTTTTCTGCTTATTCTGTATTATTTATTTGAAAAATTTTATCTAGGTATAAATGTATCTGGATTTGCAACTTTAGTTTGTTTAGTACTCATTTCTATTGGCATCAATGCTATAATGATAGGTATAATTGGAGAGTACTTAAATAGAGTCTATTCTCAGAATAAAATTTTTAATCAGGTCATAGTTGATGAGGAAATTAATACTTAAATAGTTAGATAGTTAGATAGTTAGATAAGAAGTAGTTCCTGAAATATCTAACCTTTTTAACTCATAGTCTTTGAAGTTATTGAAAAAATCTTTTACTGCAACAGATTCACCAGGCCAAAAATCATGGTTGATCTGGTCGAATGCTACTATTGAACCTTTTGGCATTAAAGGAATAACTCTTCGTAAAACATGTATTGTAGGTTCATATAGGTCAAAATCTAGAAATAATAATGATACAATTGTCTGTGTGTTATTCTTGAGATAAACGTCAAGAGTTTCAGATACATCGCCTTTAATTAAGAAATTTTGTTTTAAATGTGGGTTAGGATATAATTTTGACTTGGTATTCATTAATTCAACAAGCTGATTGTAAACATTGGCTTTCAATCCATTTTTAGTTAATTCTTCATTATTAAGGGATGATTTATCTTGATCAACTATTTTTTCAAAACCTTCAAAAGTATCGAATCCAATTATCTTACGGAGGTGATTATATGGTTCAAAAATATTTTTTAAATGCATCCATGAAAAGAAACCCGGTCCATATCCCACTCCACATTCATAAATATCTCCATGTATATTGAGAATTTTTTTGTAAAGTTCGTATCTTACAAATATTTTTCTTATTAAATTAGTTGTAGTAAAATTAGGGAAACAATCAATATTGAGCTGTTCTAGTTTTTTTCCATCATTTTGAAATAGAAAATCTTCAATTTTTTTTGAGTATTCTTTTTCAAGCTCATTTGCTCTTTGTTTTGAGTTAATAGAAATCATTTAAATTATATTTTATATTAATTAAATAATAAGATATATAAATAATTTAAATAAAATTGAAAAATGATAATAATAGACACTCACAATTATAATAGTTGTGATTTAAAATAATATATTTCAATCTTATATGTGCTATATATTAAATTTTAAAATTCAACATAAAATCTAGAGAGATTAAATTGTTGTTAATTTTATTATCAGATTTTTTAAAAAATTATTTTTTTTTAAATATATAAATTCCTGATAAAGATATTATAAGTGCTCCTATAACTGTAAATATATCTGGAATATCTTTATAGAAAATAAATCCAAAAACTATAGCCCAGAAAATTAAAGTATAATGAAAAGGCTGTATAATACTAGCTCTCGCTTTACTCAATGCAATAATTTGAAAATAAAGCCCCAATGAATAGAAGACTCCAACTCCTATAAAAAGTATTATGAAATCAGTGCTAATAGGCTTCCAGAAAAAAAAGCTAATAAAACCCATTAAAAATATTCCAGTAACCCCTGAGTAAAATAAAGAAGTCTCATTTTTATCATGATTAGAAACTTTACGTGTAACTATTTGATATAGGCCTAAAAAAAAAGCAGCAGTTAATGGTATTATTGACATTGGATCAAAAACGGACAAACCAGGTCTCATCACTATTAACACCCCAATAAATCCTATAAATACTGCTATCCAAATTTTTATAGATATTTCTTCTTTTAAAAAAATAAAAGAAAATACCACTACAACAATTGGTGTAAGAGCTCCTATGCTATGGGCATCTGCAAGGCTCAGATATCTAAATGCTAAGATAAAACATCCAGATTCAAGTAAAGATAATAAACTTCTAAAAAGTTGTAATTTCCAGCTATAAGTTAAATAAAATTTAAAATTTTTTTTTCTTTTCGACTCGATAATAGATAGAAAAAAAGTAAAAAAATATTTAATAAAAAGTATTTGAAATACAGAATAGTAAATAATTAATGTTTTTTGTATTGTGTCTAATAGAGAAAAACATAGGTAAGCTAATATAGCGAAGACTACACCAATTATTTCAGGTCTAGTTAATAATTTGGACATTATTTTTTAATTTTATTAGATTAAAAGTAAATATGTAAGTGTAATTAAATAGGCGGCGTCCTACTCTCCCAAGCCTTAAGACTAAGTACCATCGGCGCTGGAGGCCTTCACGACCGAGTTCGAAATGGGATC
>MDTC01224892.1_pt1 | contig 28269 bp, 33 predicted proteins | sample 811181 | NCBI WGS metagenome assembly MDTC01 (sample SAMN05326644, study PRJNA326480) | marine metagenome | isolation source: seawater | place: Pacific Ocean: North | collected 2011 | reverse complement strand
GGGTGGTGGAGGTGGTGGAGGTGGTGGAGGTGGTGGAGGTGGTGGAGGTGGTGGAGGTTTACTTAATGGAAGTGGTGCTGGTGCTGGGAATGGTAGTGCAATTCCAGTTCTAAATTCTTTTGCTTCTTTTTCTTAAATGTAATAATTTTAAAATAAAATTTTTACATTTTTTTACATTTTTTATCTACTTTCAATGTTGGCGTTCTAACTTCTTTAGGAATGATTCTAATTACACATTTTGTTTTTTTTCCATACAATGGATCTACACATCCTTTTTCTTTCTTTTTCTTTTGCGTCTTATTTAATCTCGCTTTTATTTCTGTTTTACTACATCTAGCTCTAAAATTTTCATATCTTTCTCTTACATCACAGTAAGAAAGACCTGATTTTTTATTAAGCATTTTATTTATATGTTCGTGTAGACAATATACCCATTTAGAAAAATTTCTCCTATTTTTTAATGCTTTCCTATTTAGTGGAACTGCTTTTAAATTATCTTTAAAATTAATCCTACAATATTTACACGGTAAAACATATTTTAATGACAACATAAATTCTTTATATTTTTCTTTATCTTGTTTAGTAGGTTTTACAGGATAGTTAAATGACATTGTATGTAAATAATGCCATAAACTAGGTCCCCAAACACTAGTTAACATACCATCGCCACTTTGATAATCTTTCAAACTATACATCCTTTTTTTTCTAGTTTTTTTATTTTTATTCTTTCTTGATTTAATTTTTCTTTTAATTTTTGTTTTTTTTATAGTCTTAGCCATTGCTATATATTCATAATATTTTTTTTTTTACCAATAAGAGCTTTTAATTTATTTTTTACGCACTTGGGTGTTTCTTTAAAATCTGTTATATTATATTTCAATAACCATAAACTCTTATAATAATCCGAATCTTTATTATATTTAGTAGAATCTATTTTAATTAACTTATCATTATATGTTCGTATCATTTTACATAAAATATTGTTATTAATTTAAATTCGTTTAATAAATAAAAGATTTCTTATCAATATTATATAAATGGCAGTATTAAATAAATTAGCCAAACTTAAAAGTAAAAAATTTATTATCATAATTGCTTTAATAGCGATATTTATTGGTGCAGCATTATTCGTTTACAATAAATATGTTGCACCTAAACTCAATCCAAAATTTGTAGAAAATCGTGAATTTACTAGTACAAGACCATCCGACAGCGGTGGTGCATCATTGTATTTTATATATGCAACATGGTGCCCACATTCTAAAAAAGTAATTAAATATTGGGAAAAACTTAAGGAGCAATATAATGGTAAAGTTGTAAAAACACACTCTATTGAATTTATAGAATATGACGGCGATAAACAAGAAGAAGAGATAGACGAATTCTCGAAAATTTATAATAAAAAAATTGAAGGGTATCCTACTATCATTCTAGTAAAAGATAATGAAGTTATTGAATTTGAAGCCGAACCTTCACTCCAAAACTTAAATGAATTTATTCAATCAACTCTTTAATTTGTAATGCAAATAAGTTTTGAAAGCATCGACGCCTAAATTAATCCATTCTAATCTGGTTTCTTTTTCATTTACTATTTTTAAAAAAGTATCAAATGTAAAATAATTAGAAACAATTATAATTTTATTATGTTCACAATTTGCTTGTTTATTAAATTCTGTTCTTTTATTTAAAACCAATTTATAAAATATCTTACCATAAAATGATAAAATATTTTCGTTCTCACCAATTACAGTTGGATCATTAAAATTGGTTGCTTCTATACCTAATATTTCTTTCATATTTTCATGTTCTTTCAAACATAAATCCATTGGATAATTACAAGAATAGCAACCATCAATATAATGGTCTTCTTTATATTTCATTGGTTTAAATAAAATTGGTATTGATGAAGACATATAAATTGCATCAATGACTTTTACATCCGGCGTATTTATATAATTGAAACAATCTAGATTTAATGTATTTGCATTCGTTGCATAAATATTTAATTTAATTTCCGAATAGTCATATAGTTGTTTAAATGTACATTCTTCACTTAAATTGCAAGATTTTAAAAATGGTTTAAACATCTCATATAATATATTAACGTCTAATAATCCCAATTCAGTATATAAATTTAAAATACTGTTGGAAGTTATATTTACTAATTTATTCCATGGTCTTTCTAAAAAATAATCTATTACTTCGTCGAAATTTATTTTTAAAGAAAGTAATAATCCAATCCAGCTACCAGCTGAAACAGTATATAATTCTTTTACATCCATTTTTAATTCATCCGAATATTGCATTTCTTTTACTAATCCCATCATTGATAAAAAAGTTAAATCACCTCCAGAAATAACTAGATATTTTATCATAATTTAAATATATTTCTCATTTTTTTTTTCTAAATGAAACTTAATTAATGAGTGAAAAAATTAATTTAGATGATTTATATAAAAATAAAAAATTTACACATGATCACAAAATTCAAGTATATGATAGAATTTTAGAAAGAATTCATAAAAAAATTAAAACAACAGCTAGATTACGCAATAGTGAATGTTTCTGTTTTTATATTATTCCTGAATTTATTTTAGGTTTACCAAGATATAATATTGTGTCTTGTACAGAATACATTGTTGAAAAATTATTAGAGAATGGATTTAAAGTAAAATACACACATCCAAATATGTTATTTGTTTCTTGGAGACATTATATCCCATTTTACGAAAGACAAGAATATAAGAAAAAAACAGGAATAAACATAGATGGTTTTGGTAATGTTATTGTTAAATCTTCCAATAAAAAAAATAAAGAGCCACAGAATATAAATGAACTTTTATCCAAAAAAAACACAAATGATAAAAATGAAAAAAATAAGATTGACTATAAAAAAATATCTTCTTACAAACCAAGTGGAAAATTTATTTACGATTCCGACATGATTAAATCGTTAGAAAATATAAAATTATAATTTTTTCTTAATTTTAAAAAAGTGAAAAAAAATGAAATTTTTTCACTTTTTTTTTTGCCCATTTTTTTGATCAAACTTTTTTTACAGTATTTGTTATCATAATCATTTAATAAACAATAATTAAAAAATTTGTATGAGAGCAAAAGGGAAAAGTTTGAGAAAAAATTTTCAAAAGTTTTTTGGAAAAATCGATTTTGGACATTTTGAAAATGTCCAAAATTGAAAATCTCAAAAAAGTTTTAAAAAAAAACGATCAAACTTTTATTTTCCTAGGTAATGCTCTAAAAAAACTTTTTTACAAAAAAAATATGCTTTAATTTTATGGTATTAAATTTTAAGGTTCGTGTTGTTGAAAAAAAAAATATCAAAAATTGACAAAAAAAAGTCAAAAAAGGAGCCAAAAAAGAGCATTTTATTTTTGTTAGCATAATGCTATTGTTGAAAAACTAATTACCAGTGTTGAATATTACTGAAACAAACCTTAAGGGTAAAATAAGACGATAAAGCTTTCAATAAATAAATTAACAAGTCGTTTTTAGCGGGGCTTATCACGCGGCTCCTTTTGGCTCCTTTTTTTAGACCTCGCTGCATACAGAATATTTTATTATGGGCATTAATACAAACATCGTTGGACACTGGTATTTTTTACAACAAAAGCTATTACCATAAAAGGGTCATTTTTAGACCCAAGTGAGCAAAAAGTGAGCAAAATCAACTTTTAAACTCCTTACCATATTTTTTTACAAAAAAAATGTAAACTTTTTTCAAATTGAAATGTATTGAAAAATAAATAAACAAAACTAATTATTTTTAATATGGTAAGTGTCTGTTTTTTAGCGATTCGGTGATTTATGATTTTTTCATGTTTATTTTTATTTTTAATTGTTTATTTGCAAAAAAAAACGTTTTTTCAAAAATCGCAAAAAAGTGGAAAATCGCGTATGTGTTTTGTCCAAAAAAATGCATTTTCTCATAATTTTAATATTTTCATAATTTCAAAAAAATACAAAAAAAATACAAAAAAAAATACAAAAAAAAAATAACAAAATTTATATAAAAATAAAAAGGTTAATAATATATATCAGATGGAAAAATCTTATGAATGCATAAAATGTAATTATAAAACAGATAAAAGAGGAAATTATAATAGACATTTAAAAACCAAAAAACATTTAGATGTACATCGTGAGAAACAAGAAAACATATGTCATATATGTGGATTTGTTTCAAGTAAAAAAAATAATCTATTGCGTCATATAAAAACGCATAGCAAAAAAATCAAAAAAAATCAAGAAAAAACAAAAGAGAAGAAGCAAGATAATATGATTGACTTATCTAATTTGGAAATAAATTTGCAAAAAATATTGAAAGAGCAGGAAAACATTAAAAAATTAATTCCGAAAACAGGTGGCAATACAATTATTAATAATAAACTATCCATAAATGTATTTTTGAATACAGAGTGCAAGGAAGCAATGAGTATTCAAGATTTTTTAAATCAACTTAAATTATCGTTTGATGATTTATATTACACAAAAAAAAATGGTTTTGTAGAAGGTATAAGTAATGTGTTTGTTAAAAAGCTTGCACATTTAGATCCAAAAGAAAGGCCAATACATTGTAGTGATAAAAAACGCCTTCATTTCTATGTTAAAAATACAGATGCTTGGGAAAAAGATGATGACAACAAAAATTTAAATAAAGCTATTGGTAATGTAAAACGAAAACAAATAGAAATGTTATATAGATGGGAGTTAGACCACCCGGGGTGGGAAAAAAATGAGAAATTATTTAATGAGAGACTGATACTTGCAAATAGCGTTTATGGTAGTATTAAGGATAAAGATAGAGAAAAAGATAATAAAGCAATTAAAAAGAAAATTGGTGAAAATATTGATTTGGATATTGATGTATTCATAGATGATAAAGATTAATTATCTAGTAAAGCAATTCTTTTGTCAAGTGTATTATAAAATTCTTCAAATATGAACAATTTATAAGAAGTTAGCATATCATTATAAAGGGGATCTAATTTAAAAAAATATTCTACAATATTATTTCTAACTTCCGCAATAATATCATCTAATAAAGACATTGGTATCATATTTTCAATATAGACAATATTATTGTTTTCTTGAAATTTAAAATGTTTATTTAAAATATCTGTTAATATACTTACTGTTTTTTTTATATTCTGAATAATTAATGTTAATTTATATACATAATTTTCAAAACTATTTTCGAATAAAATCTTATTACAATTTAATTCTTCTTTAACTACATTATTAATATTAATATTTTTAAATTTAACATTTGTGTCATTGCCATAAAAAATTTTACAAAATGTTTTTTGATATTTTAAATATTTTGTATTTGTTTCTTCACTCATATTAAAATCACTTGAATCATAATCATAATGAATTCCAAAAATATAGTTAATTTCCGGAATACAATTATCTATATTTAAATCAAAATAAATATTATTTTCTTGAATTGTAAAATGATTTGACGTTATATTAAAAACACATGAAAATAAATGTGATAATTTAATATAATAATTACTTAAACAGTCTGTATTGGAACCAAGTATATTTAAGGAAATATTTTTTAATATTTCCTGGGAAAAATTTGCTTGCATATTTGATTGTAAAATTTTAAATTCTTTATTGCAAAATTCAATATTTAAAAAATTTATAAATGCGTCATAATTTAAAATATTATTCGTTAAAATTAAATTTGTCTCTTTAAATTCATTCATTTATAATAAAATAAATAAATTGAATTTAAATATAAAAAATATAATATTAGAAAAAAACAATGAGTAAAGTAAAAAAAACAAAAAAAATAAAGAAAAATAATATTGATAAGGAAAAAATATGGAAGATGTTAAAAAATAATGATAATGAAGAAGAAAAGAAAATGGAATTACTTTTCTCAGAGAACACGCGAAATGGAGATAGAGAAACTTGTGAACTCTGTTCTGCTCAATTACTATTATCGCAAGAAAAATTTCTCATATGTTCAAATGAAAAATGTGGGATTATTTATAAAGATTGTTTAGATGCTACAGCAGAGTGGAGATATTATGGAGCAAGTGATAATAAGATGTCTGATCCAACAAGATGTGGGATGCCGATAAATCCATTATTGCGGGAATCATCATATGCTTGTAGAATTCTTATTAATTATAGGTCATCATACCAAATGAAGCGAATAAAAAGATATACTGATTGGCAATCAATGCCGTATAAGGAAAAAGCAAGATATGAAGAATTTCAGAGAATTATAACATATTCAAGAAATGCTGGAATACCAAAAATTATTATAGATGAAGCACTAAAACAACATAAAAAAATATCAGAATTAAAAACATTTCGTGGATGCAATCGCGACGGTATTATAGCGGCTAGTATTTATTTAGCAAGTAGAATATTTAATTATCCAAGAACGGCGAAAGAAATAGCCGATATATTTCATCTAGATAATTCTAGTTCAACAAAGGGTTGTAAAAATGCGGTTCATATATTGAATTCAGTAGAAAATGATACAATTGGCGATGAAAAAACGTTCTTTCATCAAACAAAACCATTAGCATTTATAGAAAGATTTTGTAGTCGTTTAAATATTAATGCTGAATTGACAAAGTTATGTAAATTTGTAGCATTGAAAATAGAGCGCGATAGACTTATCCCAGAAAATACACCACAGTCAGTAGCAGCAGGAATTATATACTTTATTACTAGGAATTGTCATTTAAATATTAGTAAAAAAAATGTTAATATAGCTAGTAAAACTAGTGAAGTGACTATTAATAAGTGTTATAAAAAGCTCGAGTTAATAAAAGATAAGCTTTTACCAAAACAAATCATTGATAAATACTCAGAGTAAATCTCCAAATAACATTTAATATTTTTTTAATATATAAAAAAATATTAAATATTTTTCAAACAGTACTAATATATGAATAATTATAAAATAGGTGTTTTAATCCCAAGTACTACAAAAACATTAGATTGTAAATCATATAAAGACTCATATTTATATAAAATATTTTTGAAAAGTTTTATTAAAACAATAGATAGAAAATTTAAAGGAAAAAATATATTGTACTGTGTTTATGTTGTAGTAGACGATGATGATAAAATTTATAGTAATGATAAAGAAAGAAATAAAATAATATCATTTATATCACTAGTTCCAAATGTTTCTATAAATTTTATAAGTAGTAGTGGTATTGAAAAGGGATGGGTTACAAAAATGTGGAATCGTGCTTTTAAACATGCATATGATGATGGTTGCCATTATTTTTATCAATGTGGAGATGATATTGAATTTCTAGATAAAAAATGGGTAATAGACTGTATTCGTGCTATGGAAAAACATAGAGATTATGGTATAACGGGTCCCATTGATTGGGGTAGAGAACAACATAATATAATTAATAATTGTAAAGGAAAATTTATTTTAACCCAAACATTTGTTTCAAGAAAACATATGGATAACTTTGGTTTTTATTTTCCAGAAGAAATAAAGAACTGGTTTTGTGATGATTGGATAACCTATGTGTATATTTCAAAGAAAAAGTATTGGCCCATAGAAAAGAGAATATTGAATAAGGGTGGAACACCAAGATATACACCAGAAGGTAAAGGTCCGGATTTTGTAAGAATGACAAAAAAATGTAATAGTCTAATTAGCAAATATAATAAGTTATTATAAATATTAAATAAAAAATATAAATATAATTTTTTATTTAACTTTAAAATGTCTTATAAAGAATGTATTGATAATTTAAAATTATTTTGGCAATATCCTGTTATAACAGAAAAAACATTTTATGAACAAAATAAAGAAATAGATAATTATGTTGCAATACCGTGGGCAACAATAATAGACTCAAAATACAATTTGAAAATCATATACAATTTAATTAATGGATATGTAAAAACAAAAAATAATTTTACATGTTGTCAACATATTTCATTTAGAAATTTGATACCTTTATTTAAAGCTCTAAAAATAGAAACCGTATATACGCCTCATAAAATAAAAAATGAAGATGAAATACATGGAGTTAATATATTACCATGTCCTCTATATGCAGTAAATATTGAAGATACAAATAGAAATGAATTATTTAAAAAATTTAACTCTGATGATTTAATAAATAAAGAAAGACCGTATTTATACAGTTTTCAAGGTGCTTTTAATCCACGTTGGTATTTAACCGATATTAGAAAAAATATTTTTATTATGGATCATCCCAAAAATACATATATAAAATATATTGGAAATTGGCATTTTGATAATGTTGTTTACAATAAGAAACAAAATAAAGACGGTGAATTAAATATTAGCAAACAACATGAAATTCAAAAAGAATCTTATAACGATTTACTATTAAAGTCAAGATATATGTTGTGTCCTTCTGGCTCTGGTCCAAACTCCATACGTCTTTGGGAAGCATTGGCTGTTGGTTCAATACCTATAATACTGGCCGATACATTAGAATTACCAAAACATACTTTATGGAAAGATACAATATTAAGAGTTAAAGAATCAGACCTTGAAAAACTTCCAAATATATTAAAAGGTATAAGCATTTCTAGAGAAAAAAACATGAGAGAAAATTGTCTAAAATTATATAAGCATTTTAAAAATAATTATAGAAATAATTAATATTTAAAAATATTTCATTTTTAAATATAAAATGGAAGTGATTGCAAGATGTATAGATAGAATTAAGTGTGAGGAAATAAACGCTTTAGAAACAGGAACAATAAGAAGTTATAATGAACGTCATGAATCTACGCGATGGTTAGGTGAAAATATACAAAACGGACATATAATTTCGATAGATATTGATCCGAAATCTATTGAAATTTCAAAAGATATTTGTAAACATCTTAACAATATAACTTGGATACAAGGTGATTCTCTCGATGTTTTAAAAACACAACCAGAAAATCATTTTGATTTTATTTTACTTGATTCAGTTAATAATAAAGACCATATATTTGAGGAATTTAAGATAGCATTAAAATTAATTAAGTTAGGTGGTATTATTATGATAGATGATTTTGGTGTTGATAAGAAAGGAACAGTACCCGACCATACACAACCATTAGCAGTGAAGGGTGTTAAAGTATATAATGAATTGGTCAAACATAATTTTAAAAAAGACTTATATTTACATCAGAGTAGAAAAGGTGTACAAGGAATAATTTTGTCTGTAAATGAAGAATTGAAGGATTTTAATTTTTGACACAGTTAATAGTATTATGAGGTTTAACTTTCATATAAATTAAATCTTGTTGATAACCTTTATAAGTATTTTCTTCTACATATCCAGCTTTTTCCGGTATAATATCATTAATATAAATGAAATGACTATCCCCAAAGTTGTATTTTTTGTTTATTTTCAATTCTGTTATGTTATTAAAATTATATTTAATATTTAATAACTTATGTAAGACAAAAGGTCCAGTGACATGTATTGTAATAATTCGTTTATTTTTTTTTAAAACAAATTCAATATGTTTATTTATTAAATGAATAAGTTCTTCAAATAACTTGTTATTTTTAAAGTATGATGCAATAAATGTATATCTTGGGTTATTGCATTTTCTATTGCGCACGAGTATAGCTTGATTTTCGTTTAAACATTCTAAGAAATTATTTTTTTGATATAAAATGTCGAATGCTGGTAAATCAGCATCAAACCAAATTCCACCGTGATAATATAGATAACATATTCTAAACAAATCAGCTTTGCCTGCACCTGAATTCAATTTTAAAAATAGATTGTATGTTCTTTCTTTAATATTTTCTTTCATCCAGTTATTTAATTCTTCGTCATTAAAATATTTAAAATCAAATGTTTTGTTGAGATTTTTCCAATTTAATAAATTATTTTTTAAATTAGGTGGACAGTTATTTAAATCAAATTTGTGGGTTGTAAATAATGTAATTTTCTCCATTTAATTATAAAAGTTATGATATTTTTATATCAATATAAAGAATATATCAATATAAAAATATGTCTTATATTGTAAATAAAATGAATGAAGAAATGGAAATTGTAGGAACAAAATATGGCGGATGGATATTGCCAAAAAAACTAGAATTAGATGAAAATAGTGTTATATATTCCGCAGGCGTAGGTGAGGATATTTCATTTGATATGATTATGTCAGATAGATATAAATGTAATATTGTATTAATAGATCCATCTGACCGTCCAAAAACGCATTTTGATGAAGTAAAACATTACTATGAAAAGATAAAGTGGAAAATGACAGGTGATATACAAGAAGATTATTATGGAATAATGTATCCTTTAAAACCAACATTTGATAATATTTCATTTGTAAAAAAAGGGCTATGGAATGAAAAAACAGAAAAAGTTAAATTCTATAAACAAGAAAATAAAAAGTATGTTTCTCAAAGTTTAATAAAAGGTGTTTTTACAGATGAATATAATCATATTGATACAGATACAATAAGAAATATTATGAATGAATTTGGACATTTTGATATTGATATATTGAAATTAAGTATTGTTGGTGCCGAGCTGAAAGTGTTGGAGGATATGTTTAATGAAAGTATTTTTCCAAAATATATATGCGTTCATTTTACATTTGTAAAGGGTGAACATAATAATGAAAATGATATAGTAAAAGTTATTGGCAGACTGGCTAGTTTAAATTATAAGATTATTGCTAAGGGCGGGTCAAAATTAACATTTAAATTATGTATATAATTACTTAAAAATATTAAATCATAACAATTTAATGAATTTCAATTTTAATGAAGAAATGGTATATAAAAAAAAACATGTAAATACATTAATTTATAATACAGAAAATTATGATTTTAGAGAATTTGCAAAAAAATGTTTTAAAGTAAATAACTTATCAGAGGTGCATATTAATAATCCCCGTTATAATGTTTTTGAAAAATTTGGACCCGATGTTCAAACATGGTATCATGAAAAATTTTATAATTATTTAAAAACTACGAATGATGGTTCAAATATGCAAGAATTGTATGATAATCTTTTAAAAGATGTTATATTACCATACTTAGGATTAGAATCAGCTTTAGTACAAAAGTTTCCATCATTTAGAGTGCAATTACCAAATAACATTGCTGTGGCAAAAATGCATACAGATAACTCTTTGGGGCATCCAATAGGAGAAATAAATTTTACATATGCTTTTACCGATATGTTTGATACAAATACAATATGGATAGAGAAAATGCCAAGAACGAAAGATTTTGTTCCAATTGTACAAAAAGAAAATAGCATAACTTCTTTTAACGCGAATTTATGTATGCATTATAATAAATTAAATGAAACAGGTAAAACGAGAATGAGTATGGATTTCAGAGTTTTACCATTAAATTATTACAATGAAGAAAATGTATTATCTAGTCATTCAACAAATCAGAAATTTAGAGATGGTTATTATTATAAGTTAATTAAAAATAATTAGTATATTACTATATTTAAAATATAGTAATATTTTTAAAGTGCAAATCATCAATTAAATAACTATTAAAACGCATCTGAAGAAATTTTTCCATCCATCCTGACGCGATTAAACAATATATTATTTTCCAGTAAATATGGTATTTTATTATTTTCAAGATTTATTTTTGCAAAGTATTCTGCATTTTTTAATATTAAATATTTTTTATTTTTTTTAAAATATTCTTTTGATAAGTTTATTAAGTTTGAATACATATTCATGTACGTAATCATTAATTTACGATTACCGAAAGCAAATCTATCATTAATTCCACCCCAATGATGAAAATTTGGAATAATTAATTTTTCATTGGGAAATTTATTAAAATTAATGGGGTTTTTAAATATCACATCACTTCTAACTCGTAAAATATAATCAAAATTTATATTATTTATTTCTTCATAATTTTTCATCATTAAATAAGATTGTTCTATACCATAAAGTTGTTGTAAATAACCATTAATACCACTGGTACTAACATTGTCTACTTTAGTATTAATATCTCTACCATACCATATAATATTTCGGATAGATAATTCTATATCATCTTCAATGCGATATATCATATTTGGTAAATTTATATTTTTAATTTTATCAGCATTTTTATCGTTAGGTATAAAATAAAATATTATAATATTCATATTTTTTTTATTGGGTATAATAATATTATTAATAAAATTATTGATACAATATTCAATTGAACGCAAAGAACCACTAATACATATTGCCAAATTATTCATATATATATTAATAAATTATATATTTAAATAAAATAGTAATAAAATATTATAATGAAAAAAATTATAGTAACTACAACAATATATTCAATATCTGAAGCATTAAAAAAATTTGCTACTTTTAAAGATTGGTTTTTAATAATTGTGGGAGATAAAAAGACACCACACGAAGAATATATACAATTTTCAAATGAAAATTCAAATATTTTGTATATGACTCCAGAATATCAAGAAGAGAATTGGAAAGAAATGAGTGATTTTATAGGTTGGAATAAAATAGGTAGAAGAAATATTGGTTATTTAGAAGCTCTAAAAAGAGGTGGTGAAATTATAGCAAGTGTTGATGATGATAATATTCCTTTAGATAACTGGGATGAAAATATTTTAATAGGTAAAGAAACAAATGTTTACTATTATGATACCGAAGATATTGCTTTTGATCCCGTTGGTGTTACAAATTATAAAGAATTATGGCACAGAGGATATCCAATTCAATTATTGCATGGTAGGAATAATAGATATAAAATAACACGAAAAACTATTATTCCTGATGTACAAGCAATGTTTTGGAATGGAGACCCAGATATAGATGCTGTATGTAGATTGGAACATAAACCAATGTGTTTCTTTGATAATAAATATTTTCCTATGGCAACAAATTCATATTCTCCATTTAACTCTCAAAATACGTTATTTTCAAGAGAAGCTTTAAAAAAATATATGGTGATACCTTTTATAGGAAGAATGGACGATATATGGGGTGCCTATTATTTGGAATCGTTGGGATTTAAGGTTGTGTATACAAAGGCCTCAGTCTTTCAGGATAGAAATATACAGAATTTAACAACTAATTTAGTAAATGAATATATCGGTTATGAAAATACAATACAATTGTTAAAAAAATTAAAAGAAGATTCGGAAAGTATTTATAATTTTTTACCAAATTCTGCAAAAGAATGCTTAACAAATTATTTAAAAACAACAAAAGATATACTTTTATAATGAATAAGATTTTTATCCCGCTCTATAAAATATCTAATTTAGATCCAATTATGTGGTATTATTATAAAAAACTAGTTGACATAAATGTTAAATGTATAAAAAAAACTAAATCAAATGTAGAAATATTAGTAATAACAGAAAAGGTTAATAATTTAAGAGATATGTGGTTTGATATTATAAAAAAAATTAAATCATTAACTAATGATGGATATAATGTTTTATATATGGAGGCAGATACAATATTATTTAAAAAATGTGATGAAATATTTAATTTTAAAAAAGTATTGACATTTGGATTGGGATACTGGAATATGTCTTTTAAAAAATTTAACGAATTCAATAAGTATGAGTATATGAATTCAGGATTAGTATATTTTCCAAAAAATACTATTTATGAAAAAGTTGATAATTTAATTTTGAATTGGCCAAATGAAGGAGATAAAAAAAAATTACAAAAAATATTCCCCCATTTTAATTTTGGTTTCGGAAATAGAGTGTTAGATTATAGCGGAACATATTGGGAATATATAATAAATATTTTGTTTTATTCTCAATTTGATACTAAAAAAGAAGGAATAAACTATATATCCCAACAATTTGGATTATGGAAATATAATTATAGAGGTTGCTTATATAATAATTATCCAAATAAAAATTCACTTGCGACTTCTATACATCATTGTCATTTTTTAGTATTTTCCAAAAATAAAAGTAAAGATGTTAGATTTAATGAAATATTGAAAATATTTAATGAAATCTATAGATTAATAAATAATGAAGAAGAATTAATTAAATATATAAGAAGTATAGACGATAAACTGTTTTAATTTTTTTTTAAAACAAGCAATTTATTATTATTCCAACCGGGTGTATAATTATTATTATGTCTAACAGAAATAAATTCTACTGATTTATAATGATGTAAAATATTTTTAATATTTAAAAAATACAAATTTTCAATAGATGAATTTAATGCTTCTCTCTTTTGATGTTCATTAAAAAACGACATATCTTTATATTTTTCACAATTGTATTTCATGAAAATGTTTTTGTCTTCAAAAATATCTTCAATAACTAATATACCATTTTTATTTAAATAGTTATGAGCAACATTTATAATATTTATCTGGTCATTAAATTTGTGTGAAGCATCATCTATAATAATATCAAATTTTCCGTGTTTATGAAAAACATTTGTTATTGAATTGGTATATTTAACGTCAATTACATCAAAAGAACAATTTTGTACGTTTGTATTATCTTTATTTAAAATATTATTAAATCCAAATATTTTTGCTTTTGTAAAATATTCTCTCCACATACGTATAGAATCGCCTCTAAGAATACCAATTTCAGCAAATACTATATTTCTATCTTTATTATTTTTAAAAATTGTATCATAATAACAAGTATATGGGTGTCTATGACCTTCGCCACCATGGATAAAAGGTTTTTTATTATATGGGGACTTATCAGTTCCATATTTTTCTCCAAGTTTACATAGTTCCGTTTTTGTATCATTATAATTAATTTTTATTGATTTTATTGAATTCATGATTTATATTTATTAAAAATATATTATTTTTAAATTTATTTTTTTTTAATTTACTAATCCATTCAGAATTTTTAAATTCATGTCGTATTAAACCAAAATTATTTTTATGTATTTCGGAGTGAGAATTAAATATATGTTTTTGACCCCATGATTGTGAAATCATAAATTCATTTACGCCCGAATCAATAATGAAATACTCATCTATTTTTTTATAATAATAAGCAATACATTCGTAATATAATTTTTCTTTATACTGTTTAATAACAGGTGGGTTAACAACATATTTTTCAATATAATCTTTAATTTTTGGAAATTCTTTAATAAATATATCTACCCACCATAATGTATTAAAATTGTTAACACCACTAGGACTTTTATCTCCCCATTTAAGATAAATACCATTCATATGAGTTGTTTTTAATAAATCATCTCTATATCCTGCAAAAGAAAAATCCATTATATAAAAAAGTTCTTTTTCATTAAAACCCGTTGACCATATTTTATATTTTAATAAAGATGTATTTTTATTAGGAATAATATATTGTGTAAAAATTTTTTTTAATAAATTATATGAAATACTAACATCCGTTCTTGTTTTTAATACAAAAGAATTTTGTGGTATATATTCCAATGCTTTTTTTAGAGAAAACATCGGTCTCCATAAAGATAATCCTGTTATTGTATTTTTTCTCAAAGAATTTCTTGGTCTTTGTTGTATTTTTGGATCAATTTTTTCAACATCTTCTATGGAGAGATTATCTATTTCTAATATTTCAACATTATTTTCTATTAATTTTTTTCTAACGTTATTATTTATTGCACTGCCAACTGGTATGTTATTCCCATCAGTTTTAAGATGTATATCCGTAACAAAAAGAATTTTATCAACAATTTTTTCACTAATTAGTAAATTATATGTTTTTAAAGAATTAAATAAAATATTTTCATCACGAACTAATCCATTAATTATTATATACTTCAGCATTATATTTAAATATTAAATTAATGTTTAAATATAAAAATATTTTATAATATAAATGAAACTCAAAATCAATACAATGAATGAGTTTAAAAAAATAATAGGACATGAACCTTATTATGGAAATCCAATTTTACCTTATAGTCAAGAAAACGATTTTGAAGAATTAAAAAACTATTTCAAAGATAAAACCGTAGCAATTGTTGGTCCTGCATCTGAACTTATTGGCCAATGTAAAGGTACTGAAATAGATAATCATGATATTGTTTGTAAATTGGGGTTTTCATATGATATTAAAGACCATGAAAATTATGGTAAAAAAAACGATGTTATTTTCAGTGGCTGTTTTCCAAAATATGTTAATATACATAATTTAAAAAATAAAAATATAAAAAAAGTAATATGTCCTATTAAAAGTTGTATTCCAGGTATAAGAGATGTTCATAATAGGGATCTCTGGAAACATTATAATTATTTAAAAGATAATTTAAAAAATATAGACTTTTATAATATTGGTTTGTTGTCGTGTAAATTTGATAATACTTATATTGGGAGAGCTACCAGCGGTACATTTGGATTATATTTTCTTTTAAATATGCCTATAAAATCATTAAGTATTTATGGTATGACGTGGTATAAAAATAAAGAAAAAGCATATCATCCAAATTATAGAAATGGTAATAATATTTTTTCAGGTGGACATGGTGTTTCTTTTGATATAGAGAAAAGTGGAATCATGAAAACCATAAAAAATAGTAATAAAAAATGTTTTTTAAATAAAGAAGTTTATGACAGTTTATATTGTTAACCTTTATAATTTTTCAATAATTAAACCTTCTTTAATTTTATTATGAAAATTATAAAATTTCAATTGATGACTATTATTTTTTAAAAAAACATCAATATTATAAAATGGTCCCCATTTTTTACTATTATAATCGTCAATGACTATTATTCCACCACTAACAAGTCGAGGCCAAAAAAATTCCAATGCTAATAAAGTAGGATTTTCTACATCAATATCTATATAAACAAAACAAAATCTATCATTATTATTTTTAAAGAATTTTGGTATTGAAATTTCTACATTACCTTTAATACAATTTAAATTATTAAAATTAATGTTTTGTGAATATTTTATAATATCATTAACTTTAAATCTTGTATAATTAGTTCTTTCATACATTTCTTTTATTTGTTTTTCTTCATTTTCATTTATTATATTAACATCATCTTCAAAAAAATCAAATATATAAAAATTTTTTTCTATGTTATGTAGCATTAATGTTTTCATAATTTGAAAACTGAAAGTACCTTTCATTATACCCACTTCTGCAAATGAACCCGGTAAGTTTTTTTTAATTAAATCTGTTAAAATATTATTACGTACAATCATCTTATTAAATAAATCGGTATCTTTACATCTTAAAAAATAATTATATAAAAAGAAAACACTGTCGGGTGTATTACTATTTGATGTTTTAGTTTTTAAACAGTTTAACAGTTCTTCGTGTTGTGTTTCCGAAATTTCCATATAAAAATTTTAAATAATTATCTTTAACTAATTATTTAAAACTTTAATTTTATATTAATAAAATGGTAAAAATTTTGTGTTTAATACCGGCAAGGTCAGGTTCAAAAGGAGTTATTGATAAAAATATAAAAATATTAAAAGACAAGCCATTGATAGCATGGTCTATTGAACAAGCAAAAAATACTGAATATTATAAAAGAGGGGAAATGAAAATTGTTGTATCTACAGATTCAAAAAAATATAAAGAAATAGCGTTAAAATGGGGTGCCGAAGTTCCTTTTTTGCGACCTAAAGAAATATCTCAAGATTCTTCAACCGATTTCGAATTTATAGACCATGCTATAAAATGGTTTCGCAATAATGAAACATATTTACCCGATTATATTTTACATTTGAGACCCACACAACCGTTTCGAAAAAAAACACTAATAGATGAATGTTTAAATAAATTTATAGGTAGCAACTATGATAGTTTACGAACTGTCATATCGACAAATAAAACACCTTATAAAATGTATACAAAAAATAAAGACAATTTAGTTCCATTATTTGATAATTTAAATGGTAATCCTGAACCTTATAATTTGGGTAGACAATATTTGCCAAAAACATATTTACATAATGGTTATGTAGATATAATTAAAAGTGAATTAATAGAACAAGGAAAATTATCAGGAAAAATAATGGCATTTTTAATGGATTCAAACAATAATATAGATATAGATAACTATGCAGATTTTGAAAAAGCAAAAAAAGAAAAATTATAATTTTTTTTCAAAATGATATGTATTTGAATGTTTATCTTTCAGAACAAAATTATTATCAATTAATAATTTGAAGCATTCATTATTAAAATTTTTTGATAATGGTGAAGAGTCTCCATACATTAAATGTCCATGGACTTCAAATGTTATTTTATTAATTTGGTTTTTAATAAATTCTATATTTTCTTGTAAAAATATTAATTCACCCCCTTCTATATCCATAACTAAAGAATTTACATTTTCAATTTCAGGTATATCATTTAATTTGGTGGGTTTTATTTTATATATTTTTTGTGTATTTCCCCATCCTCTAACATTATTAATATTTTTATCTTTTCTATCACCAGATCCGGCAACTATGTTTGAATAAGTTTGAAAATCTACCATATTTTTTGTGTTTGATATATAACCATTTATATAATGGACATTATTTATATTATTTTCTTTTTTAAATAATTTGATTGATTCGGAAAGTTCTGGATTACCTTCGATGCTTATAACACTTTTAACATTTTTGGATAATATGTAAGATATATAACCTAAACAAGTTCCCATTTCCAACACAACATCATTTTCTTTGTAATATTTATTAACCATTGTAGCTTCAGCTTTTTCATAAAAGTTGTTTCTAAATCTATTTAATAGATTATCATGGTAATATCTACTAGGAACAAAAAATTTAATATTTTTATACATGAAATCTTTCATTATATAAATAATTACATATTCTTGGTTTAAGTATAAAATGAATAATATATTAATTAAAGTTTTTTTCGAAGACTTTCACGTTTTGCATTTTCCCCTTCAAATTGTTTTCGAGGCCCTGGTTTATATTGTGTTGCTAATTCAATTGACCTAATTCCTCTTACCATTTTAAAAACGCCTTCTGGACCAATGGATGATTTCTGGTCGCTGCCCCACATATTTCTATCTAATGTAATATGTCTTTCAACCCATTCCGAACCCATACTTACAGCAGCAAAGGTTGTAACTAAACCAAATTCATGACCACTGTAGCCAATTGACTTATCTGGATATTTTTCTTTTAACCATTCAATATATCTCAAATTTAAATCTTCAGAAGGACATGGATATGTAGAATTTGTATGCATGATTACATCTGGATTACAAACTTTTACACATTCTTCAATTTCTTCTTCAGTGCTCATACCAGTACTAATAATAAGAAAATCAAATTTTTCTCTAGCATACTTGCACAATTCTAGGTCATTGATAGAAGCACTGCCTAATTTACCAATTTTAGTATACTTTGACATAATATCAACACTATCTTTATCCCAAGTACTGGCAAATAATTCTATCCCAATTTCTTTTCCAAAATTAATTAGTTCGACAATTTCTTCTTCGGAAAATTCTATTTTATGTTTATACTCAATGTATGTCATATCTCCCCACGGAGTACTTTTAGGTTTCAATTTCTGTTTTTCTGGAACACAAACATCAGGATTACGTTTTTGTATTTTTGCATAATCGCACCCGGATATTTTTGCCAACATCATCATTTCTTTACAAAGTTCAACTGAACCATTGTGATTTATACCAATCTCTGCTATTATTTTAACCATTATAACTATAATGTTTCAAATTTATTTAAATAAATTTTATTCATTATAAAAATATGAAAATATTTGTTGACATCGATGACACAATATGTTATTATGAAAATATAGATAAGAAAAAAAAAATGGATTATTCCGTTGCGAAACCATATTCTGAGAGAATAAATAAAATTAATAAATTATTTGATGATGGACATAAAATAGTTTATTGGACAGCCAGAGGTACTGTTACACAAAAATTATGGTTTAATATAACATATGAACAATTAAAATCATGGGGATGTAAATTCCATGAGCTGCGAATGGGGAAACCATCGTATGACCTTTTTATTGATGATAAAAATATAAATTCAGAAGAATATTTTAAAGATATTAATTAAACATATCTACAATTAATTTATCCATATTATCATATCTTCTTGTCCAACCCAGTTTTTCCATAGATTTCTTTGGGTCCCCCAATAATAAGTCAACTTCGCACGGTCTATAATACTTTGGATCGATTTTAACTCTCAATATATCATTTTGGTCGTATGCAACTTCTTCTTCACCTTCTCCTCTCCACCATAAATTATATCCTTTATGACGAAAGGCATGCATTATAAATTCTTTTACAGTAAATGTATTTCCAGTAGCTAATACAAAATCATCGGGTTTTTCCTGTTGTAGCATCAACCACATACCATAAACATAATCTTTTGCATGTCCCCAATCGCGTGAACTATAAATATTACCCAATGAAATATATTGTTTTTCTCCTTTAACAATATCTTTTACTCCATTTACAATTTTCATAGTGACAAAATTCTCACCTCTACGTGGTGATTCATGATTAAAAAGAATACCATTTACAGCGAATAAACCATAACCTTCTCTGTAAATTTTAACCATATGATAAGCGTATAATTTTGCCGCCGCATATGGAGAAACAGGATTAAACGGCGTTTTTTCATTTTGTGGAGTTTCCAAAACCTTTCCATATAATTCACTTGTTCCCGCCTGATAAAATTTTATCTTATTTCTTTGTTTATCTGGCAATGTTCTTATAATTTCTAATAACCTCATAACGCCAATACCATCAACATCACTTGTATATTCGGGTATTTCAAACGATATGGCAACATGACTTTGCGCAGCTAGATTATATATTTCAAATACTTTAAAGTTGGGGTTTTCTCGGATGATTTCGTGAATATAATTTGATAAACCGGCACCATCAGTAAGATCTCCATAACGCATTTTTAATTTATCGCGTATATGATCAATTCTTGTTGTATTAAATCGTGATGAACGACGTTGAATTCCAAATACGTTATAGTTTTTTTCTAATAATAATTCAGCTAAATATGACCCATCTTGACCTGTTATACCTGTTATAAAGGCAAGTTTATCCATTTTAAACTTACTTAAAGTTTTATATTTAAATTATTTAAAATGAAGATTGTTGTTACAGGAGGAACTGGTATGGTAGGTAGTTATATTAAAGATATTGTTAGAGTAAAATACCCAGAACATGAATTTAAATTTCTCTCACGATTAGATTGTGAATTAACTGACAGAAGGAAAACTTTATTATACTTCCGAACATTTAAGTTTGATTATGTAATTCACTTAGCAGCGGCGGTTGGTGGTTTGTATAAAAATATGAATGATAATATATTTATGTTCAGTGAGAATATTAAAATAAATGAAAATGTGTTAGAAGCTTGCTACAAAAATAATGTTAAACGAGGTATATTTTGTTTGTCATCATGTGTATATCCTACAAAACCTTCGCGCTTTCCTATGACTGAAGAAATGCTTCATGAATCGCCACCACATTTTTCTAATGAAGGGTATTCTTATTCTAAAAGAATGTTAGAAATGCAAACACGCGCGTATAATAAAAAACATGGTTGTCAGTTTATTTGCGCGACACCTGTTAATCTCTATGGTAAATATGATAATTTTAATTTGGTAGACGGTCATTTTATACCAATGATTATGCATCGATTTTTTAAAGAAAAACAATTTCGTCATGATTACCCCGGTGGAAATTTTGAAGCATATGGAACAGGTGAACCGTTGCGGCAATTTTTATATGCTGGTGATTTCGCCGAGATAATATTATCTCTATTGTTTCATTATGAAGGAGATGAAAGACATATAATATGTTGTAATGATAACGAATGGAAAATCAGGGAAATTGTGCATAAATTAGTAGATGTTATGGAAATTCCACGTGATGATGTAAAATGGTTAACCGAAAAAGCAGATGGATGTATGAAAAAAACAGTTTCGAATGAAAAATTAAAAAGTATATTAAAAGATTTTAATTTTACAGAAATAAATAAAGGTTTGGAAATAACATATGATTGGTTTAAAGAGAATTATAATAATATTAGGAAGTAGACTGTTCATCATATCCAAAATAACGTGACAGAGCGTTCCATTTATTTGATGGACAGTTGGCTCTGGTTTTTGAACAAAAAAATTTATTCATATAGTTATTTACACATTCTCCTTCTGCTTCACCCACGCCATCATTCCAAACACATGTCGCAGCTGCGCCTTTATAACCGGGAGTTGTTCCACACGCAGATTTTTCTAATGCTGAACATTCTTCATATTGATTTTGAACACTTCTATTAGTACTACCTTTACGTGCGCAGTCTGCTTTGATCCTGTTATCAAAATAAGTTCCGTCTTCACTAAGGTTTAAACCATCTGTACAATAGCCATTTGTTAGAGCGTTAAAATTAGTTCTACTGATTTCGGGACTTCCTTCACCTTCCTCGCCTACGTCCCCACCGCTTGCGGAACTTCCTCCACCTTCCTCGCCTACGTCCCCACCGCTTGCGGAACTTCCTCCTCCACTTCCTCCACCACCACTAGTTATACTACGTCTAACAAGAATAGGATTACTTGCTTTTGTAGATAGAACTTTATAACTATTTGTTTCTAAACTAATTTCTGGTATTGTTCCACCAACGTTTGATTGTCTTTTTAAACTAATATTAAAAGAAAATTCGATTTCTTTATTTGCATTAATTTTTTTATCGTGAGAAACAGTTAATTTTAAGTATCCACCTACTTGATTCCAATGACCTGTACTTGTGCTTCTTGGATTTAATGCGGTACTTCCAAATAAATTGCGAATATCTGGAGATTTTACTTGAACTCTCAAAAATGGATTTGTTGCCGTACTAATGGCTGGTAAATTAGAAACAACTATAATACTATTTGAAGGAATTTCCTTGGTAATTAATATTTTTACAGTTATTTTTCTATCTAATGTATTTGTTGTATCCTCAGAAACACTTATATTTGAAAAGTTATATCTGTGATGATATTGGGAATTCGAACTAGTCCTTGTATTATTTCCATCCGCAGGATTATTTGGATTTGTTGGGTTAAAATTATTCTGAGAATTATTAGCTATGCAATCATTTTTATCAGAAGGTGCATAATATCCTTGAGGGCATAATTCACAAAAAGAAACACCTAAATCACTTTTTAAGTATTTTCTACGCTCTCCATTAGGCATTTTTCCACATCTATGGCTAGTATGCTGTTCATTACCACTATCTGAAGTTTTTGCTCCGGTTTCACCTGTTCTTCCATTTTTATCAGCATTTTTTCTATATGCAGAAACACTACATTTTTTCATATAACAATCTTTATCACCAGAACAACATTTTTGTGCACCAATATCTTTATTACTGTTAAACGGGTTGAATACTTTAATGCATTCTCCACATATATATGGTTCAGCAACGTCTACGTTATTATTTTTATCAAATTTGCATCCATGAATCATTAATTCTTTTTGATTAGCCTTTAAACAATTTGACCATTCATTCATTCTTCCTTCATATTTATTTTTAAGACCACAAAGTTCTATTACTTTATCATTGCACTCAGCATTCTGTTTAGTTTTATTTCTTATCATATAAGGTAGGGAATTATCAATACTACACCAACCAGCTCCATTTGTATAAAGAGAATTTACATCACTACCATTAATACATGTTAAACATTGATTCATCCCAACCGGATTTTTTCCATAACCACAGGTTTTACAAGTAGGATGACACTTACATCCTTTAATTTTTTTACCGTCTAATCCATAACAAATGGAATCATTTGCACCTGGTAATTTTCCATTAGTATTTAATAATCTTTCGCGTTCCAAAAGAGCTAAAGCTAAATGATCTTTCATTTCATTTGTTCTGCCTTCATAATTTTTTTTTTTATTTTCTTTATGAATAAGCATTTTTTTATAACTAAATTCATCATTCTTTTTTTTCATTCTTGCGAATATTATCAAACTTACCAAAAATACAATTACTAAAAATGCAATAAAATATTTTAACATAATGGTGTATAATATTTAATTATAAAAAATTATTTTAAAAATCTGTATTTAATTCGAAAGAAGCTTGACTATGGTCGCCCGATGATAATGAATAATCGCCTACGCGTTTTTCAAAGAAATTAGTCTTCCCATCCAAACTAATCATTTCCATAAAATCAAAAGGGTTAGCTGATTCAAACAATTTTGGATATCCAAGTTGTAATAAAAGTCTATCCGCTACAAATTCAATATATTGACTCATTAATTTACTATTCATACCAATAAGTCTGCATGGAAGAGCTTCGCATATAAATTCTTTTTCAATGGCAACAGCTTCCTTAAATAGCTCATGCACTTTAGATTTTTTTGCTTTTTTATTTAATTTGGAATAAAGAAGTATTGCAAAATCTGTATGCATACCTTCATCTCTGGAAATTAGTTCATTTGAAAATGTAAGACCGGGCATTAAACCTCTTTTCTTTAACCAATAAATGGAGCAAAACGAGCCACTAAAGAAAATACCTTCTACACAAGCAAATGCCAATAATCTTGTTCCAAAGCTACTACGTTTATCATTAATCCATTTTACAGCCCAATCTGCTTTTTTCTTAATACATGGAAAATTGTCAAGGGCTTTAAATAATTTAATTTTCTCATCACTATCTTTAATATATGTATCAATTAGCAAACTGTACGTTTCTGAATGAATATTTTCCATCATAAGCTGGAAACCATAAGCAGCTCTTGCTTCGGGTAATTGAACTTCGCTTAAAAATCGCATTCCCAAATTTTCTAAAACAATTCCATCACTTGCGGCAAAAAAAGCTAACACCATTTTAATAAAGTGTTTTTCATTTTCGTTAAGAGTTTTCCAGTCAGTTATATCTTGAGATAGATCAATTTCTTCGGCGCGCCAGAAACTGTCCATTTGTTTTTTATACATGTCCCATATGCTCTTGTCTGTTAGTGGGAACATGACATACCTATCGGGGTTTTCAGTAAGGAGGGGTTCTTTTTGAGATTTTGACATAATCCTAAATATTATTTGGTTAGATAAAATTATTTGATTAGATTTAAATTATTTTGGAAAATATTTAGATTGCAAATATTAACTACTTATTTTTTTTTGTCTATAAGCATGGAAAGAAAATGAAAATAAAATAATTTAATATTAAAATGAATGATTTTTTGAGTAGAAAAAAAAATCTTTTTAGAAAAAATCTTTTTCAAAGAGAAAAAAAAAGAATTGAAATAATTATTAATTTAATTGATAATAATAATCAAAACGATAAATTTGAAAATATATTAACAAAATATAAAGAAATTTTTATTAAAAAGGATAAAGAAAAAAAGGAAAAAATAAATGCATTAAAATATACAGCACATTATTTAAGGAAACAAATAAATCAAAAAATAGAATCAAAAGAAAATGCGTATTTAATTAATGAGTTGTATTTAGAACTAAAAAAAATAGAAGATATTATTTTACAATTAAAATAAGATTTAGGAAATATTATAATGTAATATATTATTATAATGAAAAAGAATATGTTGAATAAATTGTTAAAGAATAAAATTGTATACTATGTTGTCCTCGCATTAACCGCACTTAATGTATTGGGATATTTTAGTATGCGTTCTTGGGAATGTATTGTTCTTTTCTCAGCAGTAGCATATTCGGCGAATTGCTACTGTGGAAACATGACTGTTTCATTGTTAGCCGGTTTGTTTGTATCTAACTTTGTATTTGGATGCAATCGTGTAAAAGAAGGATTTAAGGAAGCCAGAGCTCCTGTAAAGAAAGCAAATAAGCTCCTTAAAAAAGCAGAGAAGAAAGCTTTAAGAGAAGGTCATAAAGCATCAAATGCTTTAGAAAACATGGAATGCACAGGTGAAGATTGTGGTAACGAGGGATTTGCCATTCGCGAAGGAAATCAAAATAAGAAGAAAATGGATGGTGCCGCTAGTATGTTGAAGGCTTTAACGGATGGTGAAAAAGGAACACAAAATGCCGAAGCATTAGAAAGAGTTATTAATAATATGGGTGGTGTAAGTGGAATTTTGCAAGCATTTGGAAGTATGAATACAGCATAAATTTATTAATACAATAATTATATTAATAAGTTTTTTTATTTACAATGTATATATAAAAAATGGCAAAAAGGAAAGTCGGAAGAAAAATTAAAAAAAGTTTAAAAAAAATGAGTAAGTCGTCTTTATTGAAAAGTTCAGCAGTATTATATTTAGCTCTTATCGTTGCCATTGGACTTGTATTACTATACTTGTCTAAGAAAGACTACAATTCACTCTTTGTTATGGTAGCTGTAGGATTATTGACAAATTATTTTACTAAGAATATGACGATTACTTTAGGAGTTGCTATTCTTGTTTCTTTAATTGTCAGAATGCAAGTATCTAGAAAAGAAGGATTTAAAGAAGGAAACGAAGACGGTGAAGACAGTAGTAGTGGAGATAGCAGCAGCGACAGCAGCAGCAGCGGCGGCAGCAGCAGCGACAGCAGCAGCAGCGACAGCAGCAGCAGCGACAGCAGCAGCAGCGACAGCGGTGGCGATGATAGTAATAATTCATCAAACTCTGTAGGCGAAGCAGCGATGAATGACGCTAAAAAGCATAAATGTTTCAAAAAAAAAGGTGATAAATGGGAGAAAACTGATTATAAAAAAGATGCTTGTGATGATACTGTAGATGATACATTATGCTGGAATACAGCAGCTGAAAAGTGTAAGGATGGGTTTTCAAAAAGACTTATTCCATCAAGTGAGCCAGCACGCGTAGATGGTGGTGATGACGAAGTTGATACAGAGAGAATCGATTACGCAAAAACATTAGAACAGGCTTATGACAACTTGCAGGGTATGTTGGGAAAAGATGGGATTAAAGGATTAACGAGTGAAACATCTAAGTTAGTACAACAGCAACAAGGTTTAATGGAATCATTGAAAGGGATGGGACCAATGCTTAAAGAAGCAAAATCAATGATGGCTGGTATGAAAGATTTTGGTGGTATGGGAAGTATGAAGGATATTAATTCTATGATGAAAGGACTCAATAAAAATTAACTAATATATATTAGATAAAAACTTTATATAATATATATGGCACGTAGATGCAGAGCTAGAAAATGTCAATCTGGTGTATTTTGTATAGAAAATACAACATTATTATTTTTAATCATTATTGTTGGTATATTTTTGTATGTAACCACACAATCGGTATATAAAATTTCTCTCACAGACAAAAGGAGAAAACCTTTTCATTTAGAACATCCTTTTAGAGACAGATTTCATTATAACGTAATGCCTAAGATGGGTGCTAGAATGACGAATCATCCTAGAGATACTTTATCAAATCCTTATTTACCACCATTGCGTGATGGGAATTATTTTCCGAAAGACAGTTCTGATCCAAGGGGAGTCCCAATCAATGTTCCAACGCGAGGTCCTAGAACTGAATGGAAACAAATAGGTATATTAACACGTGAAAATGGAGAAGAAACAATCTTACCTTTAATGGGTCGTCCATTATATTCAAATCGACAAAAATGGCAATTTTATACAATGAGTGATAAAAATAACAGTGTTAAATTACCAGTTAGTAAAAATGGAAGAAGTTGTTCAGCAGAATTAGGATGTGATGAAATATTCAATGGCGATACGGTATATATTGAAGGATATAACGATTCATTTAAGGCTACTATTTATGAAAACAACGTTCCGGAATATATCCCATTCTTGTAAATAGCTATTTTTTTTTATAATAAAAAATAAAATCGTTATTTTTGCTTCAATAAAAAAATTATTTTATTTACAATTATATATAAATATAAATGTTTAATTGTAAGATTTTTGAAAAAACCCCCCTTCAGGCATATAACGAAAAGTTAGACATTTTTCAGATAAAATTTGATATATTTAGTGAACTACAGGAATTTCAGAAAATAGGTAGAATGACTGTTTCTAAGAATGAATTTTTTGTTTCAAATAAAGAAATAAAAGAAATGAAAGAAGATGTAGAAGATGAAAAAGAAGATGATGAAGTGAGAAGAAAAATAAATCGTTTAAAAATAATAAGTAAAATTAAAGAAAAAAAATTAATAAGAGATATAACAAATATTAAGTTATATGTTCAGGAAGTGAAAGAAAATGATGATAAAAAAGAAAAAACAGAAGAGAGTGTATTAAATAGTGAAGAAGAAAAAGAAGACACGGAAAAAGAAGACACGGAAAAAGAAGACACGGAAAAAGAAGACACGG
>MDTC01195173.1_pt1 | contig 28280 bp, 31 predicted proteins | sample 811181 | NCBI WGS metagenome assembly MDTC01 (sample SAMN05326644, study PRJNA326480) | marine metagenome | isolation source: seawater | place: Pacific Ocean: North | collected 2011 | reverse complement strand
TTATCAAGCTTTATCAAAAAATGATTTTGATAATTTTGGGCTACTACTACATGAAAATTGGCTTTTAAAAAAGTCTATTAGTGATGAAATCTCAAATCACAGGATTGATGAGATTTACGAGACTGGCTTAAAGAATGGAGCGATTGGCGGGAAATTATTAGGAGCAGGATCTGGTGGTTTTATTCTTTTTTTATGTAAAAATAGTGGGCAACAAAAAGATTTTATAAGAAAATTTAGTTCAGATGAAATAGTACAATTTAAAAATTCTAAAAAAGGAAGTGAGGTAATTTTTAAAGATTAATTATGGGATTTTATAAAGATAAAAATGTTTTAGTAACTGGTGGTACTGGATTGATTGGTAGGCCACTGCTTGAATATCTAATTGATGCTGGCGCTAAAGTAACTTGTGCATCACTTGATAAACCAGATGATTTGGATAAAAGAATCAACTTTATAAATGTTGATTTAAGAGATTTTGATAATTGCTTAAATATTTGCAAAGGAAGAGACCTGGTTTTTAATTTAGTTGGGGTTAAGGGCTCTCCAAAAATGTGTAAAGAAAAGCCTGCAAGTTTTTATGTACCAACTATAATGTTTTCGATAAATATGATGGAAGCAGCAAGGCAAGCTAAAGTAGAAAGGTATATGTTTACAAGTAGTATTGGAGTTTATCACCCAGCTGAAATATTTAACGAAGATGATGTGTGGTCAACTTTTCCCTCAGAGAATGATAGAATTCCTGGTTGGGCAAAAAGAGTTGGTGAGTTACAAGCAGAAGCTTACGAAATTCAATATAAATGGGATAATATATCAATTGTTAGACCTGCTAATGTGTATGGCCCATACGATAATTTTGATCCTGAAAATGCTATGGTTATTCCAAGTTTAATACATAGAGCATCAAGCGGCGAAAGACCTCTTACAGTTTGGGGTGATGGAAGCCCAATAAGAGATTTTATTTACTCTAAAGATGTAGCTTTGGGAATGATGAAAGTTATGGAGCTTGGATATAATAAACCAATTAATTTAGGAAGTGGAGACGGGGTTACCATAAAACAAATTGCAGAGACAATTGCTGGTTATATGCCTGACAAATGTGAAATTATTTGGGATTCATCAAAACCCTCGGGTGATAAAAAAAGGTTAATGAATACAAAAAGAGCTGAAAGTATCGGAATATATGCTGAAACTGACTTAAATCAGGGTATAAAAGAGACAATAGACTGGTATAATGCAAATTATAAAAATGATCTAAATAGATATAATGCTTTTACGGATAAGACTTACAATTAACTAATAGAAGAGGAATTAGATGTCAAAAAAGGCTTTAATTTTAACTTGGGAAAGATATCAAGACCATGAGGTAATTTATCCTTATTACAGAGTGCAAGAAGACGGTTTTGAAGTTGACATTATGACAAATGTTATTGGAAGGGTACATGGTTACCTTGGTACATATAACGAGTCAACCCAATCTGTTTTTGATTTAGATGATAATACTAAGTACGACCAGCACATGAAAAATTATGACTTTCTTATAATTCCGGGTGGAGTCAAAGCTTTAGAATATTTAAGGCAACAAAAAAATGCACTAAAATTTATTAAAGAGTGGAATGATAAAGGTAAAATAATAGCATGTATCTGTCACGGAGCTCAATTATTGATCTCTGCTCAAATTACTAGTGGTAGAGATGTCTCTGGATATTATAGTATTAAAGATGATATAGTAAATTCAGGAGCAAATTATGTAGACGGTCCTGCAGTTGTATCTGAAAATCTTATCACATGTCCCCACTATAAATGGATGGGTGAGTGGATGAATAAAGCACTTGAAATATACTATGGAAAAAATTCTTAAAGACGCAAACTATAAAAATGTTGTTGTGAAAAAACCTTGGGGTTATGAGTACCTTGCATATGAAAATGAATATGTTGGCCTGTGGTTTTTACACATCGAAAAAGATCAAGAAACATCATTACATTGTCATCCAAAAAAAGACACTGGGCTCATAGTTCTCGATGGAGCTGTTAATGTTTCTTTTTTGAACGATATCACAAGACTAATAGCTGGAAGAAAAGTTATGATTAGAAAAGGCCTTTTTCATTCAACTAAAGCTATATCTGAAGAAGGTGCAAATATTTTTGAAATCGAAACTCCAAAGATAAAGCATGATATAGTAAGACTTGAAGATAAGTATGGACGTGAAGGCAAACCCTATGAAGGAAAATCTTTTGAGAAAGAAAAAGATAGCGAATGTATATTTTTCTCAGATCCATTAGAAAATCAAAAAAATACTTATATCTTTAAAAATTCAAAGATTACTTTACAAAGTATTACAGCAAAAGATACTTTTTTACAGATAGAAGATCATGCAAATATAATATTCCTTAATGGTGGTATTCAAAGTAATGAGAAAGATATTCTAGTTGCGAGTCCAGGCCATGTCATTGCATCTCACATAGTTAAGCGCCTACTTGACACATTTAAAAATATTCATCCAAAAACAGTGATAATGTTAATTGAGCCATTAGCGTAACAGGTACATAAAATGACTTCAAATACATCACAACAGGTGCCTCCTGGTTTTGAAAACGAGCTTAATAATATTGCTATAGATTTTGATGGCGTAATACATAATTTTGATAAAGGGTGGCATGATGGAACATGTTATGGTGAGCCAATACCTGGAGCCTTAGAGGCGATAAAAAATCTCTCACAAAACTATAAAATTATAATTTTCACAGCAAAGGCAAAACCTAATAGACCACTTGTTCAAGGAAAAACAGGACTTACACTTGTTGAAGAATGGTTAAAAAAGTACGATATTTTCAAGTACGTATCTGAAATTACAAGTGAGAAACCTCGTGCTCAAATATATATTGATGATAGAGGATATAGGTTTATTAATTGGGATAAAACATTTCACGATATTAAGAGGTTAATTTGACTGATTATAGGTTAAAAGCTTTTCAAAAAGCTTCATTATGCAGACATTTTGAAAATCAAGTTTATAATTTATCAAAAAGTAAGATAATTAAATACCCTGTATATCTTTCTGCTGGACAAGAGTATATCGCATCATCTTTGGCAGCAATATATGAAGAATTTTCTGTAGAGCCTGATATTTTTATACAGCATAGAGGACACTCAACCTACTTAGCTTTTGGTGGTGATGTTAATCTATTAATTAAGGAGCTTCTAGGTCATAAAGATGGGTGTGCTAATGGTATGGGAGGTTCAGCATCAATACAGTCAAAGGAAAAAAATATTTACGGACATGACGGGTTGATGGGGAATCAAATTCCAATTGCAGTTGGCTCTTGTTTCGCAAGTAAAAAACCAACAATTGCATTTGTTGGCGACTCTGCAGTTGAAGAGGATTATGTTTTAAGTGCTATAGGATGGGCGGCAACAAAGAAACTTCCAATATTATTTATCGTTGAAGACAATAATTTATCAATCCTAACAGAGAAAAAAGTTAGGAGGTCTTGGGAAATACATAATGTTGCAAAAGGTTTTGGAGTAGAGAGCTTTGATATTTCTGACGACCCATTAGAAATAAAAGAACATATAAGTCAATTACCTATAAAACCATTGCTATTAAATATTAATACCGTGAGAAAGTATTGGCATGCAGGAGCTGGTACTGATGGAGATACTTTTGATAGATATCTCAAGGAAATGGAAGCAATTGGTGATTCTGCAAAAGAAATTGATATTAAGACAAAAGCAGACGTCCAATTAAAATGGGAAAGTTTTATTAGTGATGAAAACAGTTAGAGAAACAATAAAAGAAATAGTACAAAACCATCTACTTAAAAATAAAAGTTTGTGCTTTGGGCAGTGTTTAACGGCTGTTGGTTGGGTTGGGGGAACTTTACCAGAATTGTATGAAGATGAAGGCATGGTAGAAGTTACCACAGCAGATGTTGCTAATGGAGGTTTTGTTGTTGGAGCAGCATTAAAGGGAGTTAGACCAATCTATGTTGTGAGATATCAAGGATTTCAGTGGTATAATGCACCTATCATTATTAATTACGCCTGCAAAAGCAAAGAAATTTGGGGAGTTCCTTGTCCAATATTTATCAGAAGCATTGCAATGGAGGGTGGTATTGGACCAGTAGCAGGCTCTTCTCACCACTCACTTTTTCATAGAATGCCAGGTGTTAAAATTTTGTCGCCAATGACCCCAAAAGAATATGAATTATCATATGATCAATTTATGAAAGAGGATGAGGTGTATTACATTTCAGAACATCGAAGAAGTTATGATAATAAAAATGAGTTTGATAATATTATACACGATAAAGCAGATTTCACGATTTTTCCAATTTCAATAACTAGATTTGATGCGGAAGAAGCTAGAAAAATTCTTGAGTCAGAAGGATATAAAATAAATATTATACACCAGTTATTTATAAAACCATTTGAGTTCAAACGCGAATGGCTCAATGCTTTGAATAATAGTGAATATGGAGGTTTAGTTATTGATGATGATTATGAGGAAGGCGTTGCAAGTAGTTTAGCCCACCAACTTATGCTTAAAACAAACAAGAAAGTATGGACACTAGGGTTAAAGCATAGATCTGCAGGTTTTCACGAAAGCGTAGATAATCTCCCGCCATCACCGGAAGAAATTTATAAAAAAATTAAAGATTTATTAACACATGGACAATAAAGTATTAATTACTGGTGCAAGTAAAGGCTTAGGGTATTATTTAGCCCGCTACTTCTTTAAAAAAGGATATTCTCTAGTTTTACATGGTAGAGATTTAAAAAGACTAAATAAACTTAAAGATGAGTTGAATTCAAAAGATAGAGATATTGAAATATTTAATTGTGAACTAAATGATGAAACGGAAATCACTAAACTAGCCTCATTTGCATGCAGAAAAAATGTGAAAATTTTAATTAATAATGCAGGAATGATATGCCCAGGTAAAAGCTTAGAGAATCTTTCTAACGACGAAATAAATATGATGATAAACACAAATTTAAAAGCACCAATACTTTTGTCAAAATACCTTCTCAGTAATTTGAGCGATATAATTAATATCAATTCAATGATTGGTCTCGAACCAAGAGAGAAAAGAACTCTGTACAGCGCATCAAAATTTGGTTTACGCGGATTTTCTGAAAGTTTAAAATTAGAATCAAAAGATTTAAATATACTTGACGTATATCCTACAAATATTAAGACATGGAAAGAAAGAAAAAATGCCATGGATGTAGAGGAAGTAATTGAAAAAATATATCAATCATTTATATCTAAAGAGAAAAAGCTAATTATCGATGGAAGAAAAAGTAATTAAAAAAAATAAATCACTTACTAAAAGCGAGAAAGATTTTTATAAATCATGTGGTTATTTAATTATCAAAAACGTCTTATCAAACAAAACCTGTGATTTATTTCTTGAGCAAATAAAAAAACATGCCGATGAAGATTTTTCTGCTATTATGAATCCAGATAGGTTTGAATTTTTAGTCGCTCAAAGTATGGGTAGTATGATTTCTACTATTCCTTTAAATGAGAAAGTTCATCAAGTAGAAGAATGTAAAAAAACAGCAGAAATGACATTTCAATTAATGTCAAATATTACCGCTGTAAGTATACTTGAAGAGCTACAAGAGCATGAAGTTGTTGCATTAATGTCACAAATGTTATTTAAAGAAGCTGGTAGTCGTTATGCTGATCAAGCATGGCAACCACACCAAGATAATGTTTATGTGCAAAATAATAGTAAAAATCATAATGGGCACACAACTCAATACGTCACGACTAATTTTTTTCTATCAGATGCAGATAAAACAAATGGGGGATTATATGTGTATTCAGGCTCTCATAAGTTTGGATTATTTGATGCCGATAAGAAAATTTCTTATAGAGAAAGTGACGGAAGTCCTGGAAATAAAATATCAGATAGTTTTCTAAAAAAATTCGAAAAAATTGAATGTTCGTTTAAAAAAGGAGATCTTCTTGTTTTAAATGGTAACTGTGTTCATGGCTCACACAGCAATCTAAGTAATAGATCAAGACCACTTCTCTCTGTTTCTTATATTACAAAAGGAGAGTCTTTTATTCCTGGTAAGAACGCAAACAGAAAAGTAATAAACCTTAAACAAGGAAATAATAAATTGAAAAAAAATTAATTTAAATATATGACCAAGAATCCTTTAATATCAATTATCCTTTTTTCTAATAATTTAGAAAATATAAAGAATTTTATTAAACAACATTTAAATAAATCTCAAGACAAAAGTTCTTTTGAAATTTTAGCAAGGGTTGACGAAGGAGATATAGATATTAAAAATTATTACGATGAGTTATTGAAATTAGGATCAGTTAATTTGAAGTATGTTGTAAAAAATAAGCTTAATTATTTTGAAGGTTTTATCGGAAATAATGACATGATTGAACACGCATCAGATTCATCGCTTATAGTGGGTTCGTATGGTGATAGAATTTACCCGCAGACAGATAATTGGGACACTTTACTTTTAAACAAAATAGAAACTATAGACACTGAAATATTTAGGATATGTTGCTCAGAGTATTCTAAGAGATCATATCATGATATTTGGGAAGCTTGTTTTGCACCAGCAAATGTTTTTTATGTTTCTAAAAAATGGCTAGATATTAACGAAGATTTTGGAACTTGTTTCTCGCATGATGCCTTTTCACAATGTGTATCATACTATGTCGAAAAATTTGATAATTTTAATAGTAAGCAGTTCAATATTGACTATCCATTTCACGAAATTATATATACTGGAACAACACCAGCTAAAAAAAGTCCAGATGAAGAATATAATAGAGTTAAAGGCCAAATATCGAACTGGAACATCCTTCTTTCAGCAAGAATGCAACAAATAGCAAAAGAAAGAGCAATGAAAATTGTATCCAATCTCTTGATACAAGATTTGGGAAGCAATTATATAATGGAGAACATCCCTAAAAAAAAATACATTTTAATTTATCCTTTGCCAAAAAGTGTTTTATCAAAAGACAATATTATTAAATTAAATTATAAAGTTAGCAAAGTACAGTTAGAAATAAAAAAGATTTTAAGAATATTTTATTTCCTAAACTACACAGGAGGTGGCTTCTATAAAAATAGAAAGAGCTTATTATTTAATCTCACTTATTATTTATCAAGAAAATATAATTTTTTAAGAAATTTAAATGACATATACAATCATTATGTAGGAAAATTTAAATAAAAATGCGTTTGAAAATAAACAGAATTATAGCAATTCAAAACCATGGGCCAAGCGGCTCAACATTAATGCATAGTTTGCTTGACGATCATCCAAATATTATGTCTTTACCCTGGTTGTATGGACTTCCTTTATATTACATTTGGGATGAGAATTTAAAAGATAAAAAAATAACCTTTGATTTTTTGAAAGAAATAATAATCACAAAATTTGGTGTTCTTTTTGACCCAAACCTAGAGAACGGTGATCCAAGCTTATCTCATATGGGAGAAGAAGAAAATGTTGTTATAAAAGTTGATAAAGAAGAATTCTTTAAAAATCTTAAGGAATATTTTGATAGTAGTAATGATTTTATAAGAAAAGACTTTATCATATCTATATATCAATGTTTTAATAAGGCTTATAAAAAAGAATTTAATAATGAGTGTTATTTATGTTTTCCGATACATGATCAACCAAAAAAACATGCTTTATATTTAAAAGAGGACTTTGATCAATTAAGATTTATACATATGGTAAGAAGTCCTGTACAAACTATTGGTTCTATTATTAAACATATAAATCATAACCAGCAAAAATTCTCGCTTTTTAAAAGTATGCTTTTTTGTGCTATTTCAAACATAATATTAGAGAGAAGAGAACATTGGGAGGAGGATTCAGTAAAATTATATGGGAAGACTCCTTACATAGAGGATTGTAATAATATAAAATCTCGATATGTTCGATTAGAGGACGTTCATCTTGATAATAAAAAAACCATGCAAAAAGTTTGCTCTTTTCTTGGAATAGACCATTTTGAATCATTATCAAAATCCACTTTCATGGGATTCACATGGCATAATAGGGCAGAGTCTGTGAAATCTTCAGGTATTGGGAAAAATACAATATCCCAAAAACATTCAATTTTTCTTTCTGCGTTCGATAAATATAGGTTAAAACTTTTGTGTAAAAATGAATTTATTTATTTTGGATATGGTAAATTTGGAATAATCGATACTTTTATTTTGATTATTTTACCAATACTTATATTTTTTCCTTTTAATTGTGACATTTCACCAAAAAGAGAATTTTACAGATTTAAGGCAATGTTAAAAATGTTTTCAAATGATAAACAACCAATAATCGAGTGGATTTTTTTTGACTCCGTAGTAAACACTTTGCCAGGAGCAGAACTAATAAAAATGAGAAAAATTAACAATAATAATTATATTGCTGCAACATCATTAATTGTTTCATTCCCAATATATATCTTAAGAGTAATAATGAATTATATAAATCTTAGAGTAGTAATGTTAAATATCTGGCTTATGATATTGCTGAGAAAGACAAAACCTATAAAGATTTTAAGCTGTTAATTAAGCATTATTCACAATATAATAAAACCACTAGCAACCATTATAATAATATGTCTATCTCTCACGGAAATTTTGATAATTTAGCTTTTAATTATGGTAAGTATAGGCCAGATTATTCACCTCATGTCCTTCAAAAGTTGTTAGATATGATTCCAGGAAACCATCTTTCAGTTGCTGATATCGGTGCTGGAACAGGTATTTGGACTCGCATGCTTCTTAATACCAAGAAAATAAAAGAATTATACGCAGTAGAACCTTCTCTAAATATGCTTAAGCAGGGTCAAAATCATGCGCAAAATGGAAACATTAAATGGATATCAGGGAGTGCAGAGAAATCAAATTTAGATTCAGATAGCTTTGATATTATTACAATGGCATCTTCATTCCATTGGGCTGATTTTGATCAAGCAACTATGGAATTTCACAGAGTTTTAAGAAAAGGCGGGCTCTTTTGCGCTCTATGGAATCCAAGACTTATTGATGACAATAAGTTATTCATTGATATTGAAAAAAAAATAGTTGAAATTAAGCCAGATATACAAAGAGTATCTTCGGGAAAATCAAAATTCGTCGAAAATCTTACAGATAAATTTAAGGAGAGTAAGTACTTTAATGAACTTAAATATATAGAAGGTCAACATAAGATCCAAATGACAAAAGAACAATACATTGGTGTATGGATGTCCGTAAATGATATACAGTATCAATTGGGCGATAAATTTACATTTTTTATTGATTACATAAAGGAAAAAATTAATGATTTAGAATATATCGAATCAAACTATATCACGAGAGCGTGGATAGTCAGAAAAGTTTAGCTAATTGGTGGATATTGTGAGAAAAAAAAATAAAATTAAATTTTCTACAAAAGCAAAAAATCTACAAAATTTAAAAAAAATCATAAAAAATGCAAAAATTCTTAGCCAAATAACTTTTACCGTCGAAGAGTATAAAAAAAATCCAAAAAAAATTGAAAAAAAAGTAAAAAATTTTGACTGGGATAAAATTCCGGTGATTATAAGAAGCTCAGCAATTAATGAAGATCAAGATAATAAGTCAAATGCAGGAGCTTTCCTTTCATGTAAGAATATTCTCGGTCAAAAAAATATAGATACAGCCATTAGAGAAGTAATTAAAAGCTTTAAAGATAAAAATAAAAAAAATGAAATTTTTATTCAACCATTCCTTAATAACTTAAAATGTTCTGGTGTTATTTTTACAAGAGATATAAATAATAATGCCCCGTATTACAAAATAAACTATGACGATAAAAGTGGCTCCTCTGATTCTATAACATCTGGAAAAAGTGTGTCGGATAAAGTTTTCATATTTCATAGACTATATCAAGGAAAACTTAATAAATTTCAAAAAACTCTATTAGATCTTTGCACAGAATTAGAAGATATTTTTAATTTTGATTCTTTAGATATAGAATTTGTATTAACAAAAAATAATACCTTATATTTGTTACAAGTAAGACCATTAATTATTAGTCATCCAAAATTAATCGATGATGAGGAGCATTATTTAACGTTAAAAAATATTAATAAAAGAATAAAACCATGGTTTAAAAAACAGCCATATCTTCATGGAACGAAAAATATTTATGGAGTAATGCCAGATTGGAATCCAGCTGAAATAATAGGAATAAAGCCAAAACCACTTGCATTATCACTATATAGAGAAGTAATTACGAACTCAATTTGGGCATATCAAAGAGATAACTATGGTTATAAGAATCTTAGAAGTAATCCGCTAATTGTTGAAATTGAGGGCACACCCTTTATAGATGTAAGGGTAAGCTTTAATTCATTTATTCCAAAAGACCTATCTGACTCTATATCTGAAAAATTAGTAAATTATTATCTTGAAAAGTTAAGAAATAATCCGGAATTACACGATAAAATTGAATTTGAAATTATATATTCATGTACAACTTTCGATACAAAAGAAAGGCTTAGAGATCTAAAAAATTCAGGCTTTAAAAATAATGAGATTAATAAGATAAATGAAAGTTTAATAAGTATTACAAATCAAATTATAGATCACAAAAATGGAATCTGGAAAGAAGACTATAAAAAAATAAAAGTTTTACAGGAAAGGTTTGAAGTTATTACAAAAAGTAGCCTTGATGATTACGCAAAAATTTATTGGCTTATTGAAGATTGTAAAAGATATGGAACTTTACCATTTGCTGGCCTTGCAAGAGCAGGATTTATAGCAGTTGAAATACTTAAGTCAATGGTTAGATGTAAGATTATTACCGAAAATGATTATGTAAATTTTTTCGAATCTTTAGATACAATAAGTAGTAAGCTTGTAAATGACTTTAATTCTCTAGATAAGAAAGTTTTTATAAAAAAATATGGGCATTTAAGACCAGGAACGTATGATATTTTATCCCCCACCTACTTAAACCAGCAAACAAAATATTTTAACTGGAATAATAGAAGGATAATTAAAAAGAAAAAGAAATTTAAATTCAAAAAAGAAATTTATGAAAAAATAAGTATTCATCTTAAGAAATCTGGACTGTCATCAAACCCAGAAAATATTTTAAATTTTATTAGAGAAGCTATAGAAGCAAGAGAATTCTCTAAATTTATGTTTACAAAAAATATAAGTAAAATAATTGATATTTATGGAGATGTCTGTAGAAAGCTTGGAATTAAAATTGAAGATTCTGCTTATACTCATATTGGCTCTGTAATGTCTTTAAATAGCACAATAAGTGATCCATCAAAAATCTTAAATCAATCAATTAAAAGAAGAAAAGAAAGATATAATTATACTAAGTTAATAAATCTCCCAAGTTTAATTTGCGACTCAGATGATGTATTTAAATTTTATGAAGATCATACTAAACCAAATTATATTACTCAAAAAAATGTAGTGGCCGATATTTGTTTTAATTTATCAAATCCAAAAAAAATGCAAAATAAAATTATTCTTATAGAAAATGCTGATCCAGGCTATGATTGGATATTTTCTCATAATATTTCTGGCTTAGTTACAAAATTTGGTGGTGCTAACTCCCATATGGCGATTAGATGCTCTGAGCTAAATATACCTGCAGCTATAGGTGCAGGAAAGCTTTATGATGAAATAAAAAAATATAATAAAATAGAAATTAACCCTGTTGAGAAAAAGGTTTATTTACTAAAAAAAGAAAAGATATGAAAAAAATTTTAGTAACAATGCGAGAAGGTGAAAATAATAACGCAAAAACGGATAATATTGATAAAAGAATAATTGATTTTTTAGAAAAATGTGAACTTGATGTAATCTTGGTTCCAAATAATATTTATCAAGTTGGAAATATTTTAAAGACTAATTTTGATGGAGTGGTGTTAACCGGAGGAGATAATATATATTCTATGGGTGGTAATTTATGTAGAGATAAAATAGAGAGCTTAATTCTAAAAACAGCTATAAAAAAAAATATACCAGTTATTGGTATTTGTAGAGGAATGCAAAAAATACAAGATTATTTTGGTATATCAATACAAGAGACACCAAACAACATATCCAATGTTCAAGAAATACTAATTAATAATGAGATTCAAATTGTCAATAGTTTTCATGATTACGGAACATTTAATGATAATGATATTTTTTATACATGGGCTATGGGTATGGATGGAGTAATTAAAGCTATCCAGCATAAGGAACTAAAAATATCTGGCATCATGTGGCACCCCGAGAGAATTTCACCACATAGAGAATATGATCTAAATTACTTTATGGAATTTTTTAAATGAAAGCTTTAATACTTTGTGCTGGTCAAGGGTCTAGATTTAATACGAAAAAGTATAAAATTCCAAAATGCCTTATAAAAATAAATCAGAGGAAACTTATTGATATTCAAATTTCAGCACTTTATAAAAATGATATAAAAGACATTGCAATAGTAACAGGTTTTAATTCAAAATTTATTGAAAACTCCAAAATAAAGAAATTTTATACAAATGAAAAATGGAAAACAACAAATATGATCTACTCTTTATTTTGTGCTGAAGACTGGCTTGACTCAGATGACTGTGTTATTTCATATGGCGACATTTTTTATAATGATTTGACAATCAAATCACTAATTGCTTCAAAGAAAGAATTAAATATTCTTTATCATACTAGATTTTTGAAAATGTGGACAGGTAGGTATAAAAATCCATTAGAAGATTTAGAAAGTTTAAAAATTGACGAATCTGGTTATCTTACGGATATTGGAGAAAAATGTATTGAAACGGATAGCATAATGGGACAATTTATGGGATTAATATATCTAAAAAAAACCGGATGGCAAAAATTTAAGAACGAATTGGATAAAATTAACATAAAAGATATCGATTTTACAAAAGCACTTCAATTCTTAATAAATAAAGGGTTTAAAATAAAAGGTATTCCGACTGAAGAAATATGGGGAGAGATTGATACGGAAAAAGACTTGGAATTTTATGAGAGCTATTATGCAAATAGATTATGATTTTTTATTTGAGAAAATTAAAATTTGTGGTGATATTTCAAAAGAAAGTTACTACTCAAAAAATAAAATTAATTTTAAAAAAAAGAAAGATGGTTCACAGGTTACAGATGTTGACGAACATATTAGTCAATTTCTAAAAAAAGAAATTTATAAAAAATATCCAAATATTCCATTCTTTTCAGAAGAAGAAATAAATAATCCTGAAAAGATTACAAGTTCCGAAAATTTTTTTATGCTTGATCCAATTGATGGAACTAGTAGTTATATTGAAAAGAATCCTGAATATACAATTAATTTATCGCTCGTATCTAATGAGAAGATATTATTTAGTTGTATTTATTCTCCAATATATAACATTTTATATTACGCAAACCTATTAGAAAGTTTTAAAATATATGATAATACTGAAAAAAAATTGAAAAATTATAATGATAAACAATTGAGTAAGTACAGAGTGATAACAACAAGGAGAGAAGATGAGTTATTTAAAATTAAAAAAATGTTGGATAAAAATAAAATTAAATATGAATTTATTCACCTTTCTAGTGCTTTGAAATTTGGTTATTTATCAGAGGGAAATGCAGATATTTATATTAGAAGAGCTAAAATTAAATTATGGGATGTGATTTCAGGATTTCATATTGCGAATAATGCAGGCTACATTGTCAAAGATAGTTTGGGAAATAATTTTCATAATTATTTGGTCTCGAGAGATTATCTTAGTAAGATTATCAATTCTGACTTTAGAATTGATGAATTTATTATTCAAAATTCAGAAAAATATAAAGTAATTTTTTAATTATAATTTTAAAATATTTTCTACTATAGAGCCAAGATCTTGTGATAAATTAAAATCTAAAATTATACTTGGGTCCTTTGGATATTCTGGCTCAATGTTAATACCTACAACGAATTCTTTGTTTTGCAGTGATTTTGAGTATATCCCGTTTTTATCTTCATGAATTAATGTTTCTATGTTTTTTTTTATAAAAATTTCTTTATATTCTTGAAAAATACTACGGTTATAATTATGTATTTCATGAAACAATGATATTGTAGAGCAGATAACGTTAATATTTTGAGATACTATAACTTTTGCAAGATTTGAATAGACATATGAAATTTTTAGCCTAGATTCTCTATCAGTAGCGGACGTATTACCTAGGATTTCTCTTATTTTGTCTCCATCAATTAAAACTACTGGCTCTTTTTCTGATATCTTATTATGTAACTCTTTTGAAAGGGGTGTTTTACCTACGCCTGAAAGTCCTGTGATCCAATATACTTTTGCCATTTTATTATTTTGCTATTTTTTGAAAAACTTATCTTCAATAACACCACAAATAAGTTGACCAATAGCTATATGCATTTCTTGAATATGATTAGTTTCGTTACTTGGAACATTTATCGACAAATTTACAACATTTGACAATGAAGATTTTTTTTCACCAGTCAAGGCTATTGTAAATATTTGCATATTTCTTGCCATTTCAACAGCTCTTAAAATATTTTTACTTTCTCCACTTGTTGATATTGCAACAAGTACATCTCCAGAATTGCCTATAGCAGCAAGTTGCCTAGAAAAAATTTGCTCATATCCGTAGTCATTTCCAATTGCTGTTAGTGCTGATGTATCTACAGCTAATGAGATTGCAGCTAACGGATCTCTATCAATTTTATATCTTCCAACTAATTCCGCCGCCAAATGTTGTGAATCAGAAGCTGAACCACCATTTCCACAGAAAATTATTTTATTTTTTTCAAGTAAGGACTCGTAAATTTTCGATATGGCCTCAGAAATATTGTCGCATTGATTTTCTAACTTAAGAAAATTATCACTAGCACTTTTAAAGTAATTAATAATGTAATCTTTCATATTTTATACTATTTTGAATTTAGCTTTATATCATTCATATTTATAAAAATTGAGGAATCAAGCTCTTCTTTATCCACAACACTAATTATATTATTACTGTAAATAAGATCTCCCCATGGAAAGCTTACAGAGATAATTTGAATCTTTTCATCATTTTTTTTAATGTAGCTAATTTTTTCATTTATATCTCTTCTTTGCAATGAATATTTAAGATTAAATTTATCATATATTAATGCATGGAAAACTTCAGGAATCCAGGGCATATTTCTTCCTGTAGCAGCTAAAACAACCATATTCTGAATCAAATTTCCGTGCATAGAGTGGTCATGTAGTCTATTAAAGTATATTTTGATTTTTTCACCACTTTGAATTTTCTCGCTTATTTTATTAATTTCTAATTGTTTTTGAATAAAGCTAATCTCTTGTTCCGTTGGAGAGATTACATAGTCATCAATTATTTTATTTGGCCATTGGCCATACAATGCTATGTAACTAGAGAGTATAATTATAAAAATAAAATTACCAATTTTATATTTAGAGAAAACTTGAAAAATTAAATATACAGGAAGAAAGTAAAGTATAAAAGTATGCCCAATCATTGATCTATAAGGAGTAAAATAATTATCTTTAATAAGTATAACTGGCGCTATAGTTAAAAAAAGTATAAAAATAATAAGTAAAGTATTCATTAAACTTTTATATAGAGAATTTTTTTTTAGGAAAAATAAAAATGATCCGAAAATCGATAGAAGTAAAATTATATACGTATTCAAACTATATATAGCATCTATGCGCCATAATGAAAATGCGTGTGGTAAAACATCTTTAAAATAAAAAATTGCTTTTCCAATTAAATTAAAATCAATTTGTATTCTTCTTCCGTCAATTAGTGTATTAATATTCTCGTACCATATAAAAGTTTTTAAGGTTAAAAAATAGAGGAATATGGTTCCTAAGATTATTATCAAATATTTTAAAGCCATTCCATTTTTATAAATATCGTCATTGGAGAGAGGAGAAAATATAACAAACAATGGAAATGCAATTGCTAATAATGCAGCATGAGCATACATGCATAATGAAAAAAAGAACAAAAGTGAAAGAATAACAAATGATAAAATATCACGTTGTTTTATTAAGTCTTTTTTTGATAAGGCCCATAAAATCATATAAAGACAAACATAAAAAATGAAGCCTATTATAAAAAACTTTACATTAACAACCGACCCAATAGCCAGCAAAAATAATAAAAATATACATATAGTAACGAATCCTTTTTTTGATTTTAAGTAGGTATTACTTTGAATAAAGTAATTTTCTGAAATTAGCATAAAGATTGTTGTCATGATTAGGCAAAATGAAATATATTGGCCTGAAATTTGATAACTCATGATATAAAACGGTGGGGTAATTAAGAAAAGGGAGATAAATATTAATGAAAAAATTTTACTATAGTTGAGAACGCTTAATAATCTAAATAATAATGCCCCAAAAAATGACATTAAAGTAAGAGAAATAAATCTTACATAATTTGCATCATTTATTTTATCTACCAGAAAGTGTCCAATTGTAAAAAACGCATGTCCAAGAGGCCTTCCCATCTCAGTATGTGCGTTTTTATATCTATGATTTTTTATGGCATCAAAAATGTTGTTCTTTTCAAACAAGTAAAGTGCCCAGTCGTCATGAAATACATAATAGGCGCTTAATATACTATTAAACGCAAAAAATAAAAAAATTAAAAATATAGAAAAAACTATAAAAAAGGGATTACGTATTTTATACATTACGTAATTTTATAACCTGCAGACTTCGCATCATTATAAAACATCAATACTGTTTCTTTTGAAAACTCATTTAAATCCTTTCCAAATAAGCTTCTTTTTTTTATCAAATCATTTGTTGCAGTAATAATGTCGCAACCACATTCTTCAGCTTGAATTATATTTAGTGCTTCTCTAGGACTAGCCCATAATAATTCACAATTTTTGTTACTACTAATCATTTTTTTTGCGCTTTTCATCAATGGTATAGGATCTATTCCCGTATCAGCTATTCTACCAGCGAAAATAGAAATTATTGTTTTAGAGGCAGAAGTTATATTATCAAAAATTTCTTGTACTTGTGATAACGTAAAAACAGCTGTGACATTTAACGATAAGCCCTCACTTGATAATTTATTGATTAAACTGCATGTGCTCTCACCTTTTGTATTCATAACTGGAATTTTTATATAAGTATTTCCACCCCAGCTATTTATAATTCTTGCTTCTCTTTCCATTTCACTTAATTCGTCAGAAAATACTTCAAAAGAAACTGGTTTATCAGGAATTTTTTCAATAACCTCTTTTGCGAAGGTCTCATAATCTGTAATACCAGACTTCTTCATTAAGGTGGGATTTGTTGTAAAGCCTGCTATATTGTTATCTTTAGATGCATCTATCATTTGATTAAGCTCAGCGCCATCAAGATATAATTTTAATTTTGACATTTCATCACTTTACATAACTATTTTTATCTGTCAAGAAATGTATCGTCAGATAAAATTTTCACAGATGCCTCTTTTAAACTTGAAACATTGTAGTCAGCTTTAATATTCTTACTATCTTCATATGGACTTATTTTTATTGTTTTCGTTCCAGCATTTAAACCGCACTCAATATCTGTATCTCTATCTCCAATCATCCAGCTTTGATTTAAATTTATTTGAAATTTATCTTTTGCATCCATCAACGCTCCAATATTAGGTTTTCTTAAATTACATGGGGTTAGATAATCTTTATAAATACTCTTTTCGTGTTTAAAACTACAATATACTTTTTGAATTTTTATATTATCTTTTTCTAATAATCTCACAGTATGAGATATTATTTCTTCTAGATTTTCAAGAGTCGTTTTACCTTTTGCATAACTAGGTTGATTTGTAACAATAAAAAAGTGATAGTCATTTTCTTGTAATATTTTAAGAGAACTTATCACATTATCAATTAAGTGAAAGTCGTCTAAAATCCTAGGTGACTCCCATTCTTTTGTATCTTCATAGTATACATTTTTATTGATCACACCATCTCTATCTAAAAAAATTGCTTTTTTATCGACTATGTTACTTCTTCCCATTTCATCTCATTTTTCTTAAGTTCTGGGTGTGAAACTATTAAATGCCATATCACTGCTTGAAAAGCTTCCGTATGTGGAGTAACAGTTTCTGGATTAACGGTTGGAATTATTACACATGCATCAGCAATTTCTGCGGTAAAGCCTCCATCTCTTCCAACAACACCTATAACTCTAGCTTCCTTTTTTTGAGCTAACTTTATAGATTCAACAATATTTGCGCTGATATTTTTTTCTATATTTCCTCCGCCTACAGAAAAAATAAACAATACATCGTTTTCATTTAAGTTACTAACCTGTAGCCATTTTGTGTAAGAGGATTCCCAGCCATCATCATTAATCCTTGCGGTAAGCTCAGAAACATTATCTGTTGGAGAATAAGATTCAATATTTGCTATTTTTCTAAAATCATTTACTGCATGAGTTGCATTTCCAGCTCCGCCACCCACACCAATAAAAAAAATTCTACCTCTATTTTCAGAAACACTTGATAATACTTTTATCATTTTATCAATTTGTGTTTTATCAATTTCTTTAGTAATTTTTATGACCTCTCTCATATAAAGGTCGACATATGCGCTCATACTGTTTCTCCGGAATTTTGCAAGTATGAAGACAGTTCATTTATACCTGACAATGAACCAATCTCATAAAATCTTTTATAAACTTCGAAGGCTATTAATTCCTTTTTATTCATAAGATACTCATATAATTTAGATAAATCAAAGTTTTCATTTTTACTAAAACTTTCTAAATCTTGTCTTTTAAAAATTGATAAACCATAATCAATGTATTGCATATTTTCCGCATCATCCTTTTTCTTATAAGAAATTATTTTATTATTCTTAAAAACAACATTACTTTTATCCCATTTATTATTATTTTTAATAATAGACATCAAAGCTTTTTTCTTATTAACTATATAAAAATCATATAATTCTTTGTAGCATATATCCAGATAGCTATCACCATAAAGTACAAAAAAAGGCCCATTAATCATTTCTGAGGCTTTTTTTATAGCTCCTCCGGTACCAAGTAAATTTTCACCATCATTTGAATACCGAACACTTAGTTTAAATTTTTGACCATTTCCAACATACTCCTCAATCTTATTAGATAGATGGCCAGTACAAATAATTACGTCATCTAAATTATTTTTTTTAAGCAAAGTAAGCTGGTGATAAATAAATGGTTTATTGTTAATTTCAACCATTGATTTTGGAATATTTTCTGTAAGTTTTTGTAAACGAGTTCCATAACCCCCAGCTAGAATAACTATTGTAGGAAGTTTATTCATTAGTTTAATATTGTCCTAACTCCCTCGAAATCAAATTTAAATCTTAGTTCAGTTAAATTTGATTTTGCAAAAGATTCTCTAAATTTTTCCTTGTTGTTTACGTAGAACATTAAAAAACCACCACCACCAGCACCAATTAACTTACCACCTAACGCACCACATTTTATTGCAAGATCATACCATTCGTTAATTTTGTCGTTTGACATTCCTTTTGATCTTTTCTTTTTATGTAGCCAGTGTTCGTGCATTAAATTTGCAAAATTTTCCAAATTACCTTTTTGAATTTCTTCAGCGCTTCTTTTACCTAGGTCTTTTGTAAAATGAAGATTTTCTGTCATCTCTTTATCATTTTCTTTACTTTTTTCATTTTGATCTTTTAAGATACTTGATGCCTTCCTTGAAAATCCAGTAAAATATAACATCAAATTATCCTCTAAATTGTATAAAGTATCATTTGATACCTGAAGAGGCCTATATTCAACCTCACCATTTTTAAGAAAATTAAAAGCAGTAATTCCCCCAATTGAAGAAATATATTGATCTTGTTTACCAATAGGTTCTTTAAGTTTTTCAATTTCAATAGCACAAGCTTGCTGAGCAATAAGATTTTTATTGATAATATTTTTTTTATAAGTATGAAGAGCCATTAAAAGTGCGGTTGTAAAACTTCCAGATGAGCCAAGCCCTGTACCCGATGGTATATCTGCCATGCTACTTATCTCCAACGAAAGTTCAGAAAAGTTTAGAAGGTTTAAGGCTTCTTTTATAATTGGGTGCTCAATTTGAGCGAAACTTTTAACTTTTTCAAGTTTTGAATATTTAATTATCATTTCATCTTCAAATGTTTCATGAAGTGTTATGTAAACATATTTATCAATGGCAGCAGAAATCAAAAAACCCTCATGATTTTTATAATATGAAGGAAGGTCAGTTCCTCCGCCTCCTAGTGATATTCTTAGTGGGCTTCTTGTTATTATCATAACTTATTTAGTAAATTAAATTTTTAATAATTATATCTTATTTAGTATAAATTTTTTCAACTAATTTCATTACTTTTAAAGCGTCATTAAGATCCCCACATGGATTCCGAGAGGCTTTTATAGATTTTTTGAAATCCATATATTCTTTACTCCATGAGACATCTTCATTTTTATAAACCCACTCTTTTGTTGCAGGAATACCCATTTTTTTTGACATTTTATAAAATATGAGTTTTTCTGCACCATAGCTTCCACCAAGTCCAGAAATCATAAACTTTGCTGTTTTTGTGTATATTTCCAGAGAGAAGCAATTTTTCCACTCTGTCCAAGAGGCGTGGAGCCAAGATAAATTATTTTTTTTATTTTTTAAGGCTAGAAAACAATTATCTTCAACATTTGTGTCCCAAAAATACGTTTGTAACATTTTGTAATCAACTGACAAGTCTCCCATAAACCATATGGATAAATCTATAAGATGTGATCCTTGGTCTAAAAGTTCTCCGCCGCATGATAATTTTTTATTACATCTCCATTCAGTTTCATAACCAACTCGTCCTCCATGACCATATCTTCCTCTTATAAAAATAATTTCACCTAAATTACTTCTTTTTAGAATCTCATGTGCTTTACTAATTGCTGGATGGAATCTATGATTAAAACCAACTTTAACAATAGTATTGTTTTTTTTTGATGCTTTTATTAATTTTTTGAGTTCAGATGATGAGCATGCACCTGGTTTTTCAATTAAAACATGTTTCTTTGCATTGATAGCTTTTAAGGCATATTTTGCTAATAGATTATGAGTGGTTGCAACAAAAATTATTTCCGCATCTGAATTAATTACTGATTCTGGACTATCCTGAACCTTTGCTCCTGTAATATTTGACAAATACTTTGATCTATCAAGATTTGGATCATATAAAGCTGTGACTTTATCTTTTTTACTAATCGAAAGAGCACGTTTCTCGCCAATTAAACCGCACCCAATAATTCCAATTTTCATACAAAACCCCATTAAGAAAAAAACTTACTTTATAGCCCATTGATTTTTATCAATCCATTTAATTGTTTCTAATATACTTTCTTTTATATTTTTTTTTTCGGACCACCCTAAGCTTCTAATTTTTTTTGTATCAAGATAAATAAACGGATTATCACCAATCCATCCTCTTTCACCACCAGCATATTTTATTTTTGGATCAATATTTAAATAATTTTTTATTATTTCTATTGAATCATTCACTTCAACATAACCATCGCATCCAAAATTAAATATGTTAATTTTTTCGTCTGAATTTTCTATTGAACATAAAATCGAGTCTACGCAATCGTCTATATAAATATAAGATTTTTTTTGTTTACCATCACCAAGAACATAAAGTTCACTTGAATTTTCCTTAAGTTTTTTAAAGAAATCAATTAAATGCCCATGTGTATATCTTCTTCCTAAAACCCCAACAAATCTATATATCCATGACCGGAAACCATAACCTTCGCAATAAGAAGAAATAAGGCCTTCACCAGCAAGTTTTGAGGCTGCATAAAGAGAAGTCTGTACAGGAAAGGGCGCATTCTCTGGCGTTGGAATAACTTTGCACTCGCCATAAATAGATCCCGTTGATGAAAAAGCAATATTTTTTATACTATTTTTTTTCATTGCCTCAAGAACGTTAAACGTTGCTATTGTATTTTGCTCTAAATCTTTATTTGGATGGTCTAGACCAAATCTTACATCCGCATTTGCAGAAAAATGAAATACAAAATCATGATCTTTTAATGAATTCTGCAACAATTCAAAATCAAGAACATCGCCTTCGATAAGACTAAATTTTTCATGATTCTCAATATTTTCTAGGAAACGGCGATTACCAGTAGAAAAATTATCATACACAGTAACTTTTTTGCCAATAGATATCATCCTGTCAGCTAAATTGCTACCAATAAAGCCTGCACCACCTGTTATGAAAACACTATTTATATTAACCATTTTTATATTGTATAATAATATTCATTGAACAACATTATATTTTGAAAATATTAATAAATGAATAAAATTAATTTATCTATAGTAGTACCTGTTTATAATGAAGAAAATAATATTATACCTTTTGTAAATAAAATAGAAGAAGATTTAAAAGATTTTAGTAGTTACGAAATAATTTTCTGTCTAGACCCGTCAAAAGATAATTCAGAAGCTATTATTAAAAAACTAATCGAATCAAATAATAAAGTAAAGCTTTTAGTTTTTAGTAGGAGATTTGGTCAGCCAGCAGCAACTATGGCTGGAATATTAAATTGTAATGGCGATGCGTGCGTGATAATAGATGTTGACCTTCAAGATCCTCCTAGTGTTATTCCTAAACTTTATGAGAAATATCAAGAGGGATACGACTCGGTCCTTGCGAGGAGAAGATCACGTGAGGGAGAAACATTAATTAAAAAATTCATTGCATTCATTGGTTATAAAATTATAAATAAGATTTCCTATGTAGAAATTCCCAGAGACACTGGAGATTTTAGAATAGTGAGTAGAAAAATAATCGAAGAACTTAGGATGCTATCTGAGCAACATGGATTCTTAAGAGGTCTTAATAGCTTTATCGGATATGATCAAGCAATAATAGAGTATGATAGAGATCAAAGATACTTAGGAAAAGGGAAATATAACAGGTTTACTGGCTCTGTAAAAATCGGTCTAAATGGAATAATTGGATTTTCATCGGCACCGTTATCGATTATGTTATGGGTTGGCTTCTTTATATCCGCAATTGCTTTACTTGGCGTTATATATATACTTTTAATGAAACTTTTTTTGGGTGTAAATTATCCTGCAGGAATACCAACAATAACTATATTAATTTTATTTTTTGGTGGCGCAAACATTATGGCTATTGGAGTGTTAGGTGAATATATAGGAAGAATATATGATGAAGTAAAACAAAGGCCTCTATATATAATTTCAAAAAGTCACAATATGGAAATAAAAAGTAAAAGAGGTTATTCTGAAAAAAAAATAAATGATTAATAAGCTAGAATCAATTCTTAATAAAGAAAATATCTTTGAGGTCTTTAGATTTGGATATGTAGGATTATTTATCACTCTATCTTATTGCGTTTTCATGCTGATTTTAATTGATTACAATGACTTTAATTACTTTTTCTCAAATATTTTTGTAATAATTGTAACTTCATTTATGTCTTTTTACGGTCATAAAATTATTACTTTTAAGAAAAATAATAAGACAAATAAGCAAGAAGTTTCAAAATTTATAATACAGGTAATTTTAACATTTATAATCTCAAATTCACTTTTGACAATTGGTTATAAATTAGAAATCGTAAGCTGGGTTGTAATTTTTGTTACGGGATTTACGATCCCAGTTCTAAATTTTATTTTAATGAGATTTTGGATTTTTAAGTAATGAAATATTATGTTTTATAATATGTTCAATAAAAATTTTATTATAATATCCATTAAGAGATAATAATGAGCAAAAATATAATTAAAGTTATTATATCAATTTTTATTATTTATTTACTGGTAAAATTTAATATAATAAATTTTTTAGTCTTTAATAATTTACTAAATAACTTCCACTATGTTGTTTATATTTTGATTTTGATGCTAATAACTATTCCAATAGGAACTTTTAGATGGTGGTTGTTATTATGCTCAGAGAAATATAACATATCTTATAAAAATACTTATATATTATATTCCACAGGTCTTTTTTTTAATATATTTATGCCAGGTGGAGCCGGTGGCGATTTAGTGAAAGGTTTTTATCTTTACAAGTATGTAAAAAAAAATCAAAAAACCTTGGCGATATTCACAATATTTGTAGATAGGGCAATTGGCTTACATTCACTTTTATTTATAATTTCTACTTTTGGCTTTATAGTTTCAAGTAAAATCTTTAGTAATGCTGATTTAAATCACCTTTTTCATTTAATATTGCTATTTATGATTTTTTCTATACCTCTAATATTTTTATTAATAAATTTTTCAGCATTCTTTTTGGAGAAGCTCAATAAAAGCAATCCTAATATTTTTGTCGATTTCATCAAAGAAATTCTAAAATCTTTAATGATTTATAAAAATAGAAAGTTAGTTTTATTTAAGTGTTGGTTATTATCTTTGATTAATCATTCTTGTATATTATCGTGTTTTTATCTTACATCTTTACTTTTAGATATAAATATAATGTTATATTTTGAAGCTGCATTCATAGGCGGTATTAGTTTAATAACAAATTCGATTCCTTTGACTCCAGGAGGAATCGGCATTGGAGAGACAGCTTTTAACTATATTTCTCAATTCTTTTATAAAAATGAAAATATTGCATTTGGTAGTATTTTTTTTGTTACTCTTAGAGTATTATTTAATCTTGTTTGTCTTACAGGAGTAGCGTCTTTTGTCACGCTTAAAAGCCTAGAGATCTCTAAAAAATAACTTAAAGGAATAAAATGATAATACCACTTAATAAAAATATGATTGGAAAAGCTGAAAAAAAAGCTTTAGATAAAGTTTTTGAGTCTGGCTATATGACAATGGGAAATGTAACAAAAAAATTTGAGAATGCTTTTTCTAAACATATGGGTGTTAAACACGCGATTTATGTTAACTCAGGATCTTCTGCAAATTTATTAGCTTTTTCAGCAATTCAAGATAATGATAAATTTAGAAAAACAAATCATAAACAAAAATTTTTAAAACAAAATGATGAAATAATTGTCCCAGCAGTCACTTGGTCAACAACTATTTGGCCTATTGCTCAAACAGGAGCAAAATGCGTTTTTGTTGATAGTGAACCAAAAACACTACAGATGAAAGTTTCTGATATAAAAAAGGCTATAACAAAAAAAACAAAAGCGATCTGCATGGTCCATGTGCTCGGTAATGGTGGATATATTGAAGAAGTTAAAAAACTTTGTAAAAAACATAATTTATGGCTTATAGAAGATACATGCGAATCTCTCGGTGTAAAGAAAAACAATAAATTTCTTGGCACATTTGGAGATTTAGGAACATTTAGTTTTTACTTTTCCCATCATATTACAACAGTTGAAGGTGGAATGATTGTTACAAACGACGATTATTTATCGAACAAGATAAGATCTTTACGTTCTCATGGATGGACTAGAGATATGGATGATGCTAATTTTTATGAAAATAAATTTCCAAATATAGATCCAAGATTTTTATTTGTTAATGTAGGATATAATCTTAGATCAACAGATATCAATGCTGCAATAGGTTTAGTTCAGTTAAAAAAATTAAAGAAGTACAACGAGAGTAGACACAAAATAGGAAATATTTGGAATAAGGAGTTTAGTTATTTAAAGAAAAAAAACCTTTTTTATCCAATGGAAATAACAAAAGGGACAAAAGCATCTTGGTTTGGATTTCCTGTTATTTGCAAAAATCAGAAAATCAGAGATATGCTAAAAATTCATCTAGAAAAAAACGGTATCGAAACACGTCCTATTATATGTGGAAATATGACTAAACAACCAGGTATAAAAAATATAAATCATAAAGTGATTGGTAAACTTAAGGGTGCTGATGAAATTATGGATCAAGGAATTTTTTGGGGAAGCTCTCCAGGGATGACAAAAGCAGAAATTTATCATGTTGTGAAGACAGTAAATGGTTTTTTTAAAAACTTTAATGTTTAGTCATCTCAATAAACTCATTGATTGAATCTTCAAGTCCTTTTTTAAGAGATATCTTCTTTTTCCACTTTAGTTTTTTCACTTTATTATTTGATAAAATTTTTCTGCTGATACCATCTGGATTTTTATTATCAAAAATAATTTTTCCATCATAACCAATAATTTTTTTAATAATGTCTGCAAGTTGTTTTATTGAAACTTCTTCGCCAGTTCCAAGATTAATGGGTTTAGTATCCGTGTATTTTTCAATTATATATAAAATTCCATCAGCCATATCATCAACATGAATGAATTCTCTCTTAGCGTTTCCTGTGCCCCACAACGAAATGTTTTCGAGTTTTTTAATTTTTGCATTGTAAATCTTCGATATTAATGCAGGTATTACATGATTTCTATTTTCATCATAGCAATCATTAGGACCATAGCTGGCAGCAGGAATTATACTTAAATGCGATGTCCCATATTCCTTATTAATAAGCTCTAAAAATTTTAGCCCTAATATTTTCGCAACAGCGTATCCCTCGTTTATTTCCTCAACTTTTCCATCAAAAATTGATTCTTCTTTGAATGGTTGTGCCGCATCTTTTGGGTACATGCAACTTGCTCCGAGAAAAACTATTTTCTTACAATTTGATTTTTGTGCTGCACGAATAATATTCAACTCAATCATAGAATTTTGATATAGAAATTCTGATGAAATTTTTGAATTAAGTTGAATGCCACCAACTAAGGCAGAAGTTATTATTATAATATCTGGCTTATTTTTCTTTATCCAATTTTCTGTTTTTTGTTGATTTGTTTGATCAAAGTTTTTTCTTGAGGTTTTTAAGACCTCATACTTTTTATTTTTTTCAACTTTTTTTACAAGAGCTCTACCAACCATTCCATTAGCACCCGTAATCCAAATTTTAGTTTTCCTCATAATTTAATAACCATAGCATGGCACCTGTTGCATATGTTAACGCTTTAAAATCCTGATTTTTAATTGAATCTTTTATCTCATCTTTATTCATCCAAACGTGTTCTGGGTCCTCCAAATCTTTACTTACCGGCGCACTTTTTTTTTGGATATCTTGAATTCTAATGTAAGATAGTTCCCCAAACATGTAGCTACCACTTACTATATAGTTATTTATAAGTTTTAAATTCTTTGAAGTATAACCAGTTTCTTCAATTAATTCGCGCTCTGAGGCATCGTAAATACTTTCATTTTTTTCAATCCCTCCCGCTGGAAATGTTAACGAAACTTCTGAAACACCATGCCTATATTCTTTATAAACTAATAACTTTCTTTCAGAGTTTTCTACCAATAGCATTACGGCGTTATGCACTTCAATACGATGATAGTCATCAATAATTTTTCCATCAGGTAGTTGGACTTTATCAATACTCACCTTAATAAACGGATATCCATCATACACAACTTTTCTCGATAATAACTTCCAGTTTTTTTTTGAAATATTCACTTTATATTTTTATTCCACCATCTAATTGTTTTTTTAATACCGGTATCAATATCAATTTTTGGTTTCCATCCTATTTCTTTCTCTGATTTTTTTATATTTAAATACATGTTAAATGGAATTGTTGGCTTTGTTTTATTAAATTGTATATTTATATCTTTTTTAGAAATTTTTATTATTTTTTTCACAAGATCTTTCACTTTAATTGGAATACCTGATCCACAATTAAATATTTCATATTGTGTTTTTTGTTTATTTATAGCAATTTTAATAAAATTTACTAGATCATCAGCGTATAAAAAGTCTCGTATCTCATTGCCTGTACCCCAAACTTCAATTTTTTTCTTCGCGGTAAGAACTTTGGTTATGGTTGCTCCAAATACATGACTTCTGTCAAGATCATATTTATCATGTGGCCCGTAAATATTTGAATGTCTAATAATTGTATATTTTGTTTCACTTAACATTGAGTAAAATTTTGCAATTTTTTCCAAATAAACTTTTGTTTCTCCTGCACCCTTGTATTTATCAATAATTTTTCCATTAAAATCGGTTTCTTTTGTAGATTTCTTTGAAGAAGGGTACATGACTGTGCAACTTGGAAATATGAAATGTTTTATTCTGTGATTATATGCTGATCTAAACATATACGAATTTATAATTGCGTTATCAGTAACGTGTATGTAAGGCACAAGTACAATATCCTTTGAGCCTGATGTAGTTGCAGCACATTGGATTATAATATCCATACCTTTAACTAATTTATCAACTGTATTAGGGTTCCTTAAATCTGCTTTATGCCAAATCACATTTTTAG
>MDTC01084284.1_pt1 | contig 28300 bp, 28 predicted proteins | sample 811181 | NCBI WGS metagenome assembly MDTC01 (sample SAMN05326644, study PRJNA326480) | marine metagenome | isolation source: seawater | place: Pacific Ocean: North | collected 2011 | reverse complement strand
GAAACTAAATATTGAGACCCACAGAAATCCCATAGCTGGTAATATGGCCCATGGACCTTGTTCCAAAAACTGATCCCATTTTTGAAAGAAAATAAAGAATTGTGGAAAGGCATTCATGAGAAAATGCAAAAGACCACAAAATTAGATATCTGGGGAGTACATACAAGAATACATCCTAAAGGCGTAGCAAGTAAAGCCTCTATATTTACCATAGATGGTTTTACAAATCTATACGACACCATAAAATACTTGAGGTTTGAAGAAGACGGTCCTTATTCAAAAATGAGCGTAGACTCGAAAATGAATGAAATATCACCTGAGGGCTTTGGCTACACAGTGATTAGAGAAAGAATTCATTGGGTAAACTGATCTTAAGTTACTTATTTCCTTAAATTTTTATGCAACCAAAATCTGGTTCATAAATAAATCAAAAGAATTATCTATTTCAGCTTAAATGAAACCTAGTATTACAATACTCCTTTATTGCAATTTTATTTATATCTTCCAAATCATAAACTCAAACATCCAAATAATGAAAAAAGTTCTGCCCCTAACAATAGGTTTATTGATATTATTTAGCTGCGAAAATCCAATTAAAGTTGAAAATCCAATTGAAAAATTTCAAAATAGTTTGATACAAGAGGGAGTTACCGGTTCAAATGTTGCACAGGTTTTTAAGGATGGAGAAATTATCTACAATACTATTGTCAATTCAGGCGCTTTGGGTGATAAAAATATCGATGAGAATACCATATTTCCAATATGGTCAATGACTAAAACTGTAACCACAGTTGCAATGATGATTTTATTAGATGAAGGCAAATACAATCTGAATGATAAAGTTGCTGACTATCTACCAGAATTTGAAAATATTAATTGCAAAGGACCCGATGGAGTTTATCCATGTAATAATGATTTAAAAATTATTCATTTATTAACTCACAGATCAGGATACACTTATTATGCTAATAGTGGAGCTAATTGGGTTTCAACCTTACATACTGATTTACATCCTGCAATTACAAGTCCCATTAGATTTAATAACCTTAGTGATTACACTAAAGCAGTATCTGAAATTCCATTAGATTTTGAACCTGGATCCATGTATACTTATGGCATAAACCAAGCAATACTCGGCAGATTGATTGAAGTTATAACAGAAAAGAGTTTTTACGCTTACTTGAAAGAAACTGTTTTTGACAAATTGGGAATGAATGATACTAAATTTCATTTAACCGCTGCCGATAGAATAAGATTTCAACCATTAAGAGTTAATATAAAGCCTAATACTGCTTTTAATAATTCAGATTTCCATTTAGAGGGCTATACCTCTGCCTTAGACGGTTACACATATGATGAAAATAATAAAGCGCATTTTGGTGGAGAAGGTTTAGTTTCTACTATGTCAGACTTTTCAAAATTTTGTCAAATGCTTGTTAATGGTGGGGTATATCAAAATGAACGAATTATCTCTGAAGAAGGAATTAAGGGTATGACTTCAAAATACACTAACGCTTATCCCGATCCAAGCGAACCAAATGTTTTTCCATTAGAAGGTTATGGTTATGGATTTACTTTTAGTGTACTTGAAGATAATGAGGTTTGGGGCTCAGGAGCTCCTAATGGAATATATGGTTGGTCAGGATACCACAACACCTGGTTTTGGATTGATCCAACAAACAATTTGTATGCTTTGTTCATGTCAAATTCCATAGAACCTGATTTTAGTATTCTTAAAGATTTTCAGATAGCGACATATAACTTCATAAAATAAAAGGCCCTGGTGGAACAACTATCAGGGAAAGAGCAATTAGATATTTTGAAATGTTAAAAGTATGTTCTATTGGGTAAATTAGGGTAAAGCTTATAAATAAGATTTGAACTAAAATATCATATGCCCCACTTAAACCCTGTAATTTATTCCCCTTGCTTTTTTAAAGCATTCTTTTTACTCTCAATTATTTATTTTTCACTTGTGCTAAAGAAAATACTGCGCAAAAGTCTATTGATACATACAGAGTAACACAGACTATTTCCTATAGTAATATTGATGTTGATGTTGTAATTGACAAACCCGCCTTAAATGAAGTTGATGTCTTAATGGTGTTTCACGGTACCGTATTATATGACTTAAACTTAATGACTGCTGCCAATACGACTCTTGATAAATTCAAGAGTATTTTGGCCAGAGATGACATGATGATTGTAAGTGTAGCATACCCACAAGAAAATGTATTGTTTGGCGACAGTATTATTCAATGTGAAGCTACCCTATTATGGTTAAAAAATAATGCAAGTAACAAATTAGGAATAACTGTAAATAAAATATTCTTATGGGCACTCCCAAGGAGGCTATGTGGTAACAAGACTCAATACAATGCACAAAACAAATGGTGTGATCGCTAATGCACCAGGCCCAATAAATCTTGTTTTTAGATGTCAACTAGAGGAGAATGACCAAATTCAATCTGGTGACGTATGTACTAGGCTAGAAAATACATACGGAACTACTTCTAATAACCCAAACGCATATTTTCAAAGGTCACTACTTAATTTCATAAGTGATTTCAAATCTGTTATTTTGTTTGTACAAGGTTTAGATGATTCTCCTATACAAATGAACTTGTGGCCAACGTTCAAAAAAGATGTAACAAGTTGCTCAACTTGTCAAAATAGACAGTTTATTGAAATTCCTGGTGGTGGACACGGCTCTCTATTTGAAAGTATTACTGCAAAGACAGAATTCAACAACTTCATAAACAGCCATTAATAGGTTGTATAAGACTTTGTCATAACAACGATTAATTCTTCAAATACAAGGCCTATAAACAAAGTCTTTTCATGGTCAAGTAATTTGATATGGTCAAAAATTGATTTACTAATGCTGTAATTTCCAAAAAACTGGAGGAGCAAGTAAAATGATAAATCGGTTATACTTTTGTAGTGTAGTGGTTTTTGTTTTAAATGTCTCCCTTTAAGCATCTTGTGAAAAAAGGAAAATCATCTGTAACAACATAGTAATAAATGCCTTCAGGGAATTCTGGGGTTACTCCAAATCGCCCATTACATTGATCTAAATCTCCAAGCCCTTCGACGTATTCATAATCTTGTGTAAAAGCACCCATCTCGATTGGTGTATTTGGATTGGTTGTTCCCTGACCAGGCCCTCCGATTAAGGTTGTTAAAATATCTGGACGATTAGCATCAGGCTCCGATTTTAATCTATAACTCGGAGTCAGTGACTTCATACTACTGTTAAAATTATTCGCGTCAGAATACCCATATCTTGCATAGACTGGAAACCCATCAGACGCCCAACCAACTATTGTCATCCCTTGATTATCACCAAGAAAATCTACCAATAGTTCTGGTATTCCATGATAATGATATGCGCCATTTGGTTGGACATGAGCATGGTTCATATCATCACCAAAGTCAAAAGTGTCATGACCTAATGCCTCAATATTCCAATTCCCCTGACCTTGTGCTAAACTACATTCGCCAGCATTATTGCATCTACCAGCTGTCGCAGGATCAAATTTGACACTATTTAAAGCATAGGCAATTACCAAAGCAGGACCCACAACTTCCAATCCATTTTCTGTAATTATTCCAGGACAGAGCGTGAATCTCTTATTTACATTTTGTTCTCTTATTGTGTTCGGGTTATCTGGGTTTGGAAATGTTCCTACTTCATGATTTGGTATTCCATTACCACTTAGAATTCTCTCCAAACCATCTGAAGTCCATGAGTATCTGCTATAATTATTTACGGATTCATCATCATTATAAGTTTCTTCATTGATCTCTACTAAAATTCCTGCTGTACTATATTCTCCTGTACAATCAGCATCAACCTGTTCTTGAGGTTCTTCATTCTTATTACACGAAAACAAGAGAATTATGAGGGATAATTTTAAAAGGTATTTCATATCAGTTATTTAAATTTTTAGGGTGTCTAATCGGTGGTCTCTTGGGACCGAACAATGCATTGACCAGATCTTTTTTTTACTGAAAGAAAAGCTTTTACAAGGCTGTATTGAGTTCCTTTTAAAAAAACTAAAACTTTTTAAAGTTGAGAATAAGACAAGGGCTTTAAAAAAGTTCTTTTGATGTCAGATACCGTATGGGCATATTCAGCAAGTCTAGAAACCCTTTTCCACTCTGGATGAACAATAAATTTGTTCCAGTTTTCATTTCGCTCTTCCATAGAACGAAATGCAAGTAGGTAAGTCAGAGCAGGCATCGAAGGTCCAGAAACTTGTTCTCCAAAAAACACCGAGTGCAGTCCAGTCTGATCAAATATTGAAAATTCTTCTTTATTAAACATTTTTACCTTTCTTCGAACCGCATCTTCACTGTATCCTTCGTAGGTTCTTAATTCAAATAAATTAGATCCTTCAGAAGGTTTGACTAATTTAGGCAATCCGTCAAAGGCAATATAAAATGAAGTTGAAAAGCGGGAATATACGCGTTTATCATGAGGGACAGCATCATACACTTTTCGCTCTTCAAGATATTGTTGATCTCCAGCTAGGATACCGATAACCTCACCGTAGGCGACAATATCTTTATAGGGAATCAATAAAAAAAGTTGCTTTGGTGTAGACTCTCCAAGTGCTTCAAAAACACCAATTTGCTCTACGCCAGCTCGATTTAATGCTGGTATAAAAACCTCTTTGAAATAATTGTGTAAAGCCTGTTCTGAACTATTGAAAGGTATCGAATAAGTTCTCAATTCATAATATTCTTTTTGTGCAAAAAGCGAAAAGGAACTGATAAAAAATAATAATAAGAGATGTTTTCTCATAGCGGTGGTTTATACATTTGGCACAAATTTAACGATTATTCCATTAAAAATAATCGGTCACTATGAATTGAATTCTGTTGCAACCTTGAATAAAATGGGGAGCATAGCGAGATCGATATACCACACTAATCCTTAAGCCCTTCTCATTAGGAGGGTTTTCATTCTTCAATTTTTGAATTTGAAAAATTTTCGTAAGGTTTGCTTAAATCAGAAATTGCTTAAACACTTGGCAATTATTAGTGTATTAATTAAATCCGTTAGTCATAATAGTGAAGATAAAGAATCATGGCGCATAATAGGATATAAGAAATAGCAGGTAAAATATCAGCGATGTTATCTCTAATTCGGATTCTAACCAGAGTAGCAACAAGCATCATAATAATAATAAAAATAGCACTACTAACTCTAGCAATACCAAGCTCAAATCCAACAAGTATACCAACACCACTTATACACTGACATACACCAATTATTTTTCGTTTATCTGCAAGACCCCAGCGTCTAAATTCACTTATCATCCTTTTCGAGATAAAGGAATTGACCCCATAGGTAATGAAAGATATTCCTGTAAACATCGAAATAATAGTGATTGATTCCATTGACTATATAATACCACAGTTAAATGCCGCGATAAACAATGACATCAATAGAAATATTAAAGAGGGTAAACGTTGCTTGAAAGGGCTTTTGACCCATAGATGAGTCAACTGTGCGCTTAACATAAAAAAGGACATCCCAAGCGCAGCATAAAGAGTTATTTCTTTATAACAGAGCCCCACAATGAGAAGTGCTGAAATGGAAATTTTAGCTGCTCCAACAAAATTTCTGAATACATCTGAATATCCAAACTGTTGGAATTCAGCGGTCACGTTGTGATATCGAAAAATCCACACAAAGTATACAGAGAATGCTACTACAACTTGAAATAATAAAGAAATTTTATCCATTTTATTTTTTTTAAAGCTACAAAATATTAATGATCATATGGTTTAAGACTAAAACAACCCTTAGATATGAACACATAAAATAATGCTTCAGTTTCTTAGAACGCAGCTAGACCAATATATCATATTATTCCTTATGCACTCGACTTCGCAAGATTTTTTCTTTTCAAAGCTTTTCTAAAAATAAAGCTTTCTTAACACTCGAATGATGACCAGGAAGGTCCCATATTCTATCTAATTTTGTCTAACCACCAAACAATCTACATTATCGTGTTTCCATAGCAATGATGCAGGGCATTGGGGATTAATCTCCGTAGATAGCAACTGTTTCTTTGCCTCTTCTTTCCCACTACCTGAGACTAGTAGTAAGATGCGTCTTGAAGAGAGTATATCTTGTATACCTAGTGTAATACCTCGGGTAGGTTTTGTACTTGCATTCATAATCATTGAATGTTGTTGTGATTCCATGGTCAAATCTGCAATATGACAATGCGGTTGCAATTCGTTTGCAGGCTCATTGAAACCCAGATGTCCGTTTTTGCCCAGACCCAAAATACATAAGTCAATGGGACCCTGTTCTTTGACCATAGCTTGTATTCGCAGACATTCCTCTTCGAGATTCTCAGTCTCAAGATTAAAAGGAAAGTATCGCTGTTGAGCAACCTTTAAAGGCCTTAGGATGTGTTTTTGCAAAAACTCATGGCAAGAGCCATCGGAAGATGGCAGACCGACCCATTCATCTAATGGTAAAATGCGTAACTGTTCAAATAATGCTGCTCTTTTTTTAGCTTCTTCAGCGAGATTTCGATACAATGGCAAAGGTGAACTTCCGGTTGCTGCACATAAAAGCAGCTGAGGATTGTGCTCTATTTCATCCATCACAATAGAGAAGGCCTTCTGCCCCATTTGATAAATTTCTTCAAATTCAGTTATTCTCATTTGCTCCTTGCGTTTTTAATGAACCCATCAATTTTATTGTGAGCCATCCACTACAAATTCCAACCAACAAAAGAATTAAAGCCACTTGGTAACCACCTAGAACTGCGTGCCCTACACTAAACAGAATGCTGTTTAAAAAAATAACGCCAAAAAGAAATCCCAGCCATGACTCCCGCGAGGAGCTCTTATCTGCCAAGTCAGGAATCTGTTTGGCGATTGGACCCCACCAGCCTTTTGGCCGTACTTTCATATAAAAATGAAGTAAGGTTTGATTATCGACGGGCTTGGTCAAAAAGGTTACCAAAATGCTTATACTAGTGCATAGCAATAAGAGTACCGTAGCCCGAATAAGTGCTATATCTTCTCCATACCATCCATTTACAACTTCTAATACAGAATCGCTCATCAAGCCAAAATTATGAAGCCATTGCGCCCATAAAAATCCGTTGGCCAAAATTAGGGCCGAAAGCATGCTTGTGATTTCGGACCACGCATTTATTCGCCACCAGAACCAACGTAACATCAAAATAATTGCAATACCAGAAACGATTTCAATGATATAAATCCAAGCTCCTGCAATGCTATCCATCTGCCATGCCGCTGCAGCAGAAAACAAGAGTAAAAGCACTATGCTCATACGTGACACCAATAAATAATGATGATCCTCGGCCTTATCATTAATGAAGCGCTTATAAATATCGTTTACCGCATAAGATCCTCCCCAACAAAGATGGGTGTCCACGGTGCTCATAAATGCCGCCATGAATGCTGCGACTAGAAGGCCTCTTAATCCTACAGGAAGAACTTCATTAATCATCATAGGGTACGCAAGTTCCGGATCAGCTAGCAATGCTTCGGATGCCTCTGAAATGGGCAGTATCACAATAGAACCTAGGCCAACAACAATCCATGGCCAGGTTAGAATAACGATTCCAGCCACTGCAAACCAGAGTGAAGCCTTTATGGCGTGTTTTTCATTCTTAGCAGAGAACAAACGTTGTACGATATAACCATCTCCTTGCGCTTGACCTAGCCACAATACCCCAATGAGGCAAACAAAGGCAATCATCTCTGTCGCACCAATGTGTGACATATTTGGCAACATATCTGTTATTCCCATAGGAGCATCAGTACTTGCAGCTAATTTTAGGCTTAATTCTGTTGGACCACCCACCTGAACTAAGACTAAAATTGCTAAAAGAATGCTGCTGATGGTTCCTGCAGAAAAATGTAGCATATCGAGAACGACCACTCCTTTAATACCCGAAACCAAGGTGTGAATCAAAGCCAAAGTGAGTGTGATGCCAAGAGCGAATTCTGCACTCCATCCCAGCATGACATTAGAAAACTTCAGCATGGCTAGCATGATCCAGCCTAATGAAATACAGTTCTTAAAAATTCCAAAGAAGGCCGCCGTAAAACCCCTTAAAATAGAGGCAGACTTACCGCTATATCGAAGTTCAATCATCTCGGCATCTGTTATTATTTCAGCCCTACGCCAATATTTAGCATAGAAAAAAACCATCATCATAATGCCGGTTCCCAAATACCACCATAACCAATTGCCGTAGATACCTTTAGTTCGAACAAGTGCCGTTACAGCTAGAGGAGCATCTGTAGCAAACCAAGTGGCAGCAATCGAAGTACCTAAAAGCCACCAAGGTAGGTTGCGTCCTGCTACAAAAAAATCTGTAATGTTCTTAGAATCATGTTTGACCACAAAAACACCAATGCCAATACTTAGAAGCAAATAGCCCGCAATTACCACCCAGTCTATGAATTCTAATCCCATCTACATTGATTCTAATAATTGTTCATTGATTTTAGTTAAGTGGTGGCAGCACCTCTTTTTGTAAGCTGAGCATTTCGTTACACATTTGAATGGCATTGCGATAAGAATTTACCGTTGGCTCAATAAGAATGGCCTGCAAGAGTTTATCCTTGGATTGTTCATGGTAGGCTTCGACCAAAAGTTGGTGTATACTTGCATGCAAACGTATGGTAGCCGCAATACCTTCTGGAATAGCTTGCATTTTTACAGGATATATACCTAAAGCATCGCTGTAGGCGGGTACCTCAACCACCAAATCATCTGGTAAATTAGGAATCGCTCCTTTGTTCGGAACATTAACCGCTTCTAGCCATTCTTTTTTATCGCTTACTACCGATTCCATGATTAAGGTGGCTATTTCACCTGAGCTTTTAAAGCTTCCGTCTTCGTTTTGTAATTGTATCTCCTCAGTTGATCCTACGGGTAATAATTTCTTACTCCAATCTTTGGTCCATTCGCGTTCATAATTAACGCGATCAACGGTATAAACACCTTCTGGAATTTGATTATTCTCCCATGGATGACCGTCATAAGGGTCATAAAAAAATTGCAATTGTGGAATCACAAATTCACCCGCCCATCGCAAATACTCGCCATAATGATTAGATGCAGGTGAGGGCCACTGCCCAAATCTTCTATATAAGATGCGGCCCAAGGCAAGTTCATGCCAGTCGGCCAGCCAGTCTCCTTTTTTTTCGATTTCTTTTAATTTGGGATACAAATCTTCTCCTGTCGACTTCTGTTTGATCTCTTGAAACCAGGTGAAATGATTGATACCACAGGCTTTGGTTTGTAAATCGGTCAAGGGTACTTCGAGAAGTTTCGAGAGTTGTTCTCTGCCCATAAAAACACCATGACATAAGCCAATGGCTTTAATAGAAGTTAGGCGTGTGACCGCCTCACATATTTTATGTTCGGGATTTGAGAAGTTGAGTAAGAGGGCATTGGGACATAGCTGCTCCATCTTTTTGGCTAAATCCATTATTACCTTAATGTTTCTCAAGGCGTGAAAGAGCGAGCCCACTCCCCCATTTTCGCCATATACCTGATCGAACCCGTATTTTCTGGGAATATGAAAATCTTGTGACCAGTACACATTGCGATCTTTTTCAAGAGCACAAATGACAAAATCAGCATCCTTTATGGCTTCATCTCGATCTGTTGTGGCCACAATTTCAGCATTGCGCGCAAGCTCTTTATTGACGTATTCACCATGGGCCATCACATGGTCTAAATGGGATTTTTCAATATCCATTAATAAGATTTTCAATCCGTTCTTCGAAAGGATGTTACTCATCAGAATATCCTGAACAATCATAGGGCCGAATTGTAAACTACCCGCGCCGATGTATGCGATTTTAATCATAGTCTAGTCGTGTAATGAGCTAAAGTTAAGATATCATCTTTAAATGAGAATTGATGCTTACCTTGGGTCTCTCTAGGAATTCTAATGTTAACTCATTGTACACATAGCTCAACAAATTATGAAAATAATTAAAACACTATTGACAATTCTACCTTTTACATTTAGTTTGAATGCTGCTTACGCGCAATTATCACGACCCGAATATAAAGATGTAGTTGACTATTTTGTAGACTGCATAAAAAACACGGATATTGATAAACTTGACTCCATTGTAACTTATCCGATTGAGCGCCCTTATCCAATACCGCCTATTCACAACAAACAAGAGCTCAAGAAGCGTTATTCAGAACTCTTTGATGATTATTTGACTTCTCTAATAGTGAACTCAAATAGCACCCAAGATTGGTCTGATGTAGGATACCGCGGAATTATGCTCAATCGTGGAACTGTTTGGATCAATTATGACGGTAAACTCATAACCACAAACTACATCTCGGATAAAGAAAATGCAGTTCAACAAGAATGGATTGATTACGAAAGAGAATTGCTGCATGACGGTCTCAAGGAATTTAAAAAACCTATTTACACTATTGAGACTTCTCAATTCATAGTACGAGTTGACCTTTTAGAAAAGCGAAGATTTCGATACGCCTCTTGGTCAAAGGGTGCTAAGCTTTCAGAAAAACCTGCTTTGGTGCTTAACAACGGAGTATGGATGGCTGAAGGCACTGGAGGCAATCACCATTATAAATTTACCAATGGTCAGTACACTTATATCGTTTACGCCAATGTCTTAGGGTCACATGAGCAAGCTCCCTTTAATTTAGAAGTGGCCAGAAATGATAAGGTGTTACTCAACCAAGCTGCAACATTAAAAAAATTGAAGTAACGGCTGTCTTCAAGAGTTGCTTTAATGAGGTTTGAAAAGCTAAGGTTGTTGCTCATCAAACTCCTTTTTATTTCTTATTTATTATCGAATTTTTTTTGCCTTGAAAATAGGAGATAACTACTATCTATCCTATAAAAAATTAAGCTTGACTTGCTATTTTTAAGTAAAAAAACTAATAATCCTTTAACTTGTAGATGATAATTAAGTTCCAAACAATTAATAATTCAGATGAGAGTATTTCAAACCATATTATTTCTTCTCTGCACCTCTTTAACCATTGCGCAAGAAAAGCAATGGGAATTTGAAGAAGGTAAATTTCTTTATTTTCCCAAAGAAGATGGTTTTGTAATTATCGATGAGAATTACGAGTATTTTACAAGAGATGCAATTTCGTTTGAGAAGCGTAAACATGCTTATGCTTTATCTACAAATAGATTTTTGAGATTTCCACATCCCAAACGAACTTTATTTTATCATTCGGGTGGAGGAATTCTTTACGAATACTTTAATGATAGTTTAGTTCGCATAGACAATAGTTACCAGTGGAATAGTCGATACGGAGCGGCCCCATTTGTAATGAACGACACTTTGTTTTTATCTGGGGGCTATGGTGAACTAAGTCATTCATACAATATCATTTATTTCGACAATATTCGAAAAGGCTGGTTCTAATACGATTTAAAATCTGAGACTCTTCATAACAAATATACCCATATAGTGCATTATGGCTCCATCAACAATAGTTTATTGTTTTTAGGCCATTCTAAAACAAATGACTTAATACTTGACAAGATTAATTTGAGTACTAAGGAATCAACATCTGTTCCATTTAATACGAATAATTTAATCGATGTAAATACGCTTTACGAGACCAATCGACTACCTTTTTTTGCTATCTATAACACCTTTAAATCATCTACTACAAATTACATTTACCTCATAACCTTTAATAATTTCAAGTTCCTTAAAAGTGAGTTCAATTTCGATGAAAATCGTAATACTAATTTTCTAGACTATAATTCTAATATAGACGCGTTTTTGATTCAGGATAATACTACTAACAAACTCCAAATTTTACCGTTTGAACATTTTTTTGGTAAGAACACCCAGAATTTAGACTTTTTACAAGCCTATTCTTCGAATTATACCATTTACATGATTCTAGTTCTTGCTGTTTTAGTCATTCTAATTCTACGCTTGAATAATACAAGGGCTTCAAGAAATTTATTTGATTGCATCGAAAAAAACAAAGAGCATATTAGCGATAAGATTTCTACAGAGCAAAACATCATGTTGGATATGCTACTCCAAAAGCACCCTAAATGGATTACATTACCTGATTTGTCCGTTGATTTATATGAAGACTATTCACACGACTCCAAGCAGAAAAAAATCCGGAAACATCTTAAAGAAATAGAAAAAATTATCCTTCAAGAATGCAAATTATCAGACAAACCCATTATTTTTCATTTTGATCAAAGCCCAGATGATAAACGCGTCAAAACCATTGCCTTGGCATAGGTTATTAGCTGTTTTTAAAATATAGGACAACTACAATCATTCCCCCAAAAAGTCACTTTTTCTTAGGTTTCAATTGATTAATTTTATTTTTTAACGGTCCTTTGGAAGTGTTTTGAAAGGTACTGCCTCTCATATAGAAACCTTAGACAATTGGTTTAAGACAGCTGCTCCAAAATGGGAAGTAAAGTGGATGATTGCAAATGCCGCAAAAAATAAAGATGGTGTGCTTGAACAATGGCTTACTACTGGTAACGATTATACCGATATCGATGCGAAAGGAAATCCAATATTTGAATATAATGTTCACGACATTCTCTTTGTCAATGGGAAGATTAAAAAAATTAATGTTTACAAGAGAGCTGAAGAATTCGAAGTTGCTGAATTCTCCTATTAAATGTTTATATTAGAAAAGACGCAGAAATATGTTAGTTCGATATTAACCTTAATTAATAGCTGAAACAATTTAAAACCACGTTATAAACTATAATACAATGACCCTTATGAAAAATATCATTTTACTTTTTTTGACATTAAGCTTAATTGCTTGCGCTGAAACGTCTTCTGAAACGTCTGAAATGGAAAGCTCAAATTCCAATGGAGAACCCTCAGGTCCGCATACTTCTGCAGAATGGAAAATTTGGGCCTATAGTTCTGCTGCACCATCTTTTATAGCGGCAGATTGTACTGTTATTGATTTAGATGGAACTGTTTTGAGAGAAGGCACAAATGGCTGGACAGCTTTAGCAGCAAATCCGCGAGGTATGGCTGACCCTGAAAATGGGTGGAAAGATCCTCATGAGGCAATGCCAATGGTTGGTGATGCTCAAGCAATGAAGGTTATGGACGCTTTTATGGCAGGAACATTGCCTCAGCTCGACCACGATGGTTGGGCATGGATGCTTCATGGTGATATGGGAGAAGACAATACCACTCCTATGGTTTTTAATAAAGAAGACTCGGCTGAAGGTCAATGGATTGAATCAGGTCCTCACTTAATGTTATTTCCAAAAGACCCAGCATCACTCGAAGGTAATACTACGGATTTCATGAGTGGCGCACCCTACATTATGTTCAAAGGAACAGGTTATGATCATTTGATGATTCCTGTTGAAGGCTATTATAAATATCAACCTCAACAATAAAAAAATCAAATGATTATTATCAACCCTCCCAAGTGGAGGGTTTTTTTATGCAATGAATGGAAAGTGACCCGTTGTTTATACTTACCTAAACCATACTATAAGCTTTTCATTTTGACGAAAAGAACTTCAAACTGAGTAAAGAATAACTTCTTCAAACGAAAAAATTTATAATGTAATTGAGGCTATTTCATTTACTGAAAACATCAATAGCCGCAGGCATCTCCGTCAAGGATTAAATTGAAAAAAGTGCTCTTTTTCTTTTGTTTTTGGGATGAAGGGAATGATTCATCCCCCCCAATCCATCCAATACATCTTTTGAAACCTTAAATACGGTGCCATGTCGTATTCCACCAGGAAATTCAATTTGATCAGAAATATTATCCCAGGTCTTGAGGTCTTTTGACATAACGGCCCCGAATTGATGTGCTCTGTATTGGTCGAAATAAACGATCCACTCATCACCTATTTTGGTTATGGTGGGGCCTTCAACCCAATGATTTGAGATGGCATCTGAAATAGAAACGTTCCAGTTATAGGGGTTGTCAGATTCAAGCACGTGTAATGTTTTTTGAGCTTCAGGAAGCAAAGTCTCATCCTTTATGATCATGAAATACTGGCTTTCATTTCGTGCAATTGTAGCGTCGATGACATTGAATCCTGGTTCGACAAAAATCTCGGTCTCTGTAAATTCTTCGAAGTCTTTGGTGGTAGTGTAATAAATTCTGTGATTCCAGCTGTCTTCAGCTTGATTGGCGGTTTCTAAAAACTGATCTGATACTGTACTTGCCCAAAAAATGAGGTACTGCTCTTGTTCTTAATCGTAAAACAATTCTGGAGCCCATGAATTTTTGGTTGATTCCTCATGCTGCATGACTGGAATAAATAGCTGCTCAGACCAGTTGATTAAATCCGTGGAGTTTGCGTAGCCTATTCCTTTTTTTTCCCAACTTACGGTCCAAACCATATGGAATTTTCCATCAGGCCCTTTAATAATACAAGGGTCACGCATGAGTTTATCCTTGCTTAGCTCTGGAGTCAAAAACGACCTGTCATCGTTCAAGGCCTCCCATTTCAGCCCGTCGTAACTGTAAGCCAAATGCAGCCCGTCTTCTCCGTTATTTTTAAAGTACGAAAAGAGAAAGACTTCCTCCTGCTTCTCGACGCTATCTTGACATCCTAGTGTCATAAATACCATTAGGATTGAGAGGATGCGATATGTTTTATATGCATTCATGAATTTTATTTCTTTGATTAGATTTCGTTAAGTCGTTACGATTAATACTAAAGAACATTATTGACTTGAAAAGGATGAAGCTGCTAAGCCTTCAGCGTTAAAAAGAGTGCCTGTAAACCAATTTTTCCATCCATATCTTACGTGTACGGGTTTTGAAATCTGATTTGAAAAAGTCCTGACCTTATTGTTCATTATAGTCGCTTGGGCAGGATAAAATACCCCGTCAGCGCCAGCAACTTCAAATCCGTTTAGATCTCCTGAAGCGACCAAGCCTTTATCGGAGTGATCAAATACAACTTCAATGTAATTGTTTCTACTTATGTGCTCACGATACAGTGGGCCGTTAGCCACAATAGCGAGCCCATATTCGTTTTTCAAAGCGTGATAGGAGAGCCTTTCTCCAACGTCTTTTTTGTTTTCAGGATGTATGTCGAGCTCTTCGCCTATATCAAGTAAAACTGCCATTCCCGTTTTTTCTACTTTTTGCAGGGCTTTTCGTTGGGCCTCACGCAGCGCTTGAGAATTGAGATTATCATCATATATATAGGGGGCTATTTGTGCATAATAAAAAGATAAATTCGATCCCCATGCCGACCTCCAGTCGTCAATCATTCCAGAAAGCAAATTGGCATATTCGTGATTATTTTGAACATTAGATTCCCCCTGATACCAGAGAAACCCTTTGATACCATATGGAATTACAGGTGAAAGCATTTTTTCGTACATGGCTGAAAATTGGTTCTGCATGGTAACCGAAGTATTTGACGTAAGGTCTTTTCTGAGCTCCTCGGGCAAGTTGATTAACTCCTCATTCGAATAGTGGTGTACTAGAAAATTTGTGCCGCTAAGAATGAATCCGTGATGTCTAAATTTAAACTCATCAAAAGGCAGTTCAATCTCATCTTGTTCATTGTAGATGCTTACCGGACTATTAAATCCTCCCCCACCACCTGTATCGGTAATTCTAAAGGCAAGGATGTTACGTCCCTTTTTCAAGAAGTCTTTTGGAATGGTATATTTTCGTTCAAGGTTCCATCCTAATGTGTTTCCAATGAGCTTTCCATTGAAATAGGTTTGATCGCCATCATCTATGCCCTTTTCGACATGTAAAATGTAGTCTTTGGTGATATCATCAATCTCTACCGCGGTTCTAAACCAAATGACTCCATCAGACAATAAAGGGTCTGACTCGTTATAAGCTGATTCAAATCGCCCGTCACTTTTTAATCCCCCATAGGTGTATAAATTAGGGGTCCAAGTGTCCCATGAAGAATCATCAAATTCAGGATTTTTAAATAACGCATCATCTAGGTCAAGTTCTTTCCATATCCTGAGAAATTGATCTGCTAATTCTTCTCGTACTGGGACTTTCGGAATATCAAAACTACCGAACCCGTACTTTGCATTTAAATTCTTATTGGTAGAATCGTTTTGTCTTATAATCAACTCTTGATATGCTGAAAAACTGTAATCTTCAGAAATCAAATCTTTGGTTTCATCCAATTGATTTAGTTTTTTTGGACTCATCCAAGATTCAATTCTTGTGCCTCCCCAACTTGAGTTGACAATCCCAATAGGAACCTTTAATTCATCGTGCAGTTTTTTTGCAAAATAATACGCTGCTGCACTAAACTCACCAGTATTTTCAAGACTTGCCGATAGCCATGTTGTATATTTTAACGATGCTCCAGACAAATCCGCAGGTACCGAAAACATTCTGATCTGAGGATTAGTCGAGTTTTTTATTTCTTGAACTTGATCAATGACGCAGCCTTCACACTGATTCATTCTCCACTCCATATTCGACTGTCCTGAAGCCAGCCATACTTCGCCTATGAGTACATTACTGATCTCAATTTTAGAATCTCCATCTGTAAGCTCAATGGTATGGCGATTCAAGGAGTCGTTTCTATCATAAGTAGGCGTTGGTAGTTGCAGTTTCCATTGACCTAAAGCATCTGTTTGGGTGCTTACCTTCTCTCCCCAAGATGCGCTTAGGGTAATTTTAGAATGAGGTGTGGCATTTCCCCATATTGGGTTAGACTGCTCCTGTTGAAGGACCATTTGGTCTGCAAAAATAGGGGCTATACTGAATTCAGTTTTTGAAGTGGTACATCCATAAATCAAAAGGAGTCCAAGGTAAAAGTGTAGTACATTTCGAATCATCCATAAAATGTACTAAAATTTCAGTAGATATTTGAGTTGAGGCCAATTGGCAACCCCAATTGTATTTGATTGTGATGGTGTAGAAGCATATTTCCAAACCCATGATTTTAGAATAGAACTGTTTGGCTCTGCTTGTAATTAGATAATTGGCTAACACCTTCTAATTTAAGGACTGACTTATTTCGCTTTTTAAAGTACCCAAGCTCGCATTCCACTCCTCAAAACTGGGTTCTTGATTGCCATGTGCGGTGTGCGCTTGTATAACGGCATCTCTTATTTGATTTGACCAAGAATCTAAAAGGGCATCGATATTGGGTGAATTAAACAGATTATTTCTGAAGGCAATATCCAACTCATTATACTCCTCTAAAAATTGTCCAAAAGATCCGATGATCTTATCACAGGCTGCTGATTTTTGTACAAGATTAAAAGCGCCATGAGTAAACCCTTGACAATTATTAGTAGTTTCAAACCATTTGTCTTTAACAGGTGTTACAGGGTTTCTGTCAAAAAGTATGTTTTCAAAGGCATTGTCCAAATCCCATGGAATAAGCTGTAATTTATTTTCAATAGGGTCTTCGTATAAATAGTAATTATGATTCTCAAAGCTTTCCCCGTTAGCATAGAAATGAAGAAATCCATCGTCATGCGCAACCCTTCTATCGACCACCAACATTTTTAAAAACGATTCTTTGTCCATCCAGTTTTCAACCACACTCCACGCTTCATTGTGATCAACAGCGGCTAACTGATCTGAAAAAGTTTTAATTGTAGAAATATCAGATACTTCTTCATTTGTTTTTAATCCACTTTGGAAATAAGATACACTGCGAGCTTCTCCATTAGATTGTACAGGCCATGTTTCTTTATACAAATTACCCCCAGAGTTGTCAAAATTTTTATTGGTAAATGGCCCGTCAATTTGCTCGGTATTTGCAAAAACCCCATTAAACTGGCCATTGATATAGATGACAGCGTGATTTGACCTTGGAGCCGTTACACCAAAATTTCTAAACATGTAATACCCTAATCTTTCGCGCATTTTAGATGGGTCAAGATTTTGTGAATGAAACTGAAGCTTGTTTAAACCATAAAATTTTCTATCTCCCTGCCAATTAATTTTAATTTTCATTGATAATTTTGGACAAGTCTTATATCCTGATGGGTTTGACCAGTCATTTCCCGATAAGCACCCTACCCAAGCTCCAATAGAACCCTTGTATCTAATACCAACATTGCTGACAATTTTATTTTCAAAAACTAAAGACCCTTCAACGTACTGCTCTGCTGCTGGATTATTGTTGATTTTGTTTAGATTTTGCTGACTGATATAAATATCAAATCGATGAAGTTTGTTATGGTCATAAATGTAATTTGAAGAGTGATTCGCGCTTTCTACGTACTCTTCAAACTCAATTCCACCAGGGGCCTCATCTGTAATAGAATTAATTTCGTCGAAACCGTCTTTTGAGCAAGAGAATATCAATACTAAGAAAGTATACGAAACAATGAGTAGATTTGTCCTTATCAATTTTTGCATATATTAAATTTAAAAAAATTCAGGTTAATTTTTTTTTACCTTACTCTAAAGAGTTAACTGAGATGCTAAGACCGACATCTCACAGCCCATCACAAGATTTGCAATCAGCTACTCGCAGCCCAACAAACAATCTCTTACTCTTGGTCTTTTAAATGATTTTCTTCTGGTTTTGTCATCGACTTTAAAAATCAAAAAGACAATAAATTTTACCTTTTTTTAAAAAATTAGACCTTTTTTAAAAGTAATAATTTTCATCTAAAGATGTTTTTCCTGCTAAATTCACGTTAACAAGAGACATATTTAAAATAAGAATTGTACATGACAGAAAGTATTTATTATCAAGAAGTTCTTGAACTTTTAAAAATGATTTTAGAAGATGATCCATTTCTAATAGAATCATTTAAAAAAAATGATGAAAAGGATAAACTAATCAGCAGGGATGAACTACTGCTCGCAATAGAAGAAGTATCATCGGATAAAATACAAAAAGAGTTAGAAGAGAAATTAAAAAACTACAGACATACTAAGAAGAGCTATTTAATGAAAAAGTACGGAATACATCTTTTCACAGGTAGAATAGTAAGGTCTACAATTGATGCACATTCAAAAGGAAGTAAGTACAAAAAAGTTTATTCATCATACAAGAAATATTACTAAATTATGTGCTAATTGGATATTTTTTAATTCTTGCTTCTCGTGATGTATTCATTGCTTTTTAACCTATTTATTAGTTAAACATCATATTGATTAATTACTATGATATCTCTTCTGTTTAATATAGTCACCTCCTTATTCACTTCACTATTACTTTATCTAACACTTCCTTTAGACAATAACTACAGTCTTACCAAAATTTATCCTGACAATATATACTACAACGTTTTATTGATAGAAGGCAAAATTCATGTGGGTTCGAATAAAGGGGTTTACACCATTGATATTATCACTGATGAACTGCAGATCATCGATAATTCTATTGCTGGACCCATAAATTCAAAATTTGAATTCAACAAAAGCCATAGAATATCATACAAAAAGTCACCGACGAGATTAACCACTGAGTACAACGAATCAGTTACCGATTTTTTATACAGTGGTAATAAATTATATGTTATTTCTAGGGGAGATTTATTAATTCTTGAAAATAAACCCTACAAATTTAATCCAATAGGAAGCGTTAGGTCAATTTCGAAAAATTCAATTGGATTTTATGGCGGGGTCTTTGTTGAAGATAATGAATTATCCATAAGTTATACTGACGGTCAAATAAGAGAATTTGATTCCATAACATTCGTATGTTATAATGGTCTTATAAGCTACCAAAATGGCGTTGAGAAAATTTTATACAACAATGATAATTCAAAAAGCTCTGACGCTCCTTACGGCAGGATTTCAGATATTTTCAATCTTGGCAACTCAAATTTTCTGTTAATTTCCGGAAAAAAAACAAGCTCGTCAACGGGAGATAAAGGCATATACCTGTTTGATTTAAAGTCAAATAATTTCAGATTAATTTATTCTTCAGAAAAAAATGTTATTCCTATAAGAAATAAAATTTATGAAAGAATGAATAGCTCTAATCAGTTTCACTTCGTTGATGATGATAACTATTTTTCACTTGATTTAAACGATTATTCCACTAGAATAATCAATGAAAACATTGCAGATAATATTACGGATATTTTAGAGTGTTCATTAGACGGAATTTTTTTTTATGCCATTACCAAGGGCAATACATTAGTACAACTTGAAAGAAAATCTGAAGGACTTGAAATTATTCATTCCTATCCACTTGACAATTCAATTCACACTATAGCTGATATTGGAGAAACCTTATTTATCTCCGGAAATAATGGTTTAAGTTTATTTGACAAGTCTTCAATGAGACTTTATTACAACATCATTATCGACGAGTTCAATAGACATGCCTTCTATAAATCTGATGATAACATTTCTTTTGGAAGTATTCACGGAGTTTATGAAATCCAAAATGTTAGTAAATTTCAGACAACAGGTTTTATTAATAACATTTCAGGTTTTAATCAAAATAAGAATAACTCGATTGAGTATTTAGTAATACTTCTTTTGGTTGCCATTATCTTATTCTTTCTATACAATAACAGAAATAAAACTCCTTCAAATCAGGAAGTCATTTTTAGTATTAAAAAATACATAAATAGAAACTTAAGGGTTGTTACGTTAGAAATTATTCAAGATAAATTTAAGTTAGACTATCATGAAATTAACAGCTTGAGCAAAGAGTTTAAACCTGCCAAATATATAAAACAACAGAGGGAGCAAAGAGTTTATGAAATGCTCATAGAAAATGAAACTTTTGATAAAATATCTTTACAAACGGGTTATTCAATTACCTATCTCGTAAAACACAAAAACAGATTCTTAAATCCTAAAATAATGGGATAGATTACTCTTGAGTTGTTATTAGTGTTTTTTTCGTAATAAAACTTCCTTTTAAGACTTGTCCCTGACTTAGTTGTACTTTCAATTAGAATCCAAAAGTGACTACCACAATCTAATAATGCAGGTATATCATTGGCTCATCTTGTCATTAAAAGAACTATTTCGCCTTTTTGACTTATACAAGACCTAAGGATAAGAGAGAAAAATAAAAAACAACTAAAAGACCAAAGAAATGAAAAGTTGATTGACGCCATCTATCAAATTCACTTTGTACTCTGGCTATTGGAGTTATAGCCATCACGAATTCCATATAATAAAAGTAAATGAGATGCTGGCTCAACCATTTTATTTTTCTGATATAAAACAGATAAATAATAATAATGAGGTAGGCTAAAAATCCTCCTTTAAGAAGGGTTTTAACGCAATTACTTTTGATATGCTCCTTTAGGAGCTTTTCTCCAAATGCCAAAAATGAATATCAGAAAAATGGTAGCCTCTAAAACTATAGATGGAATATATGGAGCCAATGAAGCCGGACCATCGTTTATAGCTGCAGATTGTACTATTATTGATTTAGATGGAATTGTTTTGAGAGAAGGTACAAATGGCTAGACCGCATTAGCGGCAAATCCACGAGGAATGGCTGACCCTGACAATTGGTGGAAATCCTTATGAGGCATTGCCTATGGCTTTTAGTAAAGAAGATGCAGCTGAAGGTCAATGGATTGAATCAAGTCCTCACTTGATGTTATTTCCAAAAGACCCAGCTTTACTCGAAGGCAATACTACGGATTTCATGAGTGGCGCAGCATGCATCATGTTCCCAGGAATAGATTATGATCTTCTGATAATTCCTGTAGAAGGTTATTATAAATATCAACCTCAACAATAAAATCGATTGAATATTATTAACCCTCCCCAGCGGAGGGGTTTTTTATGCCATGATTTGTATTAAATTGAATTCGTCTTCCATTGTAATTACAAGCCAAATAACCTCTTCAAATTAGCTAATTATCTTAATTAAATTTTACCAGATTGCTAGTATCATAATCTTAATCTAGACAATTATTAAGACTTCATTTCAATTGGTTTATTAAATTTTGTTTAGCCATTGCCTTTGTTAACATTTGATTTAATTAGTCATAAGATGTTTAATTTAAATTAGCGCTGTAATCAATTTCAGAACTGCGTAAAAATGTATTTGAATTTTTTGTGCGTTCAAAAATTAAATCTTTCAATGATTTAAATTCTTGTTCATCAAACATCAAAGTTAGATTAGTCTGAATTGTTTGAATAGGGATTTTTCGTTTAAAGTTTTTTACATAAGGACTACATTTCCAGTAATCTACGTCAGTTTCAGATAATAAAAGTTTAAATGCCTTAAATTCCCTCTGGTTAAATTGAATATAAAGGTTGTTAAAAAGCAGGTGATAGGCTCCGCAATCACAACAATGTTGGAGTTCTCCGTCGAAATTCTTGGCTAAAGTATTTAATTCGTTGCACATAAGTTTTATGATTTTTAATAACAATCCATTAAGAGTTGTCCTTTTTTTTCAAAATCACTCAAAGGTTGATCTAAATGGATTTTAGATATTTCTTTTAAAGTATTAGTAACAAAACTCTGCATGGCCTTAGAACCACACAGCATAAATACGCCACCGTCACTAAGTGTTTTCGCTACTTCGACTTGCTTATCGGATAACAAATCTTGTACATATTTTTTCTCTTTACCTTGCGAAAAAGCTAATTCATAAGTGGCGTAATGATCTTGACGAACATCCTTTAGATTATGCTGAGAAAGTGAACGCTCTACAATTTCTCTGTATAAATCAAAAGAAACTTCTGATCTTCCTCCCCAGTTTAATCGAATAGAGGTATTATTATTTGTATCTAGCATTCCTAAAAATGGTGCTATTCCTGTTCCATTTGAAATGAGCCAAACTGAAGATGCCTTTTTCGGGAAATGAAAATTGACATTTTCTTGAACCCCAGCTAAAAGAATATCTCCTTTTTTTAAGGAACACAAATATGTAGAACAAACCCCTTTAGGCTTCCATTTAATACTTAACAAAATATCTCCATCAATTTTGGCAATAGAATATTGTCTTGCCAGCGAATCTCCAGGTGGAATTACATTAAATAAATCTCCAGAATTAAAACATATATTTTCTTTTGGTCGTAATCTCAACAACGAGGTATTATCAATATTAAGAGCCGTTCGTTTTATAACAGTAAATGATTTGTTGTGACTTGACTCCTTTTTTAATTTAGATAAAGAAACCTTCCAGTTCATTCCTGTGTTTTTATTCCAAGAACGAACCCATTCCTCAAATGCGCTATCTGACTGGTCATCTATTTTAACAAGTGAATGCACTGGAATAAAATTTAAATTACTGTGTAATAAGCCATCTATTTTTATAGCAAAATGACAATACTTTGGGTAATCTAAAGACCCAAAACCTACTACAGAAAATCGAATCTGATTCGTTTGTTTTACTTCATGAAATAGTTTTTCAAACATTCTTCCATTTGATGGTGGATCACCATCTCCATAGGTTGAAGTAAAAACTAGAACATATTCAGCCTTGGGATAGTAACTGTATTCATTGAGAGTAGTAATTGCAACTTTTTTTCCTGTAGCCTTGATTGCTTTAGCAACCGCAGAAGCATAACGATATGTATTTCCGAATTCAGAGCCTACCAAAAGGATAAATTTACTTTCATTGATAGAATTCAAAACCAAAATAGGTTCTTTGATTTTTTGTCGCTTTATATATATAGAAATCCCCGAGAAAATAAAAAATAGCAGACTAGCAGAAGAAATGGCTAAAATAATACTCCACAAGATACTTCCTTGTCCGGTATGCCATTGCAAACTCAACCCGTAAAGAAGTTCCGTAAATGGATATAGCACTTCACTCACAATCTCGCCTGTATATTGATGCACTAACACCTCTCGATCAAGTAGTTCAATTTCATAATAATCTGATTCGTCTTTAGAGAAAGGGAAGTTTACCTTTCTCAGTTTAGAGAGTTTGGTTTCTAAAAGAAAATTTTGCTTTGTTGTAGACTGAACTTCTGAATTGAAATTACTAGACCCCTGCCAATCCAGCTGTTGATTGTTTTGAGGTAACCAATTGAATTTCTCTAAGCTTAAAAAAAGACCTGTTCCGGCAATTATAAAAATTGGCAATAAAAATAGTCTGCCTAAAACAACATGATATCGTTGGTTGAAATCACGATCTCTAACTTTGCTGAATAATTTAAATAAACCACCTTGCCGTTGGAGTAAAAGTAAAAGGCCTGTTATAGCTATGAAGCAAAGTAGAAGGCTTGTGAAACCAACAAAAAATCTTCCTATACCTTTTAAAAATAATGAACGATGCAAACTGGTAACCCATTGAAATACTTCTGGCTTTTCTCCAACCTTCTCTAGTAACTCACCTGTTATAGGGTGAACATAATAATGAACCATTTCTCCTTGCTCATTAACTAAATAAGCAGTAACAAAATTATCTTTCGTGACAGTTATATTAAGAACTTCATTTTCTTCTCTTTTTCTTAAAGCAGAAATTGTTTTTGATAATGAAAGATCTTCTAAAGAAATAACATCATGATTTTTAATCGATTGATTAATCGGCTCAAAAGCTAGGATAACACCAGTAACTGAAGCAATAACTATGAAAAGCGTCGATACTAGTGCTAATATTAAATGACTATATCTCCAAATTCTATTGATCATCTAAAACTTAGAGTTGCGGTATAAATCTGATATAACGAATAAAACCGGAGCCCTCTTTTTTGCTTTTGAGATTTTCTGAAGTCAGCAAAAATTCTACATCTGCAGCGTAATACCCTTTGTCCTCTACTGCGGTTTCAAAACGGATAGTATATCCTTTATTCATCTTTTCTGCAGGAATATTCAATATACAAATCGCTCTTTCTCCGCCACTTATTGTAGCTCCTGATATAGAATCTATGTCAGTTCTGCGTTTGCCATAAAATTGCCACCATTCAAAAATTTCATGATACCACTCTTTGTCTTTTCCTTGTACATAAAGAGTTTGATCATACTTTCCATTTTCATCTAAAATTGAAACGACTAAATAAGCACCCTCACCGGTATAATTTTTTAATTGAATCAAACATTTAAAGCTTACATTTTCAGTAAATTCAGTGAAACTGAATAAAAGAAAAGCTACTGTTAAAAGTGCTAGGTATAATTTAAAAATCTGTTTCATATTTATTTCAAGAAATCTAGAGAAACATTATTTCTTTGAAGCTGCTCATTTTCACTTGCTAGTTCAAGAACGGACTCTCCAAATTCAGTTCTTATAGCTTGATTTGCCCCGTGCTTTAAAAGATGTTTCAATATATCATCAGTGTCAGATTTCATAGCAGCTAGATGAAGAGCTGTGTATCCTTCATTGTTGGTGGCGTTGATATTTATATTAAAAGATAAAAGCCATTTTAATAGTGCTAAATTATTCTTTAGAGTTGCAAGATGTAAAAGTGTATTACCCCCCTTTTGCCTTTTATTCAATAAAAGACCTTTTGCTTTTAACAATTTCCATTTTGCTTCAAAAGCTACATTCTTATTTGTTCCAAACGTATTGAGTAAATAAAAGGCTAAGGTATTTCCATCCTTGTCTATTGTTCCAATGTCAGCGCCATTTTCCAAAAGAAATTCAACAACTTCAACATCGTTATTATTTATGGCCATAGCTAATGCAGAACGCCCATTATAATCTTGCGTATTTATGTCTGTAACCTTGGGAAAAAGTAGTTTTAGGATGGCTAACTTATTGCTGTTCGCAGCATTCATAAAGGGGCTAGCTCCTCTATAATCTTGTAAGTTAATGTCAACCCCTTTATTTATAAAATAATCGAATAAAGCATCGTCATGACTGTTAAATGCTATTCGGTGTAAAGGATTGTATCCATTGTCACCCACAACATTTATTCTAAGGCCTAAACTTTCTAAGTATTCAAAACTCTCGATTGTAAAATCACTTCCTCGTCTACCCATTGAGGCATAGAGTACCGCGTTTCCACCTTCATTATTTACCGACTTGTACTCAATTCCTTTCTCGACCAATAACTTTAAAAACTCAATGTTACCACCTTTGGCTGCATAATTAAAAATACCATTGCCTTTATTATCTTTACTAGTTAATGTAAAACCTTTTTCAAGAAAGTAATTTAACTCGCTAGCACTTATTAAAGATGGTGCAATCAATAATAATAAATCAGCCCCATAGCTATTTTTCTCATCTAATAAATTTACACCGTGCTCCTCAAAAGCTTCATACAGCTCCTTATTTTTCCTTCCAGCATTAGCGGCAAAAGCAAGTGGTGTATAGCCATGACTATCAATATCTGTATAGGAGGAACCTTTTTTAAGTAAATAATTAACTATGGTAACCCGTTCAACATAGGCCGCCCAATGTAAATAAATTCTACTGTCATGTGTTTTCTTGTCAATAGTATTTCCATCAAGTGATAATAGATATTTTATTACCTCATCATCACTATTTTCTAGTAATGCATATATCGTAGCATCGAAGGCATATTTGTTAAGCTCAGTAGGATCGTTACCTGAATGAATATCTTCCTTAACTTGCTCTAATCTTGGACTGTTCTTCCAATAATCACGATTCAAAAAAATGTTTTGTGCTGTTAGAGACCCACAAATTAGAAGAGTATGAAGTGCTATTGTTAACTTTAATTTCATTGTCTTATTGCTTTTTCACAAATGATTCTATCAAATTATTTAGCTGCACCTCAGTAGTTATATCATCCATGAACAGGTGTTTGTAAAGTGGTTTGTTATCTACTTTACTTTCAAGAGTCAAATCTTGGTTTCGTTCATAAACTTCATCCCATTTGGAGCGAATCATTCGCCACTTATTCTCATTCTCCTTCCACCAATTTACAGCAGCAGTGCATCGACTATCATCCACTTTAACGTAAGTATTATAGCCTTTTTCTTTAGCTAGTATTACATCATCTTTACCTTTTTCACGAATCACCTTATGATTGTCCTGGTCATGTACCCATCCGTATTTGGTAATTTCGTGACGATTGCCACGCATTAAAATATTATAATCGTTTCTAGCAGTAAATTCGCGGCGAGCTAATGGTGCTGGTGTTATATTTTCCCAATAACTTTTGCCATCTACGTGCATCCAAGAGCCACTTCCCTCGTATCGCGGACTATCATCCACTTGAAAGACTCTTTGTGTCCATTGTCCTTTGACCTCGCTTTTTGTCTTTTGCACAAAAGACCAATTGTTGTCGGCATTGTACATGTATAAATCTGTGTTTTCAAATAACCAATCCTGTCTCCAATGCTTTATAATCATAGGATCAGAAGGATTCCCTGCCTGAAGGATATGCTGAATTTGAATCTTTCCCCTTTCGTCAGTTACGAGTCCGGCCCATTCTAAAGCCTTAGAAACTTTTGTTTTGGAGGGTTTATATAAAGGATCATTAGAGTAATTGAACGTTTCGGCGAAATTAAAGGTGATCTCGTAACAACCGCACATTTTTTTTATAGCCTCTGCATCTTGTCTCTGTTTTCTTTGAGCATTGCTTATTTGCAAAAAGAGAAAAGACATAACAACAACATTTATTGTTTTCATAAAATTTAGGTTTTAACATTATATCAAAAATAACTATATTTATTTAGACTTAATAAAAATAAGGGTATTATTTCTAATACTCTAAGCGTAATTTTATGCGTTTCAATTGTGAAGGGTATAGGATTAAGTTAAATCATGAGATAGACTATAATTTCGTGATAAAACTTACAATACTGACCCACAATACTGACCCAGGATTTAGTAGATAAAAAAGGATCTTACATAATAGATTGCACCCCTTTTTTTATATTTAAGATATGAACAGGTATTTATCTTGGTTTTTATTCATTTTGGCTATTGCTTCACTATGGACTGCTCTTGTCATCATTACCGCAGGAAGATTCAGTAGTGCAGATATAAGCCTTGCGCTTTTCAATTTTATAGGGTTTTGGTTTTTTTTGTTTCTATTCATCTTTTTACTGAGATTACTATGGAAGAGAAACTTCTTTAAACGAAAGAGATAAAAAAAGAGGCTATTATTTGCTCAAAACAATAGCCTCTAGTCTAAACTGAAAAAATGAGGGAATAATTATGAATCTATCCAAAGATTTAAAACGTATAACTCCTAGTATATAGTGAGCTTCCCTCACTTAGGTTCATATAAGATACAAAAAATAATTTAAGTCGTTACAAAACAACACTTTAATAGATTTGATATACAACCATACTCTACACTAAACCAAAGCTCTAAGGCTCCTAATTTGGAACATCTAATTCAGATTATAGAATCGACACAGGCTGGTCAGCGGGTTCGCCCAAATCACAAGGTACTTCTTGAAAATTATCTACGAAGGTCATTTCAATGGAGTCCCAAACTGGGAGATTCACTGTTTTAGTACAATCCTCCTTTGAG
>MDTC01146139.1_pt1 | contig 28309 bp, 26 predicted proteins | sample 811181 | NCBI WGS metagenome assembly MDTC01 (sample SAMN05326644, study PRJNA326480) | marine metagenome | isolation source: seawater | place: Pacific Ocean: North | collected 2011 | reverse complement strand
TATTAGCATGTATCTTTATTTTATTAATCATAATTTGTATTATAATGTATTTAATGAAAAGAAATGATGAAGTTGAAGGTTATAAGAGACGTTAAAATTACGATTCATTTGTTGCAAGTGGTATCCATGTATCTAGTTTTTTATTGACAATTACAATGAATAAGATAATCATATTTACATTAAACCATATTACAATTATATATATAAGAAGTGATAGAAATTCTTGATGATCATTATATAGATAACTATTAATCAGTTTTAGAATATTAAAACCTCCACAGCCTCCTCTGCTTGTAATATGAATAGGTATATATCCCCGCTCCGGATGAATTAATCGATCATTTATCGTATTATTGAATTCTTCATACGACCGATTGTCTTGAATATATCCTTCGCATACTACATCAATTTTGCAACAATCATAATTATATTGTCCACAACTATCTACTTTTAAATGAGGTTGATAATCTAAATAATTTTTTTCTAATTTATTAAGGTCAGGACATTCACTATTATATACATTATAATAGTAAGTTGATGCTGTTAAATCTCCATCTAAATTTGATTCACAACCATAATGCCATTCACAAATATGTTTTTCAAATGTTTTGATAGAATATATTACATAGAGTAACATACCGAAAGAATACACTCTATTGAATAAATAAGTATAATACATTGCATTTATTTTTTTAGATTGATATCTATTGGTAATCTTTTTTGATCCATGTTTAAACATATAATTATATTGATATAGACAGAGCATGAGTAATGCAACATTTAGAGCATGAATAACTCTCATCGTTGTTTCTAATATTTCATCATTAAAATAATTATCTATATTATAATCTTCATAAAATCCGGTTTCTGGATCCCAATCGTTTAAATGATTTTCAACAGGTTCAACATTATAAACCATATTCTTATCGAAACCTCCTTGAATAATTGTCTTCATCATTCTTATTTTTTTATAATATTTATTTAAACATAAAATATTCAAATTATATATACATGGATAGCGTATCATTAAATGATATGCCATATGAAGTATTATATAATATATATTCTAAAGTATGTCAATGTAATTCGCCATTATTAAATTATAGAATACGATTTGTGAATCGATCATTTCGTGATATTGTAAATAATTATGATGGTAAAATTTGTAGACATATTAATGATTCAAATCTAGATAAAAATGTATTATATATTAGAGGAAATATTGAAATTTATAAATGGTTATATAATCATAGAATATTTATAGAATATACAGATGTATTTCATTTAATTAATAATAATAGAAGTGATGTATTAAAATTAGCAGAAAAATATATAAATAATAAAAGTGTATTATTTAATCGATTTTATTTAAGTGATGGATATTCAAATGAAAAGTTTACTATATTTAATTTTGGAACTATAAATCGTTCTTTTTTACTATTAGCATGTGAAATCAATAATTTAGAGATTGTTAAGTTTTTTTTAGAATCTCCAAAATCAAGTGTATATATCATTCAGATTGGTGCAGCAATTGATGTATGTTGTGAATATCATCATTTAAATATAATTGAATATTTTTATAAAAATCATATTGAAAATTTTAAACATGTAAAAGAAAGTAAATTAATAAAATGTATTGAAATATTTGGTGAAGGAATGTATAAATTAATAATCTATTTATTAGAGAATGATAATATAGAATTATCAGATAAATTAAGAGAAATGGATATTATTAAAAATTTGGAATTAATTTGAATTATAATTTAAATAAATATTAATAAAATAAATTTATAAATATGATGAAAGTGCAAAAAAGAAATGGCTCGCAAGAAAATGTCTCCTTTGACAAAATTCAAAACAGGATTCTTTCCTTATGTGTTGATCCTAAATTAACACCATTAAATATTGACCCAACTATTGTAGCTCAGAAAGTATGTTCTGAAATTTATGATGGTGTTACAACAGAAGAGCTAGATTTACTTTCATCAGAAATTTCTATTGCTTTGTATTCAAAAGATAAACAATACAAAGAACTTGCTTCAAGAATTATTGTATCTAATTTACATAAAAATACAGATGATAAATTTTCAGATGTAATCAAAAAGTTGTATAATTACAAGAAGAATGGTAAAGGAGAACCGTTAATTAATAAAAGATTATATGATTTAATCTGTGATAAAAATTCACAACACCGTGATATGATTGATGATAAGATTGATTATACAAGAGATTATAATTTTGATTATTTTGGATTTAAAACTTTAGAAAAAAGTTATCTATTAAGAGTTGATCGAAAGATTGTAGAAAGGCCACAACATTTGCTAATGAGAGTTTCATTATCTATTCATAAATATGATCTAGAAAAAGCATTTGAAACATATGATTATATGTCTAAGGGTGATTTTATTCATGCAACACCGACATTATTTAATGCAGGGACAAATCGTGAACAATATTCAAGTTGTTTTCTACTAATGATGCAAGATGATAGTGTTCAAGGAATCTTTGATACATTAACTGATTGTGCAAAAATTTCAAAATATGCAGGCGGAATAGGTCTAGCAATTCATAATATCAGAGCAAAAGATTCATTTATTGCTGGAACAAATGGTATTTCTAATGGTATTGTTCCTATGCTAAGAGTATATAATGATACCGCAAGATATATTGATCAAGGTGGTGGTAAAAGAAATGGATCATTTGCTATTTATTTAGAACCATGGCATGCTGATATATTTGATTTTCTAGAATTAAAGAAAAATCATGGAAATGAACTAGAAAGGGCAAGAGATCTATTTTATGGATTATGGATTCCTGATTTATTTATGGAAAGGGTCAAAAGTAATAGTAAATGGTCATTATTCTGTCCTGATAAATGTCCTGGATTACATGAAGTTCATAGTCAAGAGTTTAATGAATTATACAAGAAATATGAAAATCTAGGATTATATAATCGACAAGTAGATGCACAGGAATTATGGTTTGCTATTTTAACATCACAAATTGAAACAGGCACACCATATTTAACATATAAAGATGCAGCAAATAGCAAATCAAATCAACAGAATCTAGGGACTATTAAATCATCTAATTTGTGTACAGAAATTATTGAATATACAGATAAAGATGAAACAGCAGTTTGTAATTTAGCATCTATTTCATTAAAAAGTTGTTTAGATTATCCAGACTTTACATCTTATAATTTTAGAGTTTATTCAAAACCAGGATGTTTCTATTGTGATGCTACAGAAAATCTACTAAATAAATTCAATATTGAATATGAGAAAAAACCTTATGATACATTAACATTAAGTGAAAATAAACCATATGGTGTTAAATTTCCACAAATTTATTTAAAAAATGGTATTAATCAAACTCATATTGGTGGATATACTGAATTAGAACAATTCTTAAAACCAACTTATAATTATGAAAAACTAAAGAAAATAACAAGGGTATTAGTCCGGAATCTAAATAATATTATTGATTATAATTTCTATCCAACAGAAAAAACTGAAAGATCAAATTTTAGACATAGACCTATTGGAATTGGTGTTCAAGGATTAGCAAATGTATTTTATGAAATGAAATGTTCATTTGATTCAGATGAAGCAAAAGTATTAAATAAAAATATTTTTGAAACAATTTACTATGCATCATTAGAAGAATCTTGTAATCTAGCAAGAGAAAGGGAGGAAGTAATGAAAGTCTATAAGAAAGCCCGGGATACTTTACAAGATCTAATCAAAAATTGGAAACCCAATAGAGATCAATCTGTTCATGATTTTGAATTAGAAAAGAGAGAACAAAAAGAAATTAGAGAAAAATTACAAGAAGAAATGGATAATAATCTACCTTATAATTTAATCGGTGAAGAATTAGATAGAGATGAATATTTAGGAACATATAGCACATATATTGGTTCACCGATGTATAATGGAAAATTACAATTTGATATGTGGCACAACGAAGAGGGGTCCAACAGAGTAGATAATAGTTTAAATGATTGGACAATTCTAAGAGAAAATATAAAAAAATATGGTGTACGTAATAGTTTACTAGTCGCTCCAATGCCTACTGCATCTACTTCACAAATCTTAGGTAATTATGAATGTTTTGAACCTGTTATGTCAAATATTTATACTCGAAGGGTATTATCTGGTGAATATATGGTATTAAATGATTATTTAGTAGATGATCTAAAACTATTTAATTTATGGTCGAGTGAAATGAAGGAAAATTTAATTCGTAATGATGGTTCAATTCAAAGTATTGAAGGAATTCCACAAATGATTAAAGATAGATATAAAACAGCATGGGAACTTAAGCAGAAACATATTATTGATATGGGTGCTGATAGAGGACAATTTATTTGTCAATCTCAAAGTTTAAATTTATTTATGGAAGCTCCTAATTTTAGTAAATTATCTTCAATGCATTTCTATGCTTGGAAAAAAGGATTAAAAACAGGGATGTATTATCTTAGAAGTAGACCTTCAAGTAAAGCAATTCAATTTACAGTGGCTCCAGAAGTTTGTGAAAATTGTAGTGCTTAAAATATTTAAGAAATAAATATAAATAGATAATATTATGGTGATTGTATACACCTCGGATGATTTGGATAGAATATTTAATGACTCCAATTTTTTATCTGAATATGAAAAATATAAAACAGAAAATCGTATTAAACTTGATAATCTACAAAAATTTTTAGATTCATTAGATATAAATAAAAAATATCATAAAATATCTATTAATAAAAACAAAAAATATCAAAGTGAAGAAACAACTGTTATTAAAAATATTAATAATTTATTGAATAAAACAACAAGTAATAATATTGATAATATAAAAAAAGAAATACTATATAGTATTGATAATGCAAAACATTTATTAGAACTTATTATAAATAGTTTACTAGATAAATGTATATCTCAAGTGAATTATATTGACTTATATATAGTTATTTTAGAAGATTTATTAAAAATAGATAAAAAAATAAATATTATAAGTTTAATTGATAAAAAAATTAAATGTATCTATATTGAATCAAAGCAAAAAGATTTAGATTATGATTCATTATGTCAATTAAATAAAAATATTGATGATTCCATTGGTCTTAGTGTATTAATAATTAAATTAGAATTAAAAGGTATTTTAAAAAACTATATAGATCCAACAATACAAAGAATGTTTAGTAATATTATCTTAGATGATGAAGATATTTGTTATAAATATATTATTTCAATGTATAATGTTTTTAATATCTTAGATAAATCATATGTTGAAAAATATAAATCAAACTTAGAAAAATTGATAAATGAAAAGATTAGTAAAAAAAATAAATTCAAAGTAATGGATATTTTAGAAATGGTTTAAAGGTTTTTATATTAGTAATATAAATGGATAATACAACATTTGCCCCTGTTAATTTTGATACTATTCAAGAGGGTCTTATATGTGATTCGGGACAATATGAAGTTATGGAAAACTCAGATATAAATATAACAAGTATTATGGAAAATATAGATGGTCGAATTAAATTAAAGGGTGTTGAAAAAGATAAAAATAATAAATTTTTCAAAATAAAAACTGGATTATTAAAATATCTTAAAAATGATATTGAGGATATTGAAATATTATTAAAAAATGATGGTTCTGATATTAAATCTGATGAAAAAGGTGAAAAAGAAATTTTAATAGGAAAAGAATTAATTGGAGAATTTGACAATTTTATGAAATATTTTGACTTAAAACAAAAAGAATTACTTAAAATTGAAAATAAATTTTTTGAAGAAATTAAAAAGAATAAAGAAGATGTCAAACAAATAAATCAATTAATTGAATATTTTGGTGTTCTTAAAGATAGATACGATGATTCAGAAGAAAATAAAAAAACACATGAAAATATGTTAAAATTTGCAAATGATATATTAAATAATAGTAAAATTGAAAGTGTTAAAGAAGAATTTATAATTAGAAAAAGGGAAATGTTGCAATATTTGGATGTAATAAAATACTTAAATAAATGTAATACAGGGAATACTTGTAGTTTATGTTTAACAAATAATGTCAAATATTATTTTAATCCTTGTGGTCACACATGTTGTGAAGATTGTTTAAAAACTATTAAAGATCAATCCACATTTCAAGATATAAAATGTGCATTTTGTAGAAAAAATATATATGATACAAAAAAACTATATTATATTTAAATATCGTTAAGCATATCGTTTAGCGCATTAAAAGGACTAATAGGACGAAAAGCATCATGTCTCTCTTCCAGCAGCAGGCCCATAAGAGTAAGAAGAATAATACAAGTCTGACGAGGTGATGACCCATAAATCTTTGGATAGGACCAGTTACAGGGCTTAAGGTTCTATTTAAGTTGAAACCAAAGAGATTGGTGGGGATGAATTTCATGACAATTAAGAGTACTAGAAAGTTCTTAATTAGGGTTTTGTTGGATAGTAGGAAGGCATCAACGGTTTTATCAATAAACATTTTATAATTATACAATATATTTTTTTTTTGGAGAAATTAATTTGATCGAAATTAAAATTGATCAAAAATTAAATCAATTTCAGGCACCTTGGTCTAGTGGTATGATTCTTGCTTTGGGTGCAAGAGGTCCCGGGTTCGATTCCCGGAGGTGCCCTTAATATTTTTATTAAAATTTTGCCACAATGGCTTAGTAGGTTAAAGCATTCGCTTTGTAAGCGAAAGATCGTGAGTTCGATTCTCACTTGTGGCTTTTTTATATATTTTATTAATATATGATAATAGAAATAATAATTATAGTTATAATAATAATTTACATATTTTATAAATATTTTACGACAGATGCTAGAATTCATAAAATATATGGTAAAGTTGCAAAAAATGATAAAGAATTACAAAAAGGTTTAATGTTTAGAAAAGATCGACTGGAAAATAATGAAGGTATGTTATTTCCTATGACTTATAAAATAAATAGTATGTGGATGAAAAATACATATATACCTTTAGATGTAATATTTTTAGACAAAGATATGAGAATTATAGGATATGTAGAAGATACAGTCCCTTTATCATTAGAACCTATAAGTATAGATAAAAAATCAAATAATGTTTTAGAAATGAATTCTGGTTCTATCAGATATCATAATATGCTTATAAATGACAAAATATTATTTATAGAAAAAAAATTATAAATTGTTTTATTTTGGTTCACATTTCTTTGTAGATTTATTTCTTCTTGTCCCCTTTGGACATCTAGGTAATTTTTCTGTTTTATTTTTTTTAATTGTTTTTTTCTCACATATTCCAGAAGTTTTATTTCTTCTTGTTCCATTAGGACATCTTTTTAATTTTGGTACATTTGTATTTAAATTATTTTCAATATTTTTAGGGACTTGTTTTAAAACTTTGACTTTCTTCGATTTTAGTTTTTTTTTCTTTATTTCCTCTACTTCTATTTTTGGACTAGATGGTATTAAATTTTTCAATACTTCTATTGTTGCTGTATCATATAACTTACAACCAGTATCAAGTGAAAATTGTTTTTGTTTCATTGGATAAGCTATAATTTTTCGGATTGAAATATTTACTAATTTACCATGATGTAAACTTAACCGTTTCATATCTTTAAAACCAACTAATTTAAATATTATATCTCGTGGTAATAATATTTCTTTTTCATTTTTAAATTTTGTATTTGTCACCATATTAATATATGGTAAACCTTTTTGTAAAGTAATTTCATGTATACAACATTTAGTTTCTTTATTATAAAAACTGAATGCAACATCTATACTATCTGATACAGATGTAAAATTACGAACAACTATTTCATCATTTATACCTGCAAAACCATATCCTGTTGTCATTCCTCGATAGAATACTCTTTTATCATCTTGTACTTTAGGAGCAGCTTCAATAAAACATCTATCTATTTGAGAGATTCTATCCTTAATTGCTCGTATTGCTAATTCTTTTGTTGCACCATATCTTTTTTGATATTTTTTAAATAATTCTGTATCAAAATATTCTATACCTTTTCTTAAAAAATTATTGATTGGTGCATCCCATTGCCATGAATAATTAAATAATGCCCTTGATATTAATTCATTAAAATATACATCTTCTTTATGTGGAATATTTTTATTTAGTAATTTTTTATTTAATTTTTGTTTTTGTTTATCTGCTGTTTTTGGATTTGCTAAACCAATTTGGGTTAATTCTAAAAATTCACGATTTATAAATTCTTTTTTATCTGTATCTACAGTTAATTTAAAAATATTTTTCTTTTTCTTTAAATTACTGATTAATAATTTATTATTTATCATTGTATATTTATCAAAAAAATAACCAATATTTCTAAATGGTTCAGACTTATATGTTTCATTAATCATTAATTCATTATTTTCTAACTTACAAGAATGATATATATCATTCATATGTGTATTCAAAAAATAACTTTTTTTTAAACATAATGGTTTTTTATTAATGTTCGTATACAATACAATATTATCATCTGTTTCGGTTAACCATGTTTCTAAATTAACTGTATCATAAGAAATAGGATCAAAACCAGACATATATATATATATAATAGATTAATATTTTTGCTTATTATGCCCTTTAAAAATTTGAATTTTTCTTTAGAAAAATACAATATCAATAAGGTTGTTTAGACCTCTAATCAGGATGGATCTCATGGCTTTCCCTATGGAGGTTTTGACTCTCATTGTCATGCTTGTTTCTGATGGAACTGAATTGTCGAAGCTTTCATTCATCAAACGCAATACTGTCAAAAATGCTACTGACAAAAATCTGACATTGATTTCACCGAAAACTCTCTGTATTCTATCTCGTATATGTAAATCGTTCCGGACTGAATTTACAAGCAATGTTTACTGGATGCCTTTGATGGTTCGCGATTTTCGAAAAGGAAAAGAATACAAACGTCCTCACAAGAATTTTCGCAAAATATATATGGAGAAACTTATTCTACGCGATATTGAACCAAAAATAAGACTGTACAATATGATTTTGATTTGGAACCAGAAACAATTGAGCATTAAAACCAATAATGCAGACATATATTTAAAAGCAATTCAGAATGCTGTTGTAGATCCGAGTTTTGACAATGATGGATACATGTATAAAGTTGAGGGATTGCAAGAACTTAGAGTAAATGAACCGAGAAGAGGAATCAAGTCAGTCATCAATTATGCGGAATTGTTTCTGGTTCCACGTGATTTGACTAGACACCTAATATTCAGTGTATTGTGTAATTGGAGAAAACATTCGTTAAGTTGTATAGTTTATTCGAATCAAAGAATTAAGAAGATGCAAAAAAATATTAGAAAGCAACAAAAAATCGCGGATGGAATTAAACTGATATAACTGTATAAACGAATATGTAAGTGAATGAATGTGTAAGTGAATGAATGTGTAAGTGAATGAATGTGTAAATAAATGTATAATAGATGTATTTTTTTTGCTTATTATGCCCTTAAAAAATTTGAAATATTTCTATAAAAAATACAATATAAAAACAATTTGCTTACAACTATAAAACAGCAAAAGATTAAAATGCAAAAACTTGGATTCATGCTTGCAAAAGAATGGACAGAGGGAATGAAGGTTCCTCGTGAATTTAAAGATAAAAAGTTTGCCCCTGAAGGTTGGCTAATGTCTGAAAAAAAAGATGGACTGCGTGCACGTTATAATCCAGAAATGAAAGGGTTCGTATCAAGAAATAATAAGCCATACAATGCTCCTTCATGGTTTATTGATTCTATGCCAAATATTCATCTTGATGGAGAACTCTTTTGCGGTCGTGGTAATTTTGAAAAGATGGGTGGAGCAAGAAGAAAAGTTCCTCTCAATTCAGACTGGTTCAATTATAAGTTTCATGTCTATGATGCTCCAGAAATGGAAGCAACGTTTGATGATAGATATAAATCATTAGAAAAACTTGTCAAAGAAGCTGAGGAACACTGGAATATTTACAAAAAGGATCTTGGAGAAGAGTTCGAAAAAGTTACTTGTCCATTAGTTCTTACGAATCATTATATAGTGGAAAGTATTGAACAAATGAAAGAATATTATCAAAAAGTGCTTGATTTAGGTGGAGAAGGAATTATGCTTAAGAATCCATCATCTGATTATGAGAACAAGCGATCAAATCATCTATTGAAAGTAAAGCCAGATTTTGATAGAGAAGCAATCATTGTTGATTATAAGGATGGAACCGGAAAATATCTAGGCAAACTTGGTGCATTTATTTGTAAACAACTAATCAATCATGACAGTTACATGACTATTGACAATGTACCAGATCATGAATTTGCAACTTCTGGAATGAATGATGAAGTTCGTGACAATTATAAATTGACGCATCCAATTGGAACAGTCATTACATTTAAATGTTCCGGATATACAAACTCTGGAAAACCACGATTTGCAAGATATTTAAGGATTCGTGATGACGTTATTATTAAGGAACCTGAAAAAATGATGGTGGATTCAGAAAGTGATGAAATTGTTCAAAAATGTATGCTTATTTTCAAACGTATGGCAGTTTATGAAAAAGCAAATGGTCAAGGATTTAAGGCAAAGGCATATACAAATGCCATTGATCAATTGAAATCAATGAAGGACAATGACTTGACACCTGAATCACTTATCAAGGTAAAAGGTATTGGTAAAAGTATAATTGAAAAGGTACAATCAATTGTTCAAACTGGTACTTGTCCACAATATGAAAAAATTAAGGATTTTAAGGATCCAAAGGAAACCTTTATGCAAATCCATGCTGTTGGTAGTGTGAAAGCAAATCAACTTTTGAAGGCTGGATTTCAAACGATTCAAGATCTTAAAGATTCTGATAATATCGAAGAATATTTGAATGAACCACAGATGAAAGGTCTAAAGTGGTATGAAGATTCTTTACAAAGAATTCCTAGAGAAGAAATTGTTGACCATGAAAAGTATCTTAAAGAGGTATTGAATGAAATTGAACCGACAGCAGAATTGACTATTGCAGGTTCATATCGTAGAGGTAAAATGGATAGTGGTGATATTGATATGTTGATCAATACACCAAATGTAAAGAATAACAAAATTTACAAAAAGTTTATTGAAGAGTTATTCAAAAGAAATTATCTACTTGAAGAACTATCTAATGGACAAAAGAAATTCATGGGAATTTGTAAATTAGGACCAGATAATATTGGTAGACGTATTGATATTATGTTTACAAAACCACAAGAATATCCATTTGCAATCCTGTATTTTACAGGATCAAAAGATTTCAATGTAAAAATGAGAGGCGAACTTCTAAAGAAAGAAATGTCTTTGAATGAATATGGTATTAAGGATAAAGATAAGAAAAATGTGAAACATGATTGTAAAACGGAAAAAGATGTGTTTGAATATTTAGGATATGATTATGTTGAACCAGAAAACCGTTAAATATAAAATAAAAGATAAAAGTTAAATAAATATTTTTTTGTTTAATCAACTTCTTCATCATCATCATCAAATAATCTACGGGACACGCCCTGTATATCAGATAACCTATCTAGTTCATCATTTTCATCATCATCATCAATGTCTTCAGGGTCTACATCATCTTCATCATCATCAAATAATCTACGTCGTACACTATGTGGTTCAGATATCCAACCTTGATCTCTTAAAAGTCTATCTGCTGAATTTAAATCTTCTTGACTAATTCCAGATAATAATGTTCTATCTAGTCCATCATTTTCATCATCATCATCATCATCATCATCATCATCATCATCATCATTATCATCATCATCATTATCATCATCATCATCAAATAATATACGTCGTACATTATGTGGTAAAAGTCTATGTGCTGAATCTAAATCTTCTTGACTAATTCCAGATAATTGTCTATATCTTCTATCTAGTTCATCAGTGCTAGATTCTCTAGCAGCTCTATCTAATTCTGTTAAATAATCTGCCATTAAAACATTTTCATTTATTGGAACTAATCTATAAGTTTGTATAGGTTTTTTTTCATTACAATGATCAGCACTTACTAATGGCCAATCAGGTTCCATCATATCTATTTCTTCTTGTGGTAATCCTTCACTTCGTGCTTTTTCTACTTCTACTTGATAATTATGTAATACAATTTCATTTAATTGTTCTAAATAATGATATATTTTATTACTTACTAAAGCATTAACAACTTTATATTTTTCTAATTTAAATATTCTAGGTTCAGGTATTGGAAGATTTTCATATCTAAAATTACCAAAGAACCATTCAGGAACTAATACTGGTAATTGTGCAAGACCTATTTTCATAAATTTTTTTGTAGTATTTACATTTCTACTACCATTCTGATAATCATTTGGATCATATTTATGACATTCATAAAATGTATCATATTCTCTAATCCCAAAATGTTTATATAAATCATCTACTTGTTTCATTTTTAATAAATCATTTAAGTTTAATGCTTCATATTTTTCGCTATTAGGTAATTGAATAACAAAATTTTTATGATCACTTTGTAAATATTCAAAAACATCTTCATCTTCATACATGACTGGATCAAATGCTTCAGTTCCTTTCCATGCTTTTTTTTGTGTTAAACGTTTTCTACTTATATTACCCCTTGCCCTACTTTGTATATGTTTTGCTGCACGATTACGTTTTTTAGTACGTTTTTCTCTAAATCTCTTTTGTATTTTTTTAACTTTTTGATAATCTTTAAAGGATTGACCTTTATTATTGACTATTGTAGAGTCAGCACCTCTCTGTAATAATAATTCTACAATTTCTATATGACCTCGATTTGATGCCAAAATTAAAGCTGTAGTGCCATTAATATCTCTAATATTGGGATCAGCACCATAATCCAATAATAATTTGACCATTTCTGTACGACCATATTCTGATGCGTTCATTAAAGCTGTTTCATTATCAATATCTTGAATATTGGGATCAGCCCCTCTATCCAATAATATTTCGACAATATCTATATTTTCCTTCCAGGCTATTGCTAGATGTAAAGCTGTTTCATTATGTTCTTTTAATATATAATTTGGATCTGCGTCATGGTCCAATAAAAGTTTGACTATATCTAAAGTTTTAGTACTATCACATGCCACTGCTAAAGGTGATTTACCGTTCAACTCAAAATTCAAACCTTCTGGTTTATTAAACCGACTAAAATATCCCATATAAGCATCAACATTAACATAATCATTTTGAGATATGTAATTTATTAAGTTTTCTTTTGCTTCTTTATTTATTTGTTCAGATGTTCTACTCATTATAATATAATATTATATTATATTTTCATATCTTTCAATAAATCATCTATGTCTTCTTCTGAATCCTTAGGTAATTTAAGTGTTGATGATTGGGTTTTAATACCTCTTTTTTTTCTAACTAATTTTGCTCTTTTTGTTTTTTGACGTTTCTTTGTATTAGCAATTGTTTTTGGAATCTTTTTCACTCTATTTATATCAACATTCATAGTTCCTTTTTTATTTAAAAATTTTAATGTTACTCTATTTGGTGAAATGTTACGAACAAATTTCATATTTTTATTAGCTCCTGTATTTAATACAAAATTTACAACTTCACCTTTCTTAAATTTCTTAGCACCACCTTTCTTCTTCTTTTTTTTCGTAAGTTTCTTTTTCTTTCTATTTTTCTTCTTGGTACGCGTGGATTTATAAACACCATAACCGACAGTACCGACAGCGGCAACAGCAATTCCTGGCGGACCAGCAGCAGCAGCACAAGGTAAACAAACCATTTATATTATATGTTATATTTTTAATATTTTATTATAAATATTATATATGGAAAACAATGATTATATTAAATTTATGAAACAACAACAAGAAATGATATTAAAACAACAACAACAAATTTCATCATTATTAGAGATGCAACAAACGCAAAAAATACAACAAGAAAATCAAGAATATGTTCAAGATTTAAATCCAACTTATGAAGAAGAAATACAATATAGTGAACATGAAGATAAACCCAAGCTTAAGATTGATCCATTTAAGATATTAAATATGTCAAAGAATTATGATAAAAATAGTTTGAAAAAATCATATCTTAAATTAGCAGTTAAATATCATCCAGATAAAGGAGGTGATCCAAAAAAATTTAAGATTGTAACTTTAGCATATAAAATTTTACTTAAAAAACTAGAAGAACGGGATAATGATAAAATTCATAATGATTTGAAAAGAGGATCAGAAGATTATATCAAAGATCAGATGAGTGATAATAAAAAGAATATCAATATGAAAGATAGGAACTTTGATATTAATCTATTTAATAAAGTATATGATGAAAATAAATTAAAAGATGATTTTGCAGATGAAGGTTATGGTGATTGGTTAAAAAAAGAGGATGGTGATACACAAGTTCATATGGATAGTTTTAATCGGCAAAAGTTTCATAATGAATTTGCAAAACAAAAGAAAAAACAAAGTGGTAGTCAATTACAAAAGTATGCTGAACCTGAAGAATTAGTAAGTATGGGAAATAGAGATAGTATTATGATTTTAGGTAAAGAAAAAGTAAGTAGTTATAGTGGTGAATCGAATGGATTAGCATATCGTGATTTAAGGGAAGCATATACAGATTCGACACTTATTGATACAAATAGTGTTGATATTAGTAAAAGAAAAACAAGTATTGGTGAATATAAATCACAAAGAAAAAATGTGAAACATCAAATGAGTGAATCTGATATAAGAAAGAAAGTATTACAAGAAGAACAAGAAAAAAGAGATGAAGTAGCAAGAATGGATAGAGTTCAAAATAGAGACAAGGAGATTGGAACACATTATGAAATGATGCATCAAAGATTGATGGGCAATAGGCAATAGGCAATAGGCAATAGGTAATAAAGGATTATTTATCATTTAAACATCATTGTATCCTGGAATTTGATCTAAAGTTGTATGACCTACAAAGTTTATTGTCTCGACCAAATTGTTTTTTATATAATCATAATTACTTATTTTTATAACTACTGTATCCGGTGTAAAATTTAATTTAAGTGCTTTTAGTTGTATTTTATTACTTAATAGACATGATGAGTATTCATAATATACTAATGCAACTGGTGTTGGTTTATTTAACTGTTTTAATTGTTTTAATCCTTCATTGATTTCTACTCCATCTTCAGTAATATCTTTTAAAATAACACCTTCATTATATATTTTCGAGGTTGGAGTAAAATGTTTATATACATCTACTATATATTTAAAACAATTTTCATCTTTGTTTAATTTTACTGTTTGTGGTTTTTTATCCACAACATATCTTATATTTTTAGTACAATCTGTTGGATCTGGGTCACGACGTTTTTTATGGTAATATGATTGCCTTGATTGCCTTCTCACAAAATACTGTAACCCTGTACTACATCTATTTGGTTTTGATGTTTTTGTTAATTCACAACTATTCAATTTATCGGATTCATCGGTACAAGTATACTCTTCAGAATCGCCTTGGCATGGGCAAAAAGGTGTTGTAAAACCATCAACTGGAAATAAACAATCTACTAATGGTTCTCCTTTTTCTGGTTCTAACCAATTTATATCCCATATAAAACCAAAACTACATTTATCGTCCTGATTATTTACTAAACTGTTATAAATATCTTTTCGAATAATAGATCCGGATCCATCAAGGTATACTTTTTTTTCATTACTATCTTCATTCCATATTAAAGAAATAAAGACACCATTTGATGTTGGATCATTATATGTATTTTTTAATCTATCTAATAATTCTGGAACCTTTCCATTAAAGGGTTGTAAATATATTCGTGGATCCTCTATACAACTTTGTTTTTCATAATCATATATCTCTTTATTTGAGCAAGTTTTTTTACATGACTTATCTATTATATTATTATAAACTTTATCTGTTATATCATCACCATCTACTCCAGTATTACTACAATTATCTCTAAAAATATCAATATTCTGAGAACAAATTGTATCACAATAGTTAGGGAAACCTTGGGGACAATTATTTATATTTCCTTGATAACAACACTTGGATACAATATTATTTATATATTCCTGACATTGATCTTCATCCCCTCCAACACCTCCAATACTGAAACCATTACAGGTATTACTTAATATTTTAAATATAGTATATGCTATTAAAATAAATAATAGACAAATTAAAATATTATTATTCATTTATAATATATATATATATATATTAAAAAAAAGGATTATTTATAGATTATTGTATCCTCTAGAAGCTACAAAATCCCTTTGTTTGTCAGTTGTGCAAACGCATCCTGTAGAAGTAGAGAAAGTGGATGGACAACAATTTGGAGAACTTTGGTTATTCGCAAACATAAACATTTTATTAGGTTGATCAGGAGTGCCATCAATACTAGGACCACTTAAACTAGATGGATCAGATTTAACAGGTTTTTCTGGCGTAGAATGACCTTGAACAGTATACAATGTATTATCGCCAACTAATGGAACGTTATTTGGGCTGTGACTCCAAAATTCAGCATTACCAGTCTTTAAACATAAACCATCATAAGCACTAACATTATTATATAATAAACCAGGATCATTATTTACAGCAACTTGATTTGTAACTTTAGGTTGTTGTTTTTTAGCAATACTATCAACAACAGATGCAAAATGTCTAGGCATTGAATCTTGATTTTGAGGGCTATTGCTATCTAAATATGCCATTTCTCCAGGGTGAAAACCTTCAATAAAAGCACCCCTTCTTCTCCAACATAAAATAATACATACAACTAGTGTAGCAATTAGCATTGTAGAATAGTCATTCTTATTTATCATTACAAATAAGACATAGAGATATACAGCGAGAATTACCATCGTTAAAGTATCTAAAAACATTTATAATATACTAAATATTTTTTTTTAATATTATTTAAATAAAACTTAATAAATAAATATATTATGGAAAAAAGCGATGATTATAAATTACAAACATCGTGGATTTTATGGAATCATAAATTAAATGATAATAATTGGAAAAATAATAGTTATAAAAATATTTTTGAAATAAATAATTTATATGATTATAAATTTTTAGAAAATATTATGACATTACAAAATTTACAAAATACTATGTTTTTTTTAATGAGAAAAGATATATTTCCAACATGGGAAGATCCAGATAATCGCGATGGATGTTGTGCTTCTTTTAAAGTGCCTCTTAAAGATATTCGAAATATATGGATCCAATTAGTTATTGATATTATTAGTGAAAATATTCATATAGATAAAAATAAATATGATGTTATTAATGGTATATCAATTGCACCAAAAAAAGAATTTAATATAATTAAAATTTGGTTTAAAACAGATATTAAAAATATAAATAAATCAATTCGATTATATGATCATTATATAAACGTTGAAAATTGTAGACTTAAAAAACATTTTTAATCTTCATTTGCTTTTGGTGCTAAACATAATTTAATAATACCTAATGCTGCAATTGTATACTGTATAATTAATGGATAATCATTTTTAATAAATAATTGAATTTGATTACATAGATTTGTACATTTTGTAAATAATATTAAATATTTAAGAGAGAAAATACCTTGAACAGGGAATTCAGGACTTAAATTTTGTTTAAATTGTAATCCATTTTGTGTTTCACATAACATTGTACTTTGTGAAGCAAAATCACCATCACATGTAAAAATAAGTGTAGAACCAATACTTTTAATTTCAGTATTTTCACCAATATTAATCATATCACGTATTAATTTTTGAAAATCTGAAGAAGGTAACGTTAATTCTGTATCAAATTCTGCAGGCGGAATATTAATTTCATCATCACTTATATCTAATAAATTTAATTTATATACAGTTTCTGTATTTTTTTCATGATTATTAATTTTAATACCTAATTTGTTTATATCATTTTTATCAATAAATAATGTTAATGTATCAGTATTATTAATTGTTTTTATTAACTTAAATAAATTTAACATATTTACACCAATTGTCATTTTTTCTTTACATAAAAAAGATTCGAATTTATCAGCTTCTAACTTCATATAAATCAATACCGTTTTTGTTGAATCCATAGCAACTAATTTAATACCAGTTTCATCAATAATTAGATTTGTATCCGTTAATATTTCTTTTAATGCTTCAACTAAAATTTTAATAGCAGATGATTGTACCGTCTTAATATCTATAATATGATTAGGATTTATTTCAACTAAATTATCTTTTAAATTATCACTTGATAGGGCGAGGTCAGTAGACATTTTAATCTTACATTATATTTAAAACTTTAAATATAAACTAATTTTTAATCTTAAATCTCGGAACAATTGACATACTTTGTAATTCTTGAAATAATAATTTGCATGAATATGGAATATATATTTTACTAAAATCTAAATAATTATTACATTTATTACATTCATATTCATGATTTGATGGAATTGCAACTGAAACCATACCACATTTATTGCATATATAACATACAAATTTATCTGATACTTTCATTAAACGTTCTTGAAGGAAATTTGATGCACCATGAGAAAGCATACAATCCCTTTCCATTTCACCAAACCTTAATCCTCCATGAGATGCCCTACCTTCAGAAGGTTGTCTTGTCATTGATACAATAGGACCTGAAGCCCTTGAATGAACTTTATCTCCTGACATATGTTTTAATCTTTGATAATATGTTGGTCCAATAAATATACTTGTTTTTAATTGTTCGCCATTCATTCCATTATACAATACTTCATTCCCATGTTTTTCATATTCAAATTCTTCTAATACATTACCTATATCATCAATATTAATATCATTAAATACTGTACCATCTCCATTAAAACCACCTATACTACATGATTTGCCTAAGATACATTCTAATAATTGTGCAATAGTCATTCGACTTGGAATAGCATGTGGATTTACAATAATATCTGGCACAATTCCATCTTTTGTAAAAGGCATATCACATTGATCATATATCATGCCTACAGTTCCTTTTTGTCCATGCCGACTTGAAAATTTGTCACCAATATTTGGAATTTTTGTATTCCTTAACCTTACTTTACAAAATTTAAATCCGTCACCATTAATATTTACATAATTCTTATCTACATAACCAGATTCATTATTTTTAACACTAATACTTGTATCTCTATATTTATAATCTTTATGTTTGATTGGAATAACTTTGCCAATAATAATATCTTTATTATCAACATATGTATTTTCTTCAACAAAGCCATTTTCTTGTAATTTATCATAATTACAATTCTTAGGAAACAATATTTTATCAGTATCTGGTTTACAAAATTTATCTTCTTCACCTGTTAATTGATTTTTATTTTCTTCTTCTTTATAACATCTATAAAATGTAGAACTAAATAATCCTCGATCAATAGCACCTCTATTTAAAATAACAGAGTCTTCTTGATTATATCCTGTGTAAGAAGCAATTGCAACAATTACATTAATACCATTAGGTAAATTATTTGTATTGAAATAGTCCATATATTGTGTGCTAATTATAGATTTCTGAGGATAATATAAAATATGTGAAAATGTATCAAATCTATTTTTAAAATCTGTACTATATACACCAATTGCTTGTTTACCCATAGCTGATTGATATGTATTTCTAGGGGATTGATTATGATCAGCAAATGGAATACAAGAAGCCATTATACCTAGGATAAGTGATGGAGATATTTCACAATGTGTATATTCTTTTTTATTTAAATTATTTATATCTGTACAAATTAATTTATTATTAATTTCATAAATATCAATATATTCAATAATGGATTTATAATCGTTTATATTTAATAGTAAATCACTCCAATTTAATTTCTTACCTTGTAGTAAGTTTTGAATATTAATATTATACTGTAATCTATTATTAGACATTTTTAATAGTGGGCGAATACATCTTCCTCTATCAGTATAAATATATAAGATATTATTAATATAATCTATATAAAATGAGATATAGATATTGATTAATCCATCACTTCTAAATTTATTTAATATTTTTAATATATTTTCTGATGTTTTTAAAAACCCTAACCAATCACCATTAATTATTACTTTTGTATTTTTAAATTTATCATATGTGTATATATCTATATCTTCTATTTTTAGGATATATTCACTTAGTAAATTACGAATAGGTTCTGATGAATATTGTAAAGTTATCTCACAAGAGATTGATAAATTTTTAATTAATCCAATAGATTGACCTTCTGGTGTTTCAGATGGACACATGTATCCCCATGATGTTGGATGCAATTTTCTAGGTGGAATTAATTTTCCAGTAATATCACCTCCACTAGAAACCCTTCTTAGATGTGAAATATTACTTGCATATGTTAAACGATTTAATACTTGTGATACACCTGATTTATTATTTGATGTATTATTTTTAATACCCCAATTGCCAGTTGCTAAACTACTTTTAATTGTAGTTTCTAAATATATTGGTTTAAAAATTCTATTTATATTTGTATCATTAATAATATCATTTAAACTATTTTTATTTAATATATTCGATGCAAATTCATTCATAACAGAATTTTTAACTTCTTTCATAATTTTATTATAACATAAATATGTAATATTTGCTAGTAATGTTCCGGGGGTTTCTATTCTTTTATGTATATAACTATCTCTGTCTGCTGGTTCATCGATATTTAAATAACATTTTAGTAATTTATTAATCATTAGTCCAAGAAATAATGTTTTTTCATTATTTGTATTTAAATGAGGTAAAATATTATTTCGAATATTTTCATCAATATATTTTATTTTTTTTTCTTCTGAGATTAAATTATAATTTGGATTTAAATATTTAATTATAAATCTATATGCATCTAATTCATTTTTAATATGACGTGTAGTTTCAAATGATGGTAAAAGCATTTTTGTAATTACATTATCTATTTTTCGATCAGAATTATCAATAATATTGTAAAGTATTTCTTTATCTGTAAGACACCCATATAATTTAAATAATACAATAATTGGTATTTGATTTTTAAGGTTCGGAATATTTACATATAATTCATTTGTAAATTTATCTTTATGATTTGATAATTTAATACTTACTAATTTAGGAATTGTAAATAATTTTTCTGATAATGATCTAACTTCTGATACTAAAGAATATTTAGTATTTTTACTTTGAAAAACTTGAATAATATTACTTGCTATTTTTTCTTGTGATATAATTACCTTTTCATTCCCATTAATTATAAAATAACCTCCAATATCATATTTACATGGATCTAAGTAATTATGTTTTACATTTGTACAATATTTAGATTTAACCATAATTGGAATTTTTCCAATAAATATTTTTTCTAGTTTTTTATCAGGAATAATTACTTTGTTTTCATTTTCAACAATTTCAGTAATGATTGTAATATCAATGTATAGTGAAATCATATAAGAATAATTTCTAGATCTTGCAATATCTGGTGTTAATATTTCTTCAACACCATTATTTTCATTATATTTAGCATCTTCTTTGTATATATTATCTGTATGTAAAATTAATGTTATCTTTTTCACTGTATCATTATTTATATTAATATGAATTGGTGAAAATTGACTTAAAATATTTGGAATAATATTATCAACATAATCATTATAAGATTCGATTTGATGTTTTGCCAATATATTATTTTGTTCAAAATAAGAACGAACTATCTCTTTTGTAGATAATTCTGACATCTATTAAATTATATTTTAAAAAATAACTTTATATAATTTTCAAATTTAATTTTCTAATTGTGGAAAAGCAGATGACATTTGATTATTTAATTTTTTTCTTTTAATTGCTACAATAATACCAATAATTAATAATAATAGTAGTAGTGATATTACTATTATTATAATTATAAATGCTGTTTTATGATTTGTTTGAAAATTTTGTATAGTTTTTCTGAAAGTTGAATTATTTGATGATCCTGGAGATCCTGGAGATCCTGGAGATCCTGGAGATCCACCACCTTTGTTTGCATCATTTATAATTTGTTTACAGTTATTTGTTTGATTTATATTTATATTTCCACTATCATTCATATTTCCATTAAAATTAACATTGTTTATACATGTTAATATATTTAAACTTGGACATTTTGTATTATCATTAAATTTCGAATCTGCACAAAAACTGGACATGCATTTTTCAGGACCTAGCATATCTTCTGGTATTTTTGTTTTATCTGAAATAATTTTCTTAAGATTACTATAATATTTATCTGGATAATAACAACCGCAAATATCAGTATATGATGCATTTGGACCTGTAGTGTCTGACCATGCAGGTGCTTTACTACAAAATTCTCTTAAATCAGATTGATTATTATTTGTTTTTAAAATATCATGGCAAGCACCATTTAAATAATCATTTTGTAGTGTTGTATTTTTCTCATCTTTTATATTTTTATATGGTTTATTATCTTGCATACAAATATCTACACATTGTTGACTAGATTTGTCATTTTCTTTATATAATAATGGATGACAATCTTTTGATCCAATATTATATTTTGTATTACTATTACAACATTCTGCCCACCCATCGCCTATAGTGCTTCTAAAAGGGTTATTTCTTCTACATATATGTCTATGTGGTGCTCCCATACAATTTGCATCGGGGGGTCCACTACAATTACCTGGTGTAGATTCTGCTGCAGCACTACCTTCATTTGGTTGAAAATCATGGGGTCCACGACCATCATGTGCTATATAGCCTATATCTTCAAACTTTTCACCGCAATCATAACTTTCAAATGCATCGCATTCTGAATAATATCCAACTAAATTATCAGTATATACCTCTTCAGTTTTATCACTATCTTTATATGTATACCATCCTTTTTGACCACAGTCATTTAAAGATGTATAATAAGAATCTTTTTCACTCATATATATTTATATAAATATTTTAATTTAATCTATTTCTGGTATGGGAACGGCCCCTCTATAATTTTGTTGATATAGGTTTGATTGTCTTGGTCCACTATTATTTTTACTGCTACTTACTACATGTATAATAATTGGTATGCCAATTATTAAAAATAATATACCTGCGATTATTCCTAATAATGAGGGCAATGATATTCCTTCATTTTTTTGACTAACATCTTGTTTATCATCCATCTTTGTCATATCAATTCCAGTTGCTTTCATCCATCCAGAAATTATCTGTGTTGATGATGATTTTGCAATACTATCTAATATTCCATCCTGTGATACTTTAATAGTACTACCACCACTACACTGTATACTTTTTAAATCTATTTCTTGAGAATTTGAAGCATTTGTATTAATAGTCGATTTAATATTACTATTTATAATATTTTGAACATTGTCTTTTAGATATTGATTTGATTTTTGCGTAGCATCTGCTACATTTGTTTGAAATAAATTTAATTTTGCATTACTTTGTTGTAGTTTTTGTGTTGCTAATGCTTGTAATTTAGCAGTTGCACTTGCACCTTGTTCTGTTTTAACTTGTTGTGCTGCTTTTAATGTACAATCTAATTTAACATTTACATTTTGTGTTATATCTATACTACATCCTACAGCATTTACTGACCCTATATTCATTTTCTGACTTGAATTAGATTTACAATTAATCTTATTATCTGTATTATTATTCTGTTGATTTAAAGTATTTTTTAATACTGTTTGAGTTTGGTCTGTTATTTGTTTTGATACATTTGTTCCCATATTTATATAATTATAATTATATTTTAATTTTGATTAATATAAATTGTATCTGTTTCATAATCTATATACATATATCCTTTATACAAATCATTATATCCTAAAATCTTTTGTCCAACACCTACTAAATTCTTTGGTAATATTTTAGCATTATGCATCTTTAATGTTCCTTTCGATCCCCGTTCATCAACACCATTTAATGTCAAAGGTCCTGTATATAAATATTGTGAATAAAGTGTTCCTGTATCAACTAATAATTTATTTTGTTCTCCTCTATCATCTCTAATCCATACATCCATTCTCATCATATTATTTTCTCTATTACCATAATCCATTTTTCCTTTAAATGTGTAATCATTTGGTTCAGGGGCACCAACAATCATTTTTTCATTCTTAAAATCTATCATTATTGTTTTTCTAAGGGATGTTTTAAATAAAACATCTGTTACTGCATAATTTTTTAATGGATGACCATCATGTATATGGGCTAAACCAAATACACCATTCACTATTTCTCTTTCTCTTAACATATTTTTTTGTTCACCTAAAGCCATTAATCCTACAGGCATTCGATGTCGTTTATTATCAACCCTTACATCTTGATCTATATTTATTGGTGGAGTCCCTCCTTGTAAATAAGCATAACCTGAACTATGTAAATCATCATATTGGACACCATGTTTATCTAAATTATTTTTAAGGTCATTACGACTCATCATTAATAAATCTGTTAATAAATGTGAACCTGTATCTAATTGATAAAATCCTGAATATTTTTGCGGTTTTCTTTCCCATACAAATTCTTTATTGATAACATCTCCTGTATGTGAAGATGTCATTAAATCTTTAATCATTATTTGTGTTCCCCATGGATATACATGTAAATCATATGTATTTTTGTCATCAGAATCTATTACAACTCTATTCGATCTTATAAAAAATAAATAAAATACAATTGAAATTGTAATAATTCCTAAAAATAAATATGCATATTTTTTAAATTCTAATTTCATTTTATTATAAAATATAAAATATAATAAAATCTTATATTTAATATAATGGGATTATTATTTATGACACAAAAAATGATTAATGATATCAGAAAAAAAGAAATTAAACCTTTACAGAAAATAAAAGAAAAAAAGAAAGAATTATCTCCAAAATCAATGAAGAAAGCAATATCAACTGAAAACTTCATGAAATTTCAATGGTCGTGGACATTGTAGTCATTGACATTATAGTCATTGACATTATAAAAAAAATAATTTGATTTTATAATTAAAAAAATAATTAATAAATGAGTAGTTGCTCTGGTTGTGCTAGCGGACTTCTTCTATTCTTTCTAGGTATTTTCAGTTTTACAATTTGTGTATTTCTATAATTTGAAATTATCTAAAAGAAAAGAATAATAATAAAAAATAATAAAATGGAAGATATTGCAAGTGGTCCATGTGGTTTCTTTAGTTTCTTTATTGGAGCACTAATATTAGCTTTACTATGTGCTTAACAATTTTTAATAATATATTTAAATTTTTAAATAACGTTTAATCTTATTAATTTCTTTGTGATTATAAATTGCTTTACCATTTTCAATTTCTGTAATTTTTTGTAAAGGTAGATTAACATTATTAGCAAGTTGTTTTTGGGTTAAACCTTTACTTGCTCTTCCTTGTTGAATTTTTGTTCGTAGTTCCTTTGTAATCTTATCATGCTTTAATTCATCATTTTCTGCTTTTTTTTCTAATTTAAGAAGTTTTCTATTCTCAGGATCTTTTTTTCTTTTAGTTGTTTTAGGGGATTTTGTTTTAGATTTTTTTTGTCCGATTACAACTTGCTTCCAGTCTTGATGTTCAAGAAGAGATTCCATTTCTTTTTCCATAGTATATTAATATTTAATAAAAAAAATAATATAGAATAATTCAAATTTATTCTTAGAATAATTTGCCATACAAATTTATTTGCATCCTGCACAGTTTTTACAATACCATTTATTTAATCCAATTACATCTAATCCAAAATGTAATAAAAAACCTGTCATAAACAAAGATATCCACATACCTTTATTTCTAAATATAAAATTTGTATTTATTCCTTCTAATTTACCAACGATATATCTAACAATTAAACCTAATAATAATACAGAAATACCAACTACAAATGCTTCAATTGATATGTTTACAATATAACTCATGTTTATAATATATAATATATTTTTTTAACAATCTCTATTTTCATATTGTTCATCATATGGAACATTGGGAATCTTATATTCTGTTGGTTTTACAATTAAAGGTTTGTTTTTAAAAATTTGTGGAACAAAATCAATAGTTTCATATTGATTATATACTGGATAAGATATATGTTTTATATTTTTTTTTGTTGATGGAATGTAATCATAAATTTTGTAAGAATTTGGTACATTCTTGAATAGTTTAAACATTCTCATTATATAATAGTTATAATTTAATTTTTATATAGAAATCAAATTATTTAAAAATAATTTAATATATATAAATAAAATGGATCCAAAAGAAATTAATCGAACAAGTTTTTGCAATAAATCTATTGATAATATTGTATCCAATGATATGAAAAAGTATATTATTGATGATATGAAATTAAGGACATCTTTAACACCTTCTTCTCGCTATGCTAAGATTTTTAATGTTGAATATTCTAAAAATCTTAATAATCCTCATATTTTTTGTCTTAAAACATATGGTTCGCCATATCTATTGTATTGTACAAAAATTAATAATGTAAATTATACTCTTTTAATTGATAAAAGAACTAAACCAGGTCATAATTATCCTAAAATGTTTGTCGTTCAATATAGATTTCATGATGATTTATTTCACGGTTCATTATTTGAAACAGAATTACTTAGAGATAATGATAATGGTTGGCAATTACTATTAGCTGATATATATTATTATAAAGGAAAAATGATGAAACAGACAGTAATTACAGAAAGGATTAATATTATTCATAATATTTTAAAGGATGAATATATGGATGATAGTTTTTGCGATGTTTGTCCAATGCAAATTAAACGATATTTTGATATGAATCAAAAAGCAGATGTTTTTAATAATTTCATTCCTAGTTTAAATTATAAAATTAGGGGATTATATTTTGTTCCAATTAATATTAATTATTCTAATATTTTATATATGTTTAAAGATGATGAATTAAAACAAATCTTTTTTAAGAAAGATGAAAGAAAAATATTAAATTTTAAAATTGCAAAAACAATGAAACCTGAAATCTATGAATTATTTTTAAATGATAAAGATACAATTAAAAAAGTATCTTATGCTTATATTCCAAATATTAAAATGAGTAAAATGATTCATGATTTACTTGAGGATGATTCAGAAGTGATTGTAGAATGTGAATACAATGAAAGATTTAAAAAATGGCAACCATTAAAAAAAACAAAACAAAGAATTCATCATGTTAATGATTTAGATTTAATTTAAAATATTTTAAATAATATAAATGTCATTACAAGAATCCTATAATATGAAAAATATGGATTATTGTTTTCATGGAAATTTTTATAAAGTTCGAGAATTATTAGAAGACTATGGTGCAGATCCTAATTATCAAGATATTAATGGTCTAACACCATTAATGAGAGCGGTTGTTTATGGGCATCTAGATGTTGTACAATTATTATTACAACATGATGCTGATCCAAATATTAAAGACTATGGTGGACGAACAGCATTAAGTTATATATTTGGATATCATGACCGCTTTCGCTGGTCTGACAAATATAATATTATTTTAAAATTATTATTAAACATTGGAATAGACGTAAATATAAGAGGATACAATGGTAATACACCGTTAATGTCAGCAGTGCGTCAAGGAAATATTATTGCTATTAAAATATTATTACGACATGGAGCAAATCCATTTATTGAGGATGATTGGGGAGATACAGCATATGATTATGCAATTGAAGTAGAGGATCATGCTTCTATAGAATTATTAAAAAAATATATGACTATATATCGTATGCAAGCATTACAACGTGGTAATTTAACAAGACGTAAATTAAGAACGTCTATGGCACGTAGAAGATCCGCATTAAATCAAGTTGCAGATGAATATGGTTTAAACGAAGAAATGATACATATGTTAAATAGTCGTATTACAAGGCCTACTCGTTTAGATATGATAGATGAAACGCCGCGTGATATATTATTGCAAGAACAAAGGGAAAATCAAAGTATTGCAGATTACTTAGATGATTTAGATCAATATGGTAGTGGCTTTAGCAAACGTAGCGGCTTAAGCAATAGAAAAAAAAGAACAAGGAAACGTTTATACAGACAATATTAAAATATTTTTAATATTATAATGAGTGTAGAATTTTATAATTTATCATATTTTGATCGTGTCAATAAAATTATTGATAGTTTAAAATTAAAAGAAACACCAACAGATAATGATATTATTAAAAACAGATTTTTATATGAAGTCATACAATATGAAAATAAAAGAGACAATACAAG
>MDTC01086927.1_pt1 | contig 28341 bp, 32 predicted proteins | sample 811181 | NCBI WGS metagenome assembly MDTC01 (sample SAMN05326644, study PRJNA326480) | marine metagenome | isolation source: seawater | place: Pacific Ocean: North | collected 2011 | reverse complement strand
GAGCACAAGTCCCCCCATTTACGGAAGATTTGCCTAGGTCACCCGAAGACCCTTACGGATTAGCAAAAGTGCAAGCCGAAGAGCATCTAGAGCTTCTTAATAAGCTACACGGACTAAATTTTGTTACCTTAGTGCCCCATAACGTTATTGGAGTTGGACAAAGATATTTTGACCCATTTAGAAATGTAGTCGCTATCATGATTAATAGGTGTATCTCCGGAAAAACAATTATTGTTTATGGAGATGGAGAGCAAAAAAGAAGTTTTAGTAATGTGAGAGATTGCATTAGAGCAGTTGAGGCTATAATTGATTCAGATAGAGATATTTGTGGACAAGTATATAATATTGGACCACATGATAACGAAATATCTATCAAAGAGTTAGCATATAAAGTAGGGCATCATTGTAGCGTTTATCCAAATATAGAGCATTTTCCTGATAGACCAGCAGAAGTAAAAAATGCTTTTTGTTCAAGTGATAAAATAATTAGAGAGTTTAATTATAACACTGAGATTACAACTGATAAAACTATTCAAGAAATGGTAGCATGGATTAAAAGAGAAGCTGGAGATAAGGGAAAACCTTTTGAGTACCATCTTGATCTTGAGTTTATAAGAGATTATACCCCAAAAACATGGACGGAGAAATTGATATGAGTGTTAACCCAGAGCAAGAGGTATATGAATTAATATATGCTGATGATGCGTACTCCTATTATGGAAAAAGTAATCACGGACACAAAGCCCTAAAATCAATAGTGGCCTTAGAGCCTTTAAGTTTATTAGATGTAGGCTGTGGACATAATGCTTTTGTTCAAGAGATAAAAAACCTCGGTATAGAAAAAGCTATTGGTGTTGATTTTGCTTGTAAATCAGCTGATAAGATTGCAGATATATTAGATTTACCTTTTACAGATAAAGAATTTGATTTTTTAACAGCATGGGATGTTTTAGAGCACCTCTTACCTGATCAAATTGACTTAGCTCTTTTAGAAATGCAAAGAGTAAGTAATAGGTTTGCTTTTACAATCGCATATGATTACGCAAGCACGCCCCCTCCAAAAAAGTTCTCAGGACACAACCTCCATCAAACAGTAAAAGAGCCTGAGTGGTGGAAAGAAAAAATAGAAAAATACGCAGAAATAACACAGCAAAATGAACTTTGGTTAGGAAAATGGAAATGAGCGTCAAAATAATTTGCCCATACGTGAATGATAACGAAATTGTTCAACAAAAAAATCGTCTTTGGAATCTTCCTGTTTATTTTGAAAAAGATCATGCACGAATAGGCTCAGATATGATGTATCAAAAATTATGGAATAAATTTCCAAATGACGATATTTTTATTATGCACGCTGATATGTTTCCGCTTGAAGAAGATGAAGATAATGAGTGGTTTGAGTCTCTTTTAGAGTACGTTGAAAAATACCCAGAGGCAGGCATGTTCGGTTGTTTACTTCTTTACCCTGCTAAAGATGAAAATGAATTATTTTATATTCAATCAGCGGGCGGACAATTTACAGAAGGAAATCCTGATCATTTTGGTAGTGGATTAAGTCTTGAAACTAGTGGTAAATTTAAAGAAGAATTGCTTTTGGATGAAGGGCAGTTTGATTGTGTAAGAGAGGTTGCTTGGACTACTTTTGGTGGTATCTACATTAGAAGGGCGGTTTTTGATAAAATAGGTAATTTTTCTGCTGGATATGAATGGACGTATAATAGAGATGTAGATTATTGTTTAAGAACTAGAGAGGCAGGATTTAAAATTTATCAAATACCAGTTAGGCTTTTGCACTATGAAAGTAAAGATAATAAACAAATTAAGGCTCAAGACTCAAATAAAGTAAAAGCTGAGATGAGAAACCTTGAAACTCTTAAATCTAAATGGGCAAACTCTAAATTTTACAAAACTCTTGACGAGGTTGTAAATGACTGATAAAGTGTTCATTAGTAAAGAAAATTTAGAAAAAGCTCTGTCTTTTAAAGAAAAAAAAGACGTTGGGTTTTTTACATCTATTTTCATAGTAATTTGGTTAATTACTCTAATTCCTTTTTTCTTCGGAATTGTATTTTGTAGTTTGTTAATACTACTGAGCTGTATACCTTTTTACTTCATTGATCAATTTATAATTAGGAGAATAAAAAATGCCGAAACTGAGTGAAGAGTTTGTGGGCGCATGTTTAAAAATGTCAGATTCTGAAAAATCTAAACTGACAGACTCGGAAAGAGAATTATACGGACAATCATCAATTAAATTAAAAACTTTTTTAAATAACGTTTGCTCTAAGGATAACACTCGTTACTTAGAACTTGGAGTATACAGAGGTTCTACAATCATCTCTGCAATGTATGGTAATAAAACTTTACAAGCAGTAGGAGTAGAAAATTTTAAGTTTGATAAAAAAGAACCGCAATACTTCTTAGATGAAGGCTGGCCTAATATGAAGTCACAAATGTATGATGTTTTTCAAAAATATCAGTTTGTTGATGACGTAAACACTGACAATTTAAAAATTATTGAATCTGATTTTGAAGAAGTATCTTGGTCCAGCCAATCAAAATTTGATGTTATTTTTATGGACATCGATCCTATTACACCAGAAATTTATGATAACTTCTTCAAAAAAGTATTTAACGCTTTTTCACGACAAAGTGTTGTAATTTTTAGTGGTTATTCAAGTGAAGAGATTGCTCCATTACTTGAACAAAAAGTTGAGCAGTATTCAGATAGATTAGTGACAGAATTTAAATTTCAAAAAATTTCATCAGGTAATGCTGATTCTTTTGGATATTACAGCGGTATTGTTGTTTATGGTTTTAGAAAAAAGGCATTTGCAAAAAATGATTAAGAAAAGCGCTATTAGTTTAATAAGTTACGATGCACATTTACTACCTAATAGTATTAAAACATACTATGATTATGTAGACGAAATTGTGCTTGGTCTTGATAGTGACCGAATTACATGGAGTAGAAACAAATTTTCTTTTGATGAATCAGCTCTTTGGAAAAAATTAGGATCTATTGACACTAAAGGCAAAATCTCTGTGATTGAGGAAAATTTTCATAAAAGTGAGATTGCGATTGAAAACGATAATTATGAAAGAAATTTTTTAAAAGAACAATGTGAGCACGATATAATAGTTAGTGTTGATGCCGATGAAAATCTTTTATCACCAAAAGAGTTTTTTATTGATTATCTTCCATTAACCCTTCCTTACATTAAAAATTATGATATTTGTATGACATGGGCTACCCCCTATAAGGAAATTGATGACACAACTCTTGTAATTGCAGACCACGATTCAACTCCTTATTTTGGAGAAAATCAAGGATTTATCACACATAAAGATAGCACTTTTACTTATGCAAGATGGACAGACAAAAGCGGGGGAGGGCTAGGAAGACTACTAAGCCCTCTTGTATGTATCCATTATAGTCTCTGTAGACAAGAAGATGATTTACATAAAAAAATTAATAATATCGGTCATTCAGATTTAGTTGAAACTGATCCTTTTTTTAGTCTTTGGAAGGATGTTACTCTTGACAATTACCATGAACTTAAAGATTTTAGAACATCAGGATTAGGTTCTGCTCAATGGCCTTCCCTCTACCCAGTAAAAACAGAGCAACTATTAAGTTATTATGAACAGTTCTCACATAAGGCATACCAATGATAAATTTAGAAATACTAGGAAAATTTTACGATAATCATTCCCTATCTCTCATTAATAGACAATTAGCAGTGCATTTGAATAGTTGCCCAGACTTTAATGTATTTTTAACCCCTTTAGACAATATAAACCCTAATTGTAATGTTGATGTCAGCACGATAAAATTAATAAAAAAATTAGCAAACAAAGAGGAAAAAGTAATTGATGTTCAACTAAGACACTCATATCCTCCTATTTGGAATTGGCCCGCAGATAAAAATACAAAAGTTGTATACATTCAGCCTTGGGAATATCCAAAAATGTTGTTTGAATGGCAATATCGTTTTGAAAACTTTGCTGACATGCTTTGTGTCCCATCCAATTATGAAAGAGATGTTTTTGTTACCGGAGGGATGAATCCTGATAATATTATCACTGTGGCTAATGGATATGATGAATCAATTTTTAATCATGAGCCTGTAGAGCCTTATACTGATAGAATTGATCCTAAAAAATACAATTTTGTTTTTGTAGGTAATGGTCAGTGGAGAAAAGGAATAGATATATTACTTAATGCCTGGAAAGATGCAATCAAAAAATATGATAATTGTGCATTAATTATTAAAGATAATCCTCAGATTTATGGTGTAAACAATCTTCTTAATGAAATTATTAAGCTTCAATATAAAACTCAGTGTGGAGAAATTATATACATAGATGATCAACTTTCAGACTTACAAATGGCTAGCATCTATAAAAACTCTAAATTTTTAATTCATCCTTATAGAGCAGAAGGGTTTGGTATGCATGTTCAAGAAGCTGTAGCCTGTGGTTGTTACCCCCTACTGCCAGACGTGGGACCACACAATGATTTTATACCAGAAGAGGCAGGGCTTAGGTTTCAAACAAACGCAATTCCGATAAACTTAACAGACCAACAATATTTTGCCCTTAAGCCTGGCGATTCAACCACTATGATGAGTACTCATACATTTGCCCATGAGCCTGTTACGGAGGATGTAAAGAACAAGATTGGTGGAATTTATCACCATCACCAAAAAAATAAATTGATAGATGATATTAAAAATGTTAAGTTAGAAAATACTTGGAAAAATGTGTGTAAAAAATATGAGGAGGTGTTAAAAAATGTCTCAGAGTATTCACGACCAAGAAGATTCTCTTGATAAAAAGATATTAAGAGATTTTCACTTTCATCCACCTACTATTAACGAAGAGGTTCATGGTGAGTTACCTAAAATTTCTAATAAAGCAAAAATTTTTATTCAGTCAAACTTGAGTGAAAATCATTTTTTTAGATTTGGCGTAGCTGGTGGAGGTTGTTCTGGTTTTAATTACTTAATGGATGAAGATACAGAAATAAAAGATGATGATATTGTTTTTTGTGATACCCCAAAAGCAGTAATTGATTCCGTTAGTTTAAAATATTTATATGGTTCAACAATAAATATGGATGATAGTTTTGGTAAAGGACTAATAGTAGAAAACCCAGGTGCTACACAAAGCTGTGGATGTGGCACTAGCTTTAGTTTTGATCCTGATGTTTGGTGATCTTAGAGAGCTTTATCAAGAAGTAATCTTAGACCACGGTAAAAATCCCCGTAACTTTGGTACTTTAGAAAATTATTCTCATACTGCTGAGGGAAGCAATCCGATGTGCGGTGATCAACTTACAGTTTATGTAAAAGTTGATGAAGATAACAAGATTGAAGATGTTAGTTTTGAAGCTAAAGGATGTGCAATTAGTATAGCAAGTGCGTCTATAATGTCTGAAATTGTAAAAGGAAAAACCATAGATGAAGTAGACTCTCTTTTCTCTTATTTTCATAAATTATGCACGGGCGAAGAAACTCAGCAAACCAATCACGTTGAAGAGGACATAGAAAAATTAAAAGTAATGTCTGGTGTTAATCAGTTTCCAAGTAGAATTAAGTGTGCAACTATGAGCTGGCACGCAGTTGATTCCGCAATAAAAAGCGAAAATGCCTAATTTTAAATGGGTTTTAAAAGAAAGTAAGCTTCCTTGGCTAAAACTAGACATAGAATTTCCGTATGAAAAAATGTTGGATGAAGCTAAATCTTGTAAGCGTTTTTTTGTCAAGCATCGCGCAGAGGATCAGATACATGGATATAAACATTCTGGTTGGTCTAGTTTATGTCTTCATGGTATCTCCTCTACTCATACTAATCATTATACATCTTATGGGTTTAAATCCAATGATGAAACTCCCTATAGATGGACTAAACTCTCTACTATGTGTTACGAGACTACTAAATGGTTAAGAGAAGTTTATCCTTGTGATGTATATTATCGAGTGCGTTTTATGTTATTAGAGCCTGGTGGGTTTATCGCGCCACATAATGACATGAATGAACACGTATTATCCCCTGTAAATATAGCGTTAAATCATCCGAAGGGGTGTGTAATGAAAATGGCACATCATGGTACTGTTCCCTTTAAAGAAGGAGAGGCGTATATTCTTGACGTAGGTAATACTCATGCTTATTACAATAAAAGTAGTGAAGATAGATATCACATAATAATACACGGAAACTATAAATCTAATAACAAATGGAAAGAATTAGTTGAAAACAGTTACGAGAAAAATGGGGGTAAATAAAAATTACATCGTTGGGATACTTGATGATTCCTCTGTAATTCCAAATCCTACAGCCGCTCAAAAATCGAAAGAATTAACTGAATTTTTTACAAGATTTAAATATTTTGGTAAAATACTATCCGGGACATCTGTAAATGAAATTTTAGATAAAGCTTTAGAAGAAGATAAAAAATACTGCTTAATTCACTGTGTAGGACATTTAATAAAAGAGGCACATTTTTTTAATTTATTAGAAAAATGGATGGACTCTCACAATTTTTTTATTACAGGTCATATAATGGACAAACAAAACCCAAACTCTGCACACCCAGAGGGTGATGGGTATTATGGTCTTCACAAACAATGTTTGCTTGTTAATTTAGACTATTACAAAAAATTTGATAAACCCGTGTACGGTAGCAAAAATCAAAAAGAGTCTGTAAACATTTCTAAAGCTCTTAGAAGTGTGCATGACATACACGATGATTATACTCCTTTAACTCTTAAACCGACAGACGAAACTTTAGTATGTACTCCTCTTGTAGATGGTTGGAATTTTATCAACAAAAGTTTAGAAAACGGTTTAACTGTGTACAATTTTCATCCTAAAATTAGGGAACAAAAGCAATATGTGTACCCTAACAAAAGTGCAGAAGAATTAAATAGGCAGCTATACTGGATTAATAACATAGTTACGTATGCTCCTACATGCGTATTTTTGTGGAATACTGAGGGATATCAAGATTTAAAATATGTTAAGTTAAACGAATCAATTGATCACATTTATTCTGTTGCAGCAGCATTTAAACCTAATTTTATTTTAAATAAATTCGGTTTTAAGGACACTACTAAAGTTACTTACTTTGATTATAGTAAACAAGCTTTAGCGTATAAGCGTATGTTGTTAGAGCATTGGGATGGAGAAGATTATCCACGATTTATTCAATGGGCAAAATCAAAATATTCCATAAATGAAACTGCAGGGACTAGGACAGAGAATGAAACCCCGGATGATCTATGGATAAGAGAATTAAATTATTGGGGATCAGAAAAGACTCTTAAAAATCATTGGCAAAATTATAAAACACTTGATCATAGATATATTCACTGTGATATTTGTGAAAATCCAGAAAAATTAACTAATAAAATTTATAATAAAGGCACTCAAGTAATATGGTGGAGTAATGCATTTCATACTGTTAATGCACATTACTTAAGAGGTTTACAAGGTGTTAAAAATTGTTATAATGATTGGGTACAACAATTAAATAATAAAGATAAAAATCTATACATTATGGGTAAAGATTACATAAATCGTCCTGTAGAAGGCGGGACACTTAAGGAGTACTTAAATGAAAATCAGTGATGATAAACTTAAAATATTTAAATCAGAAGGCACTTTAATAGAATATTTAAAAGTTAATGGAAATAGTGGTGCAGCAATTGAAGAAGCCGTCGATAGATGGAAAAGTCTTAGTTCTGGCTCTTCTAAAGTAGAAAAAACAACAATGGTTGTTACTGAAATGGATTCAACAGTCGAAACAAAATAATGAATAAAGACTACGGAACCGCGTTTCATAAAAATAATGGAAATGCTGTTAAAGTAACTGTAAACGAATTTAGAGAAAATTTATACTTACATATCAGAGAATATGCAATGGACGGTGACACAGGACAGTGGTTTCCGACAAAGAGTGGTTTTGCACTACCCGCAGATGAAGTTTGCTCTTTATTACCCCTCCTTGAAGAAGCAGCGGAAGAAGTTAGTAAAAGATTCGTGCATTCTACTCAAATCGAATTTGAGTTTGGAGAAAATGATGAGCGTTAAAGCTTGGAGTGATGATCAGGAAAATGAATTAATTTCTTTATATACAAAAGATAGCATTAAAGATGTACATGAACTTGCCAAACACTTTGGAAAAGGGTATCGTAGTGTTATCAGTAAATTAGTTCAATTAAAAATTTATGAAAAACCTGAAGCTAATGAAGTAGAAAAAGGACAAACAGTAAAGATTATGCTTCGTGATTTAGAAGATTTGTTAGAAATTCAAGTTGAAGGAACAAATTTAAACAAAAAGGAAAATTTGTATAAATTATTAACAGCGATTAAGGATAAACTAAATGTCCACTAAATCAAACTACATGTATGGTCAAGAAGCTAATTTTAACATGAAAACAACTATAAGAGAACCATATTGGGATTATATGGCTCGTAGAGGAGCAGGAGAAGGAAGTATGAAAACCACTGGTGAAGTTTATCCTGTCAGAGAAGACGTACCGGCTGATCTTTGGGGTAAACCTGTAGCAAAATCAAAAGTACAAGGCCCGATTGGAGCAGCTGCAATGAGCGAAAAAGCTGCTATGCAAAGTAAACACTCGAGTATGGCTGACGTTGTAAATCACCCCCCACATTATAATAAAGGCATTGAAACTACAAAATATATTAAGTCTTGGGACATGAATTGGAATCAAGCTAACGTAGTTAAGTATGTTTCTCGTTATAACTTAAAAAATAAACATGACGTGAATCTTCAAATACAAGATTTAATGAAAGCTAAATGGTATTTAGAAGACTTAATTAAAGAACTTGAAAAACAAAATCCTTATTAATTTTTTAAAAAATTCTTGCTAATGCCCTTCATTTGTGCTAAATTATATCTCTAACAAGGATTTTAGGCATGAACTACCCCCAGTTAAAGAACTACGTTCTTGAACATTCCCATAAATATTATGACCTATCCACGCCAAGCATCTCCGATGCAGCGTGGGATGAAGCTTATGACAAGCTTGAAGCAATGGAGAAAGCGCAAGGTTGGCGAGACTCGGATTCCCCAACGTTGAAAGTAGGTGGCGCTGCCGGTAAGGTAAGTCACCCTTATACCCTTTATTCTCTAAGAAAAATATATGAAAAGGACGAATTAGATGAGTGGATGGATGTCCGGACTCCAAAGATTGATGGTACGAATCTTACTATTATTTACAAAACTGGAAAGATGCATTTGGCACTCACTCGAGGAAATGGAGATCGAGGCGATGACGTCACAGAACTCGCACGAGAAATTGCCAACATCCCTCAAAAAATCTCTACCGATCACGCACAAGTCGTAATCAATGGCGAGTGTGTCACAGACAACGATGTTGAAAACTTTCGCAATTATGTCAGTGGTGCGTTAGGCTTAAAATCGCCATCAGAGTTTAAAGAAAGAAATATCAAATTCATTGCACACGATATACTTTCGTTTACAATGAACTATACTAACAAGATCAACATACTACAGAACATGGGATTCTTTACAGTGCTTGACGATGCTGCATGGGATTATCCGTGTGATGGTGTAGTTTATCGTTGTAATGACTGGCAAAAGTGTCAAAATTTAGGATATACCTCAAAATATCCTCGATTTGCAGTTGCACTTAAAAGTCGAGAAACTATTACTGCGGTGACTACACTAAAAGAAGTGCTATGGACCGTTGGACGCACTGGAGTTGTCTCTCCAACAGGTGTGGTTGACCCCGTAGTGCTTGACGACGCTACTATCTCCCGAGTTACCCTTCACAACATAGAACAGATCGAAAGCCATAATTTAGGCTTTGGTGACCGTATTGAGATTGAACGGGCTGGTGGTGTTATACCTAAATTTTTACGAGTGATTGAACATTCTCCGCATAATCTAAAGATTACTAAGAAACATGCTGAAGAGAGTGTTGATTGTAAACTAAAACGAGTCGGACCAAAACTTTTCTCTGATCGTGCAAACTCTACTAAAGTTTTGGAACACTTTATAAAAACACTAGATATTAAAGGACTTGGCCCAGCAAGTGTAAGGAAATTAAAGTTAATGCACCCAGTTGATTTATTTGACAATCCTAACTGGGATATACTTGGTGCAAACGGGGCAAAAATTGAAGAAGAAATCGAGCGAACTAAAACTAAGCCCTATTCACTCGTACTTGCTGCTCTTGGTATTCCAGGAGTCGGAAAAAGAGCTGCAAAACTCATTACCCGCCACATTTCGAGATTTCATAATCTACGAGATGTTGAAGTTACCGAGATTAAAGGTGTGGGTCCAAGCACGATTGATAGCATTCTCACATGGTTGGATGAGAATGAAGGATGGGTGGAAACGCTTCCACTTCAACTAGAAGAAGATTTATCTGTAGATGAAGTGCTACAGACTCCTAAACGTAAGATATGTATCACCGGCAAGATGGATATGACTCGATCACAATTAGGAGAACATCTTCAAAAATATGGATTTGCGGTAGCTTCCACAGTTACTAAAGATTGCTATGCGCTAATCTCAGGCGGAGACGACAGTAGTTCTAAATACAAAAAAGCGCAAAAACAAAAAGTTACTATTTTAGACTATTGGAAAAATAAATCCAGTATTTTAAACGGTGAATTTTAAGTTTATTATAATTTAAGCAAAACACTAGATTCCGCAAAATTAATCTTGCTTTTAATACAATTTTCTCTTATAATCATTACATAGTCAAGAAGACAACAGCTTCTTGAGCAAACTTCAAAATTTATCAACGAGGGGATTTAATCCAATGAGTAAGTTTGAATACACTGATGAAATGGTTGCTGAAATGCATGAAGCAGCCGGTAGTGGCGTCACGGAAGACGTCATTGAAACTCTAATGGAAGACTTTGGTTTTCCGCGTCGGTCGGTAACGGCTAAGCTGCGTAAGCTTGGTTATGATGTTCCGAAGAAGCCAGGTGCAGCTCCTGTGTTCTCAGCAGATGAGACAGATGCTCTTGCAGACTTCTTGCAATCTAATTCCGGCGTTCATACGGCAGACGAAATTGCTGCTGAATTTGCTGACGGCAAGTTTACTGCCCGTCAGATTAATGGGAAGGCACTTTCTCTTGAAATGACTTCTCATGTTAAGCCTGCTGAGAAGAAGGCTCCACAACGTACTTTCTCTGAGGAGGAAGAAGGTCAAATTGAGGCAATGGTAGAAGACGGAAAGTATCTGGAAGAAATTGCAGAAGCTCTTGGTCGCACTGTTAATTCAATTCGTGGTAAGCTTCTTAGCATGGGTCTTCGCGCTGTACAGCGAGACAAAAAGACTTCGAAGAGCGATCCTTATGAGGGGATTGAGGATATGCTTGAGCAGACGGTTGAAGAGATTGCAGATCACTTTGACAAGACTGTTCGCGGAGTCAAGACAGTTCTTACTCGTCGTGGTCTTGCGTGTGCCGACTACACTCCGAAGTCGGTTGCAGAGTAATCAACTCTAGCGAAGGGAAAAGGGGGTAGATAAACATCTATCCCCTTTTTTATTATGTCAGATTTAACTCTTTGTGATCTTCAAGATGAAACTATTGACTACCTTTTGGGTATGCAACTAGACGACAAGCGTGCTTATTTTCATAAGTTGATTGAAACCTATTATCCAGATGTTTTAAATGATGAGTTTGAATATGAAGAACTATTACAAAACTATATTTCTTCCATGTATGTTGAAAAACTATATCGCTCAAATAGATTTTTCAATGAACAATTCACGATTGTTTATACCCAAACAGGGCTAATTAGGAACGTTATAAATGACACTTATTTTGTCGAGGACGATCTCATCACTCATTAATAATCTGTACTTGCCATTTGGTTACTTTTGTCCTATAATGTAAAAAATGGAGTAAACAATGGCAAAATCCCCAACTATCCCTGAAGCAAAAATTCGTCAAGCTATTTGGATGCTGAAAAAAGGCAAAACCAAAAAAGCTGTCTGTGACCATGTAGGTATGGCTTACAGCCCTAAGAGACTTGATACACTTATTGAAGACTTTCATAAACGCATCGAGCGGGAAAAGCAGTTAAAAGCAAAAGCAAGATTCAAAAAGTTTTCAGAGTCAGAAAAGAAATCTATGGCAGACGATTACCTAAAAGGTGATGGTCTTTCTGCTATTGCTCAACGTAATTTTATCTCACCACAACGAGTCAAAAAGTTTTTGATGGAACTTAACGTTCCTTTACGAAGTCGTGGTAAGAAAAAAGCAGCAAAAGTAGAACACGTTGTACAAGATTTAGATATAAAATTTAAAGTAGGACAAAAAGTATTTATAGCAGATACTAGTGAATATGCAGAAGTAAAAGAAGTATTTGATGAAGATTGGGTAGAAGAACATAGAAATCCAACTCGTCGTAGGTATGTAGAGCATCATGCAATGGAAAGAGCGAAAAAAATATATGGTGAAGACTACGAGGGCAAAGAAGATGTTCATTGGTCTATCTACTGGGAGTATGATGATGGTTCACAATGGAAAGAATGGGCTATTAAAAATCGAATCAATCAAGTAGAATCGATTATTGAAGAAACAGGAAGAGAAGCATATAGACTATATATTCTTGGAGATCAAGGACATTTTACAGAACTTAACAGACACAAACTTTTTCCGGTGATGACAGTTGGCAATTGATTTACAAAAATTAACTCTACGTAGATTATTAGATACGCAGAGTAACGACCTATATTCTAAACTTCTCAACCAGTATTTTACTGGTATTAATCATGTGCTTTTTGATAAGATAAAAAGCTTTTACAAATCGCACATGCGCCTGCCATCAACTGATGAAATTACTGCATTAAGAAAAGACATTGGTCTACAAGAATACATTGAAAACCAAATTCTTGATGAAGAAAATCACAATGAAACAATAGCGGACGAGTTTCTTGTATCTCAATTACAAGATTTTTACATTCGTGATGAGACCATTCATTTCCTTGATAAGTTTGTAGATAATCTCGACGATTATGAAAAGGTTGAGATTGTTGATCAGTTTCAAAATCATTTGTTAAAACTTAATCAAGCGATTCCCCATGATGATGAGCTGTACGATGTTGCTGAACTAGAATTTTTTCCGTCTGAAGAAGACTTTAAAATTTATCCCAGTGGTTTAAGTGCAGAGTTTGATAACATAAACGGTGGTTTTGCGACTCAAGAACTTGTAATGCTTGGAGGTCGTCGAGGATCTGGCAAATCTATTATTTCTCTTAATTTAGCTCTTAACAGATTTCTTCAAGGAAATACTGTAGCATTTTTTACAATCGAAATGCGTTATAAAGAAGTTTATGATCGTGTTCTTAGTATCATATCTGGTGTGCCTTTCCTTGACATATTTAGAAATCAGTTAAATGATCGACAAAAAGTGCAAATGGCAAAAGCAAAAATTAAAACATTTTATCAACCTAATGATGTGCTTGATGAAATGTTAAAAGAGCTTGAATATGGAAAAGATTTTAAAGGTTTTGAAAAACGTATTAAGATTGAAAAACCAAAATTAAAAGACAATAGATTATTTATGATTGACGATGAGTCTTTGACTATTAATCGTATTGATCACTATTGTAATATGTTTTCTTCTAAGTATCCAAATTTTAATATGGGCGTTGTTGACTACATAAACATTGTAAAACACGATGATCAAAAAGATTGGAAAACACAAATCGTAATTGCAGAGGCACTAAAAAGTGTGAGTCGAAAATATGATTTAACCCTTATCTCTCCGTATCAAATTGATGCGACAGGTGAAGCAAGATTTTCAAAAGGTATTCTTGACTCCGCAGATAGAAGTTTCAACTTCTTTCCACCTCCTGAAGGTGATAATCGTGAACTTGAAAATAAGATTACAATTCACACAACAAAAATGCGTAATGGTAAGCATATGAGTTTTGATGTGCTTATGGATTGGAGTTGTGTCAAAATAGATCCTAATCAGTCCGCGCTTATCAATGAAAAACCTCACAGCGCTGCTAAGTTTGGTACTGATAATGAAAAAGAAGGATCAAGAGACGTATAATGGAATTAATTGAATTACTTAATACACGAGGTATAGAGTACAAAAAAACTAATAATCCGAGTGAGATACTAATATCTTGCACGTCTGGTCTGCATAACGACACTAACCCTAGTTTAAGTTATAATTTAGATAAAAATTTATTTCATTGTTGGAGTTGTGGTTTTGGTGGTGGTGCATCAAAATTTTTAGAAAGTATTGGTGAGGTAACTCGTTTACCTGTTGATAGCAAACAACCGTATCGTATAAAAAAACTCAAAGATAAAATTAGACATATTATCGAAGTCGATGATATTAAATTACCATCAGAGCGACATGTCTTTAAGCAACAATTCAAAGGCATTTCTGCTAAAACTATGATGGAGTTTAATTCTTTTACGACTCAGCACCTTCAGTTACAAAATTACATTTGCATACCGGTATATCAATTTGGTAAACTTAAATTTATCGAAGGTAGAAAATTCAAAGATAACAATCACCAACCAAAATACTATCGTAGACCTGCAAATGCAAAAACCAATAACATTCTCTTTCCTTTAGATAAGATTAAAAATACAAATTATCTTATTTTTGTTGAAGGTATTTTTGATATGTTAAATATGTGGCAACTCGGTTACAAAAACACAGTATGTTTGTTTGGTGCATCTAATTTTAATAAAACCAAATTAGAATTGGTTGATAGAATCGGTGTTACAAAAGTTGACATTATGATGGACCCAGACACCGCTGGTGCCATTGCAGCAGAAAAAATATCAAACCAACTTGACACAAGAAATATACAATCAAGGATAATTAAATTACCTCTTGGACGTGATCCAGGAGATTTAAACAAAGAAGAAATAAAAGAAATACTACGATGACCCAAATGAAACCTGGAGATGTTGAATTTAGTATTTTTCCTAAACCACAATTACTTGTAGGCAAAGGCAAAGTAACTGAAAACATTGTTGAAGACCTTAACAATATGTGTGATGACATGTTAGCTGACCCAGAGACGCCGTCTTATGCTGACAAACTTGTGGGAGAAATTCATAAAGGTAGTCAGCTACAAGTCGACACAATGGATAAGCGTTTTAAACAGTTTAAAAAACTGCTAAAAGATGCAACAAATATTTACATCAATCATTATTTTGAATCAGTAGGTAACACTCCAATTCCTTACCATTTAGAGGTTGATGACGTATGGACAGTTCATCAATTTGAGGGTGATTATAATCCGCTACACGATCATGGTTCAGAGTATTTTTCTGCTTTTGCAGGATTTATTCATACTATGGTTCCTGAGCAAATAATTGATAGAAATAATCTTAACCCTGAATCTATTTATGGAGCACAAGGAGCAATGGACGGGGTCACCTCTTTAGTCTGGGGTGATGTGGGTAATAGGGATCGAGTTATATTTAAGTTTCCACAAACAGAATACGTTGTCCCTGAGGTCGGTGTCTTTTATTTGTTTCCCCTTTGGCTAAATCATGTTGTGTATCCTTTTAGAGGAGAAGGAGAGCGCAGATCTATATCTTATAATATAAATGTAATTTGGGACGATGACTATTACGACAATCCTATACCCAGCAAAGTAAATTTAAAAACTTCTATAGAAGAGAGAATCAAAAATGGCTGATCTATGTTTTGTATTTGCAAGTAATGCCGAAAAAGATGCTGAAGGAGTGATTGGCAAATATTTCTCTGATGCTGATTTCGACATAAAATATCTTTGTTCTGGCAAAAAAGAAAAAATACTTAAGAAAGACGTAGATTTAGAACTTGATGAACTAAATAAATATAAACTTATTTGTCCTATCGGTGCAGAGTCGCTTAAGTACACTGCGGGATTAACTGGTGTGCAAAAATATAATGGCGTATTTGTTGAAAAGAAATACTTACCCATTATGCATCCTAATATGACTATCTTTAAACCTCAACTAAACGATGATATTGTTGCTGCATTTTCCAAAATCAAACCAATTTTAGAGGATGAAAATGTCGGTCAAGAGATACAAAAAGATTATCAGTTTATTGAAACTCAAGATCAATTATTGAAAGCTATTCCTGACTATGATGATGTAGATACTATTGTTGTTGATATCGAAACTACATCATTATCTGCTAGAACCGGTGTCGTAATTGGTATTGCTATTTCTTCAAGAGAGCATCAAGGTCATTTTATTTCTCTGGAAGTTGTAAGCAATAATTACGATTATTTCTTTGATTTATTTGCAAACAAGCGTTGTGTTTTTCATAATGCAAAATTTGATATGCAGTTTCTCGAAGACTCTCTAGGGTTTGTGTTTGATCGCTGGGAAGACACAATGCTTCTTCATTACTGTCTTGAAGAAGCTGTCGGCACACATGGTCTTAAAACATTAGCTTTACGCTTTACTGACTTGGGAGACTATGAAAAAGAACTTGATGATTATAAGAAAACATTTGCAAGGCGAAATAAAATTAAATTAGCAGAATTTAATTATGGTATGCTACCAATGGACATTCTAGCACCATATGCCTGTAAAGATGGAGACGCTACTTATCAATTATTTAATAAATTTATGCCTCTTGTAGAGAAAAGTAAAGAATTTGTATCACTTTACAATAATATTCTAAAACCAGCAACTAAAGCCCTCAAAGTTTTAGAACGCACAGGCGGCCCAATCAATCTTAACCAGCTTAAAAATTTAGACAAGGAATACAAAATTGACATTGAAGAGTGTATTGAAGAGATTAGTCAGCATAGCGCAGTCCAACGATTTGAAAGGATACATAAGAAAACCTTCAATCCAAATAGCACGATACAGTTACGACAGCTTTTCTTTGAAATTATTGGACTAAAATCTAAGAAGAAAACTGCAACAGGAGCTTTAAGTGTTGACAAAGAAGTGCTACAAACACTTGATCATCCTCTTGCACATGCTGTTCTTGATCTTAGAGAAAAGTCAAAACTATCTGGCACCTATATTTCTAATATTGTAAATGGTATTGATAAAGACGGCAGATTGCGAAGTGGTTTTAATATTCAAGGCACTACTTCTGGTCGTCTTTCTAGTTCGGGTAACTTAAATTATCAAAACATTCCACGAGATAATAAAGACATTAAGAAACTATTTCGTGCTAGAGATGGTTACCAGATTGTGCAATGCGACCTAGGCACTGCTGAGGTTTACTACGCAGCAGTTTTAAGTAAAGATAAGTTTTTGCAACAAGCTTTTATTGATAAACTAGACTTTCATTCTTATGTCGCAAAACAAATGTTTAATCTTTCTTGTGATATTAGTGATGTAAAAAAATATTATGCTAACGAACGTCAATATGCAAAAGCTATAACCTTTGGTATTATGTATCAAGCCGGTCCCGCTAAAATCGCTGAAACCGTTAATAAAGATGCTGCCGAAGGGGAGGAAATTACTAAAGCGCAATCTTCTCAATTTATTAATAAATATTTTAGAGAAGCAAAATCCCTTAAAAGGTTCATTGATGACTCTAACAAACAAATTGAAAATCACGCTTTTATCTATTCTCATTTTGGTCGTAAGCGTCGGCTGCCAGAGTCTAAATCTCCAAATAAGGGAGTCGCATCCCACGCCATTAGGAGTGGTGTTAACTTTCTAGTGCAAAGCGTTGCCTCTGATATAAATCTTCTCGGTGTTATTGATTTAATTGAATGGATTGAGCAGTCTGGGTATCAAGATGACATTTTACCTTTTACCGTTGTTCACGACTCAATAGTCAGTGAAGTAAGAGAAGATTTAATTGATACCTATGTAGAAAACGCTAAAACATGTATTCAAAAAGATAGGGGACTATCAATACCTAACTGCCCAATTAAGGTTGATTTTGAAGTCGGTCCTAGTTGGGGAGAACTGAGTGATTACTAATAAATTCTCTAAGATATCATTTCCCTTTTTTGGTTTAAAAGAAAAACCATATGAGATTAATATTACCTTTGATAAAATTGAAATTAAAAGGCACAAAGACTCTCACTTTGAAACTGTTGATAATAAACATTTTTTTGGTGATTATTTTAATAGATTAGTACAAATGAATCCAAGAATAAAGTTTGATTGTACCTGTAAAAACATAGGAGAGATATTAACATCTAAAACTAAATGGGGATTAGATAAAAATGCGATTATCCATGACTTAACTAAAAAAGAAACTTTTATAGCAAAAAATGCAAAAATTAAAAAAATTAAAGATAATCTTATTTGGCTTGAAAAAGTTTCGTATCCGTTTAAAATAAATACAGATCAAATTTTGTTTATCGAAGATATACTGTATGCAAGAATAGTATACATTAACAATGAGTGGTATCTAAAAGAATTTTTAATGGAACCAAAGAAAATAAATTATGAACGAATCTAATATAATTTCTATTGCAGATATCCTTGAACAAAAATTAAGAAAAGAACAAGAGCTTGAGTTTTACGAAAAACAACTTGAAGAACTTCAGAAAAAAATGTTTTTTGTAAAAAAAGACATTGAGGTTACTAATTTAGTAATAGAAATTATTAATGATGAGTCAAGAGACATCCTTCGTGTCCTTAGAGAAGATAAGTTTTTATTAGAACAAAAAGATGAAAGCTAAAGTAAAAACACTTCATATCTCAAACAAAATTTATATGAAAAAAGATGAAGTTGAAGATCATAATGATCTTATTTCACTTTTTACATATAATAACGGTGATGAAATTTTATCCACTATTGAAGAGGATGATAACTATTTTATTGTCCCAAGTAATGGATACCATAAACTTGAGTGGGAATCTGTCGTAGATAAACGTAAATACGAAGAAGCTAATACAGAAATGACCTTCTCTGGAGAACTACGATGGGAACAACAAGAGGTAGTAGATAAGTTTTTTACAAAAGGTAGAGCACGAAGTGGGATTATACAAGCGCCCTGTGGTTGGGGTAAAACATACACTGGTTGTAATATTATCGCAAGAAATAACGTTAAAACACTTGTAATGGTTCATACTAAACTCCTATTTAGACAATGGATTGAAGAGATTACTCATCAAATACCCAACGTTAAAATAGGCAAAGTAGGTGATGGGTTTTTAGAGATAGAAGACATTACAGTTGGAATATATAAAAGTGTATATAATAATCTACAACACTTAAGAGATACGTTTTCAATGGTAATCGTTGATGAAGCACATCTTTGCCCTGCTGATTTATTCTCTACTGCATTAAATAATCTTAACGCAAAAATTAAAATTGGCATCACTGCGACACCGAAACGAAAAGACGGAAAACATGTATATCTTTCTGACTATTTTTCTCCTTTTTTAATTCCTGCAAGAGACCCCCGAAAACTTAATGACCCATCTGTTAGAGTAGTGCAAACAGATGTTCGGTTTCCTGTGATTGACCCTAAAAGAGATTGGTCAAGACAACTAAATAAGCTTTGTTCTAACGATCAATATTTAAACTTGATAGCAAAAGAGGCAATATCAGCTATAGCAAATCAAAGGTGTCCGCTCATCTTAGGCGAGAGAGTGCAGATGTTAAAAGATTTGCAAAAACTAATTCCAACAAGTGTTTGTTTAATAGGTGAAACGGATGAATCAACTAGAAAAGATGTTCTTTCTAATGTCGGAGGAAAATATAAAGCTGTGTTATCGACTAAGCTTTTTGATGAAGGTATTAGTTGTCATCGGCTGGATACACTGTTTCTCACTTGTCCTAATAATAATCCTATTAAGCTTGAACAGCGAATTGGTCGTATCATTCGTGAGCATGATGATAAACAACTACCTCAAGTAGTAGATTTTTGGTTACGAGGACCAATTGTTAAACGTCAACAAGAAAATAGAATGAAGTGGTATACGAGTCGTGGCTATTACATACTTTAACTGGTACGAAATTAATCAAGCAGCACGGAAAGACCCTGCTGCAATAATAATCTTGACATATGGACTAACAAAAGATTATAATAATCCTATATGTTGGAGTAAGGGACAATCATTGTTACGTCATCTTAACATACATCATATTCCGTCTTTTCTTTTTCAATCAGGACTATTAGAAGCAAGTAAAGGAAATATCTTCACAACATTTAAAATAAAGCAAGCTCAAAGTTATGTTAAAAATTTAAAGTTTTTAACGCACAATGTTGCAGCCCATTTTAAAGTTGATTATTTAAAAGCATTAAGTATGCGAAGAATGTCTGATAAAGAAGATAAAATAGATAGAAGTTTTATAGAAGGTGATATTGATAATCCTTACTTAACTTTTGATGATGATTTTATTTATTTTAGATACGAGTCTCTGGGAACAGAGAGTACATCCTAAACACAGAACCAACGTTCAACAAGGAGGATAAAATGGTAGCTTGGGATAAAGCAAAAGGAAAACAAAATACTGGACAACGCCGAGAAATTCAGCGAATGAGTTTAAGTATTGGAGATAACAAAGTTCGTCTCGTTGGAGACGTGATGCCCCGTTATTGTTACTGGGTTACAACAACGGAAGGCAGAAAAATGCCAGTAGAATGCTTAGAGTTTAGCCGAGAGACGGAAGGCTTTGATAATTCTGCTCCTAACCCGTTCAAAGAAATTGATGAAGCAGTTTATTCTGATAAACCTCAATTTTCTTATGTTTGTAATGTAATTGATCGGTCAGATGGTCAAGTAAAACTCTTTGATTTGCGCTCTACAATTTATAGTCAAATCGTTGATTATGCGGCAAATCCAGAATACGGTAATCCTGCCGACACGGAAACTGGTTACGACATTACAATTAAAAAAGAAAAAACGGGACCGCTCCCTCAAAATGTAAAATACACCTGCATTCCTGCAAGGGCTAGTGTTGCGCTGTCAAAAGAAGAGCAAGCACTTGATCTCTTTGATCTAAATAGGATTTACAAACGTCAAACTTATGACGAACAAAAAGAGTGGTTGATGCAAAACACTGCATTGTTCGCCGGGGACGCCGGTGATGAGTTCAGAGCAACGGAGGAAGTTGACGACCTATCATGAAGAAGTCATTACAAGAGTTAGTGACTCCTGACAACAACGAAAGCCCCGATAATAGTTTCGGGGCTTTTACAAACGTTGAGTCTGGACAAGCTAAAATTGATTTAGATAAGCTAAGAAACTATGAAATATTTTTTGCTACACCTTGTTACGGTGGCATGATTACAGATCAGTATTTCCTGTCTATGTTTAAGCTATCACAAGCATTTATGCAGTATGGTATTTCATTTAGAATTACAACACTACGTAATGAGAGTCTTGTGACACGAGCAAGAAATATTCTTTCAGCAATGTTTATGGAAAGCACTGCCTCTCATTTATTTTTTATAGACGCTGACATTGAGTTTGATGTTGATTCTATTCTCAGAGCACTTGCATATGATAAAGATATTATGGCAGCTGCATATCCTAAAAAAGCACTACCTATTCAGTACGCAATTAACTTTAAGTTTTTAGATCCCGCAACAAAACAAATTAGGATTGAGAATGGTGCTGTTGAAGTATTAGACGCTTCGACCGGATTTTTCTGTATCAAAAAAGGAGTTTTTGATAAAATGAGAGAATCTTATCCTGAATTACATTATAGGAATGATTCTAACATAGATGAAAAATTTCATAAATATTGTTACTCATTCTTCGATACAATACAAGACCCTGACGACAATAGATATTTATCGGAAGATTACACATTTTGTCGTCGATGGCAGAAACTTGGTGGTGAAATTTGGTTAGACCCAAATACAAAACTTAATCACGTAGGTACATATACTTTTGAAGGTGATGTGTCTAAAGTCATGACAATGTCAAATGTTATCGCTTGATGAAGATTATCAAGCATGGGAAGCATACCCTCAACATAGGTGGGTATTTAATAAGTTAGAGGTCGCACTTAAACTTGGCTACAAAGCAGCTCCAGCCTGCGTCCCTCTTCCTAAAACAAGTAATACTCTTTTTAAAGCAATTGTTAGACCTATTTATAATTTATATGGAATGGGTATAAGTGCTAAAGTAAAAACTTTTAGACCCATGATTGATAATGAATTTATTGTTAATCATGGGTTAATCCCTCCTGGGCATTTTTGGTGTGAGTATTTTGATGGAGCACATTATTCTATTGATTATAAAAGAACTAATCAACCTAAAGGTTCTGTTTGGGCTTGGGAACCCTTTTGTTCAATGGTTGGAGAAAAAGAAGAAAACAATTTAACAAAATTTACTAGATGGGAAGTCGTAAATCCTCCTAAGTGGAATCTCCCTAGATTTATCTGTGAAATAGATGACGTTGAATTTCTTAACATAGAATGCATTGATAACAAAATTTTTGAAATACATTTAAGAACAGGTAATGATGTGTTACATGGAAAACCAGTAGGATCTGAAGCAATACCTATTTGGGAAGGTGAAGAAGATAAATTAAAAATATTAGAAGAACAAGGTTATGTCTTCAAAGGTAATCATCATAAAGATTTAACTATATATAGTGCAAATGGATTACTAAACAATATTAGACTAGGTTACATGATAAAATGAAAATACTTCATTCAGCAGATTGGCACATACTATTACATAAGAAAAAAGTTCCTTATAAATGGCAGACTGATAGGTTCAAAACATTTTTTAGAAAGCTCATTGCATTAGAGCAACAATGTGATGTGCATATTATAGCAGGTGATGTTTTTGATAAAAAACCAGAACCTGACGAAGTTTGTTTGTTTTTATCATACATTAATTCTGTAACAATTCCAACATATATTATTCCTGGTAATCATGAAGCGACTAAAAAAGGCGAAACATTTCTTCAACATTTTACACAAGAAAATGCAATCAAAAATTCAAATGTTCATCTCATCACAAAAAATGAGCGTGTCCATGAAGGAAAAGCATATTTTCAATTCTTTCCCTACGGAGAAATGCAAAAAGATAATTTACCGATACAAAAACATGAGAAGGACATTCTGGTCACACATATTCGAGGCGAAGTACCACCTCATATCACTCCAGAGTATGATTTCGAGAAACTTCGTCCCTGGAAACTTATTTTACTCGGTGATCTTCACTTTGCTCATAAGTACTTGGATTATCCAGCTTATTATCCTGGTAGTCCTCTTAATGTAACATTTGATAGAGATGAAAAACGTGAATATGGTGTAAATATAATCACTATAAAAGATACTCCAGAACTTGATTATAAAGTAGATTTTGTTGATTTAAAACTACCTAAACTAATTAGAAAAACCATTAAAGTTAATGGTAAAATGATAGAGGATGATATTAATCACGTTCTTTATGAGGTTACTGGTTCTATTGATGAGTTATCAAAAGTGGAAAATTCATCGTTACTTGATAAAAAAATAGCTACACAACCAGTTGAAGACTCTAAACTAGATTTAAAAAATAAATCTATTGTTGAAGAGTTAGAACTATATTTAGATTTTATAAAAATTAAAAATTCAAAAGAAGTAGTTAAAAACTTTAAAGACTTAAACATAAATGTATGACATATCAATTAATAGAACATACTGGAGGTATATACAAACAAATTCGTTTATGAGACCTCTTAAAGGTTATTATTGTCATTCAGATCTTCCAAGTTTAGGATCGTATGTTGATGTTCCTGCATATAAAAAACACGGTAAAAATATAAGAGAAGATTACTTTGATCTTGTCTCTGAATTTGCAAAAAAGTATAAAAATTATAAATTCGTTTTAGGTATGAGTGGCGGCATAGACTCTGAAGTTTGTGCTGAAACATTTTATCAACTAAATATTCCTTTTAGAGTTTTAAGTTTAAGATTATTTAAAGGGCAAAATGATTTTGACATAATATACGCTGCAAAATATTGCAAAGATAGAAAAATAGAACAGAAAATTATTCCTTTATCATATGATAAACTAGTTAGGTCAGTTTTACCTAAAGCTGTTAAACATGGGCAATTTACTCATTCTGTAAGTCAAGTAGCACTTACATATTTATTTGAATTTATAGGTGACAACGAAATACTCATAAATAGTGGGCATAATCCTGATTTTTATCCAAAGCTTGGTTTAGGTTGGTGGGAAGATAGTCCTAATTATGTAAAATACGCAATTAATACTAATCAAAAATTTATGACGTTTACTAGCTTAGAACCTATTTTTTGTCACTATGCAAAAAACCATGACTCATCTCAACCAGGAGAAAAAGACAATACGTTTTTGTATGAAGCTTATGATAATTTACCTCATAGAATTAAATATACTGGATGGGAAAAAAGCAGTGCAGAACTTATAGAAGGAACAGAACTTTTAAGAAAAGAATGTAATTATGCGTATCAAACTTTTTTAACTTGGAGAAATTCGACTCTGCGATATAAAAAAGAAATTGAAAACACATTAGAGGAGCATTTTAAAGATACTAAATTACATGATAAATGGGTGTTTTATAAATTATTAACAGGGTTAGAATATGTCAAAAATAGTTTTGAATGATCTAAAATTTTCTAATATGTTTTCTTATGGTGAAAAAGAAAATTGTATTAGTTTAAGTAAAAATAAAATAACACAATTAACCGCGCCTAACGGTAGTGGTAAATCTTCAATCGCACTTATATTACAAGAAGTTCTTTTTAATAAAAATATAAAAGGAATCAAAAAAGCTGATGTAATTAATAAGTGGGGAAAATCTAAAAATTGGTGGGCTAACTTAGAATTATCTGTTGATGATATACCTTACAGTATTAAAATAACACGTACAGGGGCAAAAAGTGAAGTTTCTTTTCTCCAAGATAAAAAAGATTTAAGTGAGCACAAAGTTCTTGATACCTACAAAAGTATTCAAGAATTATTAAATCTTGACTTTAATATTTTTTCGCAACTAACATACCAAAGCTCAATTGATTTACTAGAATTTTTAAAAGCAACAGATACTAATCGCAAAAAGTTTCTAATTAATTTATTTAATTTAGAAAAATACATTAAAATAGGCGAAGTGCTCAAAATAAAACTTAATGATGAATTAAAAAGTAAAGTATTACTTCAAGGAGAATTGCACACTTATAAAAGTTTTTTAGAGTCTACGACTATTCCAGAAAAGAAAACAATTGTTGATGTTCCAGAAGTAGAAGAAAAATTAGTCAAACAACTAGGTTTATTAGAAAAACAGATAGAGGATTATAGTAACATCTGTAAAAAAATAGATAAGAATAATATGTACATCCAAGAACGAGATATATTAACATTTGACTTATCTATGAAAGCACCCGAAGAATCACAACAGCTTTATGACTCTGTTGAAGAATTTAAAAATGACATTAATAAACTATCAATACACAAACGTAATGTAGAAAAATCATTAGTAGAAATTGACACTTCAGATACATGTTATGCTTGTGGACAAAAAATTGATAATTCTCAAGCAAAAGAATTGATGAAAGGTCTTGATAAAGATTTATGTGAAACTGTTATTAAACTTGACGCACTTAAAGAAGAACTTGTATATGCAAAAGATGCTGTTGAGAGCTATGAAGATGAATTAGATAAATACCGTAAAAACAAAAGAGCTATCACAAAGTTTGAAGATTTAAGTCAAGTAATTGATGACTCAATACCAGTTGATTATCCTAATTTTGGTGATATTGAATCTCAAATTGAAGATTTACGCACAATAATTAGCACACAAACTAGAAAAAGACAAGACGCATTAAATCATAATCAAGATGTTGGAATCCATAATGCAAAAGTAGATGCTCTAATAGAGCAAAAAGAAGATTTTTTAAGTAGACAAAAAGTTGTTAAAAATGATATTATTTCTGTATCAGATCGAATAAATAATCTTGAAATTTTGAAAAAAGCTTTTAGCACATCGGGGATTGTTGCCTTTAAGTTAGAAAATCTAACTAAAGAATTAGAGGTAACAATCAATCGTTATCTATCCCTTTTGTCTGACGGACAATTTCAAGTCTCATTTAGATTAGACAAAGAAAAATTAAACATAATCGTATCTAATAACGGAATTGACACTCCCATTGAAACTGTATCTGGTGGTGAATTTAGTAGAATACAAACTGCTATTCTATTAGCTATTAGAAACCTATTAGCAAAACTTGGAGGTAGTAGTGTCAATTTATTATTTTTAGATGAAATTACAGGCGTTTTAGATGACGAAGGGAAAGAAAAACTAATTGAAGTATTATCTGAAGAAGAAGAATTAAATGTGTTTCTTATTTCTCACGACTTTACTCACCCTTTGATTGATAAAATATCAATTACTAAAGAAAATAATATTAGCAGTATCCAATGACGATGAGTCGTTTTGGATAACTTTAAATGTGTTTAAGGAGAACTAAATGTTAGCACCCGGAAAAAATCCGATTAATTTTGCATTGAAAAATGCATTCAAAACAGAACTAAAAAATAAAACAGTAAATTGGGGTTATGGTGGATTATCTGAATTTACTTACTACCGTACCTATTCCCGTAAAAAATCTGATGGAACTTTAGAGACTTGGGCAGATTGCGTAATCCGTGTAATTGAAGGTTTCTTTTCAATTCTTAAAACTCACTCTATTTCTTCCTATATTACATGGGACGAAAAACGAGCACATAAACTTGCAGAAGAAGCAGCTGAGAGACTTTTCGAGTTTAAGTGGATGCCACCCGGCAGAGGACTCTGGATGATGGGAACCCCATTTATCTGGGACAAAGGTGGTGCAGCTCTAAATAACTGTGCTTTTGTATCGACAATTGACATTGATGCAGAAATGTCAAAGTCATTTGCTTTTCTCATGGATATGAGCATGGTGGGTGTTGGTGTTGGGTTTGACACAAAAGGTGCCGGAAAAATTGCATCTATAGAGCCAGAAGGATCTCCAGAGCTACTTGTAATTGAAGATTCACGTGAAGGTTGGGTAGAGGCTTTATCTTGTTTGATTGACTCTTACTTAGACGAAGGTTCTGCCCCTATGGAGTTTGATTATTCTCTAATTAGAGAGTATGGTGAACCTATTAGAGGGTTTGGGGGAGTAGCATCTGGTCCAGAACCTTTACAACATGGTTTATCAGGAATTAGAGATATTCTTACTAAAAGGGCTAAATCTGATGACCCTCTGATTACTTCTGTTGACATTACTGATATAATGAACATTATAGGTAAAATTGTTGTCGCAGGTAATGTTAGACGCACCGCAGAAATAGCATTTTCAGAACCAGAAGATACTGATTTTATGGAAATGAAAAACTGGGAAACAGCTGGAGTAGAAACTGGTTCTAAAGCCCCGGAAGAATTGAAACTACTTAATTCTCAAGACTACGATTTATATAATGCTGATTGGGACGCGCGTGCAGAAATAGCTAAAAAATACAGCAGCGAATCTTGGGCGTACAAATTTGGTGGATGGCGCTGGGCGTCAAATAACTCTATCTTTGCACGAGTTGGCATGGACTACACAGAGGCAGCAAAATCAATTGCTATTTCGGGTGAGCCAGGTTTTGCGTGGTTAGAAAACATGCAACAATATAGTAGAATGAAAGATCCTGCTGATTGGAAAGATAGACGTGTTGCGGGAGGTAATCCTTGTTTAGAACAATCGCTTGAATCTTATGAACTTTGTTGCTTGGTTGAAACTTTTCCTGCTAAACACAGTGACTATTGGGATTATCAACGCACACTTAAGTTTGCCTATTTATACGCAAAAGCTGTAACACTTATGGCAACACACTGGCCGGAAACTAATGATGTTATTAAACGTAATCGTCGTATAGGGTGTTCTCAATCTGGTATTCAAGAAGCTATTCTTAAATTTGGTCGTCGTAAGTATTTAGATGAATACTGTGATAGAGCATATACATATATTCAATATGTTGATAGAAAATACTCTGAGTGGATGGGAGTGCCTTTATCTCGTAAAACTACGTCGGTTAAACCTTCAGGCACAGTAAGTCTTGTTGCGGGGGCATTACCAGGGATTCACTACGCAGAGAACGATTCCTATTATCGAACTGTTCGACTTTCTGCAATCTCTCCAATGGTAAATATTCTCAAACAAGCAGGGTATCGAATAGAGGCTGCTGTATCTGACCCTGTTAGGACTGTCGTTGTCTACTTCCCTGTTGTACACGAAAAAGGGACTATTTCAAAACACGATGTCTCTATCTGGGAACAGTTTGCTAATGCAGTAGATATGCAACGATACTGGGCTGATAACCAAGTATCAATAACAATTACTTTTAAAGCAGGAGAGGCAGATCAAATTGCTCGTGCTCTTTCCTGTTTTGATTCTCAGCTTAATGGTGTTTCGCTCTTACCTATTTCTG
>MDTC01091914.1_pt1 | contig 28346 bp, 27 predicted proteins | sample 811181 | NCBI WGS metagenome assembly MDTC01 (sample SAMN05326644, study PRJNA326480) | marine metagenome | isolation source: seawater | place: Pacific Ocean: North | collected 2011 | reverse complement strand
GGACTCGAACCTGCGACCAATTGATTAACAGTCAACTGCTCTACCAACTGAGCTACCGAGGAATGAAAACAAACATACTTTTTTTAAAAAAATAAAACAACTAATTTCTTGGAGGCCACGCCCAGAATCGAACTGGGATAGAAGGATTTGCAATCCTCTGCGTAACCATTCCGCCACGTGGCCAATTTGTCTGCGATGTTCAAGTAGCACACACTCACTGGACTTTATACCATCAGACATTATTTAATCAATGATGAGTATGCCTAAAAAAAACAGTGTCAACTGTCCAAGAGATTGCTCTTGTCGATAAATCTTAAGTTTTTTTTTCTTCAGTATTAGATAAATCAACACCAGTCTCAGGATCGAGTTCAATACCCAAAGGTGTAATAGTCGTAGGTAGAGGTGTAAAAGTAGACTCAGGATTATTTTCAATTTCTCTTTGGCTCAGTCCATAAAAACCAAATACAATTATTACAATTAGAAAAATTGAAATATGTATAAAAAAACCATTAGGACCTAAAAAATGCATTAATATAGAGCACATTATAGGACCAGCCATTGCCCCAAGCCCAAAGAGAATATTTAACCCGCTACCTGCAGCAACAAATTTTTCTTTTGGAATGTAATCGTTAACAAGCGCAAGGTTAAGTGAAAATAAAGGAAGAGTTATGCCCGCAAGTAAAACTATAAATATAAAAAGTCTTGATTTATCCATAACAGTTGAAAAATAATTAAAACTTACAGTAGACTCTGCAAATAAGTTTGGTAAAGAATTCCCTACACCAGAAGCAAAAATTGCAGAGATTGAAAAAATTATAGCAGCTAAAGAAGACCCTATCATAATTTTTCTTCGGTCATATTTGTCCGAGAGAGATCCTATAGGCCATTGAAATAGAGCGCCAGCAAGCATCACACCAACTAACAATAAAGAGGTTTCAAAAATACTTAGCTTCATCGTTACTGCATAAACAGACAAAAGGCTAAATATAGGAGCTAAGACAAACCCAGTACAAAACATAGAAATAGTTCCAAAGGGTGAGATTTTAAAAAGTTCTTTAATTTTAATAGCAATATTTTTTCTAAACTTAGGCGGCTTACGTTTAGTTAGAAGTATAGGTATTAATGCTATTGAAAATAATAAAGAAATTAAAATAAAAGGTTCGTAATACCTAGGGTCGCTTACGTTCAATAAAAGATTTCCTAAAGCCATTCCTACATAAGTGACCAGCATATAGAGAGACAAAACTTTTCCGCGAGTTTTATTGTTAGCTCTATCATTTAGCCAACTTTCAACAATTATAAATATACCAATCATGCTAAACCCTGTTAAAAATCTTGCAAAGATCCAAATATATGGATCCACAAAAACAACATGAACTAAAGAACTGAGTGAAGCCATTGAAGCAAAGGCTGCAAAAACTCTTATATGGCCAACTTTAGTCACAAGTCTTGGAACCACAGTCGCTCCAATAAAAAATCCAACAAAATATGCAGACATCATTATGCCTGTTGCAATAAAATTAAAATTTTCAATTACAGATCTGATACCTAAAAGATTACCTTGAAATCCATGCGACACTACAATAATTCCAAATCCCATAAAAAGTGCCCAAGAATTTCTTATTATCTTAATCATTACTCAGCCATTATGCCTTCTATATATAAATGCAACTTTTTTAATCTCGATTCCCCAGGAGTTCCCCACAGAATGAACTAGCGGCTGTAATGTTACTTTATTATACTGTTTATAAGGAAATAATCTGTTGGAGTAAGGTATTTGCAATCCTCTGCGTAACCATTCCGCCACGTGGCCAAAGTATAGATTAGATCTATTTAAATCATTTAGTTGTCTCGATAAAGCAAATTCTATGATTTTAAGAACACATTTACTTTGATATAAAAATAATATCATTTTTAGCTAAATTTTTATATGGAATTTAAAAAATACGATCATACTATTCAGGAAAAAATAATTTACGATTTTTGGGAAAAAAAAGGTTTATTTAAACCGGTCGCCAGCAATTCTAAAAAAACATTTTCAATAGTGATTCCTCCACCAAATATAACTGGCAGACTTCACATGGGTCATGCTCTGAATAACAGTTTACAAGATGTCTTGGTAAGATTTCATCGGATGAATGGTCATGAAACTTTATGGCAACCTGGCACTGATCATGCAGGAATAGCAACACAAGCTATTGTTGAAAAAAATTTAACTGAAAAAAAAATTAATAAAAATGAAATTGGGAGAGAAGAATTTATTAAAAAAGTGTGGGAGTGGAAGGCCGAGTCCGGCGGTTTAATCCTTGATCAATTAAAAAAACTCGGATGTTCTTGTGATTGGTCTCGTTCTAGATTTACAATGGATGAAGACATGTCAAGATCTGTAACTAAGGTTTTTGTGTCTCTCTATAACAAAAAATTAATTTATAAAGATAAAAAGTTAGTTAATTGGGACACTAAACTAAAAACTGCAATTTCAGATTTAGAAGTAGTTCAAAATGATGTTCAATCACAACTTTATTATATTAAATACCCAATCGTAAACACTCAAAATTTTATAACTATAGCAACAACACGACCTGAAACAATGATGGGAGACACAGCTATAGCGGTTAATCCCAAAGATGAAAGATATGTAAATCTAATAGGTCAAGATGTAACTATTCCGATAGTAAATCGAAAAATTAAAATTATTAAAGATAATTATGCAGACCCTAAACAAGGTACTGGTGCAGTTAAGATTACACCTGCACATGATTTTAATGATTATGAAGTTGGCAAAAGAAATAAGTTGGAAATTATTAATATTTTGAAAGAGGACGGTAAAATTAATAATAATGGGATCAATACTTATGTTGGCCTAGATAGATTTGTTGCAAGAAAAAAAATCATAGATGAACTCAAAAAATTAAATTTTTTGGATAAAATAGAATCTATCAAAAATAAAGTACCATATGGAGACAGGTCTAATACAGTTATTGAACCTTTGTTAACAGAACAGTGGTTTGTAGATGCAAAAAAATTAGCAAAGAAACCAATTGAAATTGTTAAAAAAGGAAAAACAACTTTTTTTCCAACAAACTGGTCTAAGACTTTTTTCCAATGGATGGACAATATAGAACCTTGGTGTATTTCTAGACAAATATGGTGGGGACATAGGATTCCTATCTGGTATGGGGAAGATGGAAAAATATTTGCAGCAGAGAATGAAAAAAATGCAGAAAAACTTGCTAAAAAATATTATAAAAATAAAAAATTTAATTTAACCCAAGAAAAAGACGTTCTTGATACTTGGTTTTCTTCCGCTCTTTGGCCTTTTGCTACACTTGGTTGGCCAGAAAAAAATAAAGTTTTAAAAAAATTTTATCCAACATCTGTATTAGTTACAGGTTTCGACATTATATTTTTCTGGGTAGCTAGGATGCTCATGATGGGAAATTATTTTTTAAACGATACCCCTTTTAAAAAAGTTTATGTTCATGCTCTCGTTAGAGATGAAAAGGGGCAAAAAATGTCTAAATCAAAAGGCAATGTTATTGATCCGCTTGAATTAATAAACGAATATGGAGCTGATCCTTTGAGATTTACTCTAATTTCAATGGCGTCACCTGGCAGAGACGTTAAGTTATCTAAAGATCGTGTAGTTGGCTATAGAAATTTTATAACCAAAATATCTAATGCAAATAATTTTTTAAAATTAAACGAATGTAGTTATAAAAAAAAAGTAGATGTTAAAAAAATAAGATTAAAGATAAATCAGTGGATCTATGCAGAATTTGAAAAAACGACAACCCTTGTAAACAAACATATAAAAGACTTTAGGTTCGATGAAGCCAGTAAAGTTATTTATAATTTCGTGTGGGGCTCATATTGTGACTGGTATCTAGAGTTTTTAAAACCAATTTTTAGTTCTAAAGATAAAAAAGCAAAAAATGAGTGTTTTTCTTTTGCTTCATACATGTTTATGAACATGTTAAAGCTTTTACATCCCTTTATTCCTTTCTTTACAGAATATATGTGGAAGGATAACAAATTTGATAAACTATTGAAGAACGATCTTATTTCTTCAAATTGGCCCCAACCTAAAAAAAACCCACTTTTTAATAAAAGTTTAAATGAAGTTGAAAGTTTAATAGAAATTATAAAATCGATTAGGTCAACTAAAGTTCAGCTTAATATACCTCCAAAAGAATATTGTGATATTATTTATTTTAGTGAAAGTAAAAAAATAAAAATAATTATTGATAATAATTTGGAGATTATCAAACAAGTTGCAAGAGTTAGTAATACAGCGCCAAAAGAGAACTTAATCCCAAATATAATACAAATCATTGTTTTAAATGAAAAAATAGGTCTTAAATTTCAAACTCAAATTGATTTAACTTCACAAAAAAGCACACTTATTAATAAACAAAATGATATAGACAAGAAAATTACTGATTTAACTGGTAAACTAAGTAATCAAAATTATATTAAAAAAGCACCAAAAGATATTGTCTTAGGTGATAAAAAATTATTAAATGATTTAAGGATTGAACAAACCAAATTAAAAAGTATTGTATCAAGCATTATTTAATGTCTAAATTTAATAAAAAAAAATTACCAAGCAGACACACATCGTTAGGAGCCGATAGAGCTCCGCATAGATCTTTTTATTATGCTATGGGAGAAACAGAAGAGGATGTAGCTAAACCATTCGTTGGAGTTGTTTCTACTTGGAATGAGGCAGCACCATGTAATACTGCATTAATGAGACAAGCACAGTCTGTAAAAAAAGGTGTAAAAATTTCCGGCGGTACTCCAAGAGAATTTTGCACAATCACTGTTACAGATGGGATTGCTATGGGACATGAAGGAATGAAGTCTTCTCTAATTTCTAGAGAAATAATTGCAGATTCAGCTGAATTGACAGTAAGAGGGCATTGTTACGATGCGTTGGTTGGCATTGCGGGGTGCGATAAGTCTTTGCCAGGATTAATGATGTCCATGGTCAGACTAAATGTACCAAGTGTTTTTATTTACGGAGGGTCAATTTTACCAGGCAGATACAAAGGTAAAGATGTAACAGTCGTAGATGTTTTTGAAGCTGTTGGAAAACATTCTGCAGGCTCAATGTCTTCAAAAGATTTAAGAGAATTAGAACTTGTCGCATGCCCAAGTGCTGGCGCATGCGGTGGTCAATTTACAGCTAATACCATGGCCTGCGTCTCTGAAGCTATTGGTTTAGCCTTACCATACTCAGCTGGAACGCCCGCACCATACGAAGAAAGAGACAAATATGCTTTCGAGAGCGGAAAAACAGTAATGAATTTACTAGAAAAAAATATAAAACCTCGAGATATAGTAACAAAAAAATCTCTAGAGAATGCTGCAACAATTGTTGCGGCAACTGGGGGCTCTACAAATGCGGCTTTACATTTGCCAGCTCTTGCCAATGAAATAGGAATTAAATTTGATTTAATGGATGTCGCTAAAATTTTTAAGAAAACACCTTATCTTGCTGATTTAAAACCAGGAGGAAAGTATGTTGCCAAAGACATGTGGGAGGCAGGTGGAGTTCCAATGTTATTAAAAACTCTTTTTGATGGAGGTTACTTACACGGTGGTTGCATGACTGTTACAGGTAAAACTATGAAAGAAAACTTAAAAAACATAAAATTTAATAGCAATCAAAAAGTACTTCGAGAATACAATAATCCCTTGTCACCTGATGGCGGTGTTGTTGGATTAAAGGGTAATTTAGCTCCAGAAGGTGCGATTGTTAAAATTGCAGGTTTAAAAAAATTACAATTTACTGGTAAAGCAAGATGCTTCGATAATGAAGAAGATGCAATGTCTGCAGTTCAAAATAAAAAATATAAAGATGGAGATGTAATAATTATAAGATATGAAGGACCTAAAGGTGGGCCAGGTATGAGAGAAATGCTCTCTACAACTGGTGCCATTTACGGACAAGGTAAAGGTGAAAAAGTTGCTTTAATAACTGACGGAAGATTTTCTGGTGCAACAAGAGGTTTCTGCGTAGGGCATGTTGGACCTGAAGCAGCTCTTGGAGGTCCTCTGGCTTTACTGCGCAATGGTGATATAATCGATATTGATGCTAAGAAAGGGACAATTAACGTACGTTTGTCTTCAAAGGAATTAACTGCAAGAAGAAAAAAATGGAAACCAAGAAAATCTCAGTTTGGTTCTGGTACCTTGTGGAAATATGCTCAAACAGTAGGCCCAGCCTATTTAGGTGCTCCAACACATCCTGGTAAGAAAAAGGAAGTTAAAGAATACTCAAAAATTTAATGAAGATAAAGCCTGTAATATTATGTGGAGGCTCAGGATCAAGGCTTTTTCCAGGTTTTAAGAAAGTACCTTCGAAACAATTCATTGATTTTGGAGGATGGTCTCTTTTTGAAAAAACTCTTGATCGAGTAAAAACAAAAATCTTTGACAGCCCAATAATAAGTACAAATAAAATTTATGAAGATTTAGTTATAAAAGCACTAAAAAAAAAAAAAATATCAAGATACAAAATAGTTTTAGAGCCTTCTAAAAAGAATACAGCAGCTGCAATAGTAAGTTCATCACTATTAGATGAAATTAAGCTAGACCACCCTATTTTATTTTTACCATCAGATCATTACATCCAACAAAAGGAAATATTTAATAAAATTTTATACTCAAACTTAAAAAATTTAAACAACAAAAATATGTTTATATTTGGAATCAAACCAAAAACACCAAGGTCAGATTATGGATATTTATTAAATAAAAAAGTTAACAAAAAAATTAACAAAGTAATTAATTTTGTAGAGAAACCGAAGAAAATATTAGCTATTAAACTTATTAAAAATAAAGCCTTTTGGAACTCGGGGATTGTTTTAGCGAGAAAAGACTCAATAATTAATAATGCAAAGAAACATCAAAAAACTTTATTTGTCCAATGTTTGAAATCACTAAATAAAGTTAACCAAAAAAAAAAATAATTAAATTAAAAAAAAAATCCTTTAATAAAATTATTCCAATATCTTTTGACTATGCAATTTTAGAAAAAATCAAAGAAATAAATTCAATTTGTTTAAATATTTCTTGGTCAGATCTCGGCAGTTGGAGTGAAATTTTCAAAATCTTAAAGAGTCAAATTAAGAAAAGTTTAATAAAAAAAAATACTTTTTATAGACCATGGGGTCTTTACAAAAATTATTTTAGAGGAGATAAATTTTTATTAAAGGAACTAATAATTAATAACAACTCATCTATAAGTCTGCAAAAACATCATCATAGATCGGAATACTGGACAGTTGTAGGTGGTAGACCCAAGATAACTGTAGGAAAAAAAATTTTTTTTAAAAATGTAAATGAAAGTGTTTTTATTCCAAAAGGCTCAATTCATCGAATTGAGAATATTTATAAAAAACAAGTTAAGATTATTGAAGCTCAATTAGGAAACATCTTAAAAGAAACTGATATAGTCAGATACAAAGATATTTATGGTAGAGTTAAATAATTTCAATCTCAATTGGCGTGTGATCTGAAGGTTTATTTTTAGATCTTGGTTTTTTATTAATTTCGATATTTTTTACATTCTCTAACAAATTGTCTGAGACTAAAAAATGATCTATCCTCATCCCATTATTTTTTTGCCAAGAACCAGACATATAATCCCAAAATGTATATTCTTGTTTAGTTTTTTTAAGTAACCTAAAAATATCTTGAAAGCCGTAATTCAATAATTCCCTAAAAATTTTTCTAATCTCAATTCTAAATAAAGCATCATTTAAATATTTTGTATGATCGTGAACATCAATTTCGTCAGGTATTATGTTAAAATCACCAGAAATAATTATATTTTTTTCATTTTTTAGATTTTTTTTTACAGATCTTAAAAATTTATTTAACCAGTTAATTTTATATTTATACTTATCTGTGTTAATAGGATTACCATTCGGCACATAAATATTTATTATTTTAATTTTTTTTTGATTGATCTTAATATCACCACAGATTATTCTTGATTGTTCGAGATCATCTTTAATAAAATTTAGGTTTATATTATTTATTTTAATTTTAGATAAAAAAGCTACTCCATTATAACTCTTTTGACCAAATACATAAGATTCATATCCTAATTTTTTAAATTCTTCATAAGGAAAATTCACATTTTCTGTCTTAATTTCCTGCAGTAAAAGAATTTCAGGTTTTTCAGTTTTAATATATTCCAGGACATTGTCTATTCTTGCTCTTACGGAATTAACATTCCAAGAAATAATTTTCATTATTTAAACTGAAAAAGATAGACCGCATCCGCATGAAGAAGTAGCTTTTGGATTCTCAATTACAAACGAACTTCCTATCATCTCTTTTTTATAATCAACAACAGAACCATTAATAATCTCTAATGAGTTTTTATCTATAATTGTTTTATTAAAAACAATGTCGTCTTTTTCGATTGTTCCATCAAATGTAAAATTATATTTAAAGCCAGAGCATCCTCCTCCCTGAACTGATATTCTAAAATAAGAATTTTTCCCTTGTTCAGATAAAATTTTTATAATTTGCTTGTTAGCTTCTTCTGTAAATTCAATTTTATTAGTCATATTTAGTAAATAATGTATTATACAATTTTACTAATTCTTATGCAAAAAAAATCAAACCTTTATTACTCAAAATTAGCTACACCAGTTAAATCTAGGGGCAGAATTTACCAGGAGCGCTCTAGTTCACTGCGTTCTCCTTATCAAAGAGACAGAGATAGAGTAATACATTCAACTGCATTTAGACGTCTTAAACACAAAACACAGGTTTTTGTTAATACTACAGGTGATCATTTTAGAACAAGGATAACCCACTCTTTAGAAGTTGCCCAGATTGCTCGAACTTTAGCTAAACATTTTAATTTAAACGAAGACTTATGTGAAACACTTAGTCTCTCACATGATTTAGGACACACTCCTTTTGGGCACGCAGGTGAAGAAGTTTTAAATGAGTGTATGCATTCACACGGTGGTTTTGATCACAACATACAAACACTCAGAATAGTTAACGTGCTAGAAACCAAGTATTATAATTTTAAAGGTTTAAACTTATCTCTTGAAACTATAGATGGACTAGTCAAACATAATGGACCTGTCAATAATTCAACCAAGCTTGATTTAATATTAGGAAAAAACTTTTTTCAAAATAAAATAAATTATAAAAAAAATGCATCTCTAGAGGCACAGTTGGCATCAATTTCAGATGATATAGCATATAACAGTCATGACTTAGAAGATGGCCTTAGAGCAAATTTATATAGAATTGAAGATCTAAAAAATATTCCAATATTATCTGAAATAATAAATAAACATAAAAAATTTATAAAAACCAAGGGAACTGAGTTAATGATACGGCAAGTGATTAGAGATATAATCAATGAAATGGTTAATGATATTATTATAAATACACAAAAAAATATTAAAGAAAATAAAATTAGACACATTAAAGACATTTATAACAGCGAAAACTTACTTGTGAACTTTTCTGAAAATATGAGTCATTTTGACACTAAAATAAAATTTTTCCTAAGAGAAAAAATGTATTTTAGTAAAAATGTCATGAAAAAAACAAATATGGGCAAGAAAATAATTAATTTTTTATTTCTTAAAATAAAAAAAAACCCCTCGAAATTTATCAATAAAAAAAACTATAAAAAAAATGATCTTGAAAGAAATATTTGTGACTTTATAGCAGGTATGACAGATCGATACGCAATCAATCTATACAATTCATTAAAATGAATATTTTTGAAATATATTTAAAAAAAATAAAAGATCTAGTTGTTAAAAATAGTAATAATCTGAAAATTGAATCTAAAATAAGTTTTTCTGGAACAGTAGTGGAATCTCCACCTCAAGAATTTAATTTTGATCTCTCATCTAATATCGCCTTAGTTTTGGCAAAAAGAGCAAAACAATCACCCATTAAATTAGCAGAGACTTTAAAAAAATTAATATTAGAAAGTTTAGATGATTTCTCCGAAATAAGTATTGCTGGCCCTGGATTTATTAATTTTAGATTTTCCACAAAAATGTATCAAAAATTAGTTATTTCTATTTTAGAAACTAATAAAACATATGGATCTAGTAATAAGAATGAAACTTACAACATTGAGTTCGTGTCAGCTAACCCAACTGGCCCAATGCATGTAGGTCATTCACGTGGAGCAATTTTTGGGGATGTTTTAGCTAATTTATTAATCTTTAATGGGAACAAGGTTACCAAAGAATATTATATTAATGACTACGGCAATCAAATTATAAATTTTACAGAATCTGTTTTTTATAGACTTAGAGAAATACAATTTAATGAAAAATTTCCAAATAAAGAAAATCTTTATCCAGGACATTACGTAGCTGATATTGCAAAAAATATTTTAAAAGAACACAAAAAGATTGACTTAACAAATTTTCAAAAAATTTTTGATATGTTAAGTAAAGAATCTCTTAAACACTCAATGAACCTTATTAAAATGGATCTAAATAATTTAGGTATATCACATGATAATTTTGTATCAGAAAAATCCTTAGTAGAAAAAAATTTGGTGGAAAAAGTAATTCAAAATTTAAGAGAAAAAAAATTTGTTGATGAAGGTTTTTTAAACCCACCTAAAGGAGAAGAAAACAAAGATTGGAAAAAAACTAAGAGACTTATCTTTAAATCAACTTTATTTGGAGATGATACTGACAGGGCTTTACAAAAAGATGATGGAACCTGGACATATTTTGCAAATGATGTCGCTTATCACTCAGATAAAATCAGTAGAAACTATAATTATTTAATTAATATTTTAGGTGCAGACCATACAGGTTATATTAAACGGATATCAGCTTCGGTTGAAGCCCTTTCAGACAAAAAGACAATTTTAATTTGTAAAGTTTGCCAACTCGTAAAACTTTTTAAAAGTGGAAAACCATACAAAATGTCAAAAAGAGCAGGAGATTTTATCTCTGTCCAAGAACTCCTGGATCAAGTTGACAAAGATTCTATAAGGTTCATGATGCTTAACAGAAGCAACGATGTAGAATTAGATTTTGATTTCGATAAAGTCTTAGAAAAAACTAGAGATAACCCTGTTTTTTACGTTCAGTATTGTTATGCCAGAATATCTTCATTATTTAGATCCCTAAAAATTGATATTAATAGCAAATTTGAAATTGATGAAAATAATTTTAATTTAAACGAACATGAGTTGAAGCTTTTTAGAAAAATTAATGATTGGCCTAAAGTTGTAGAAACTGCCTCTATTAAACTAGAGCCTCACCGTATACCATTTTATTTATATGAACTTGCAACTTTGTTTCATTCATATTGGAGCAAAGGCAATGAAGATCCAAATTATAAATTTATTGTAGATGAAAAAATTAAAAATAAAAATACTTTATTAGTTATTAAATTAGTGGCTTTAACAATTGAGAATGGCATGAAAATACTAGGGGTTAATTTGCCTGTGAGAATGTAATGATTAAACACGTTTTTTCAGTATTTATTTTCTTATTTATTTTTTTGTTTATTTATTTTGTCGTCTCAACATATATTTCAAATAAAAATAAGGAAAAAATCAATGAAAACAGAATCAATATAAATTTAAAAATTAAAGATAGTTTATCAGGGTTACCTTTATTAAAAAATGACACAGATGAAGTGATAGAATATAACTCAGGCTACAGCAATGAAAACAGCAAAATAAAAAGAAATTTTTGGAATTTGTTTAAAAAAAATGATTAGAAAAGCAGCCATTGTAAGTATTGCAGGAACCAGTTTAACTCGAGATGAAATTACTATTTTAAAGAAAGAAAAGCCATGGGGTATAATTCTTTTTAAGAGAAATATTTTATCAGAAAAACAATTAGCAAATCTTACAAAAAAAATTAAACTGATAATGAAAGATAAAAAATTTCCTATTTTAATTGATGAAGAGGGTGGTCGTGTATCAAGGCTGTCCAATTTTATTGATAATTCAATTTACGATCAAAGATATTTTGCAAATATTTATAAGTCTAATAAATTGATTGGAACAAAGCTATATAGAACTTATATAAACGCTCTATCAAAAATCCTACAAAATACAGGAATTAACATCAACACATCTCCAGTTTTGGACTTGATGAAAATTAATACACATAAGGTTATTGGCAATAGAAGCTATTCAAATAATCCAAATATTGTAAACGAGTTAGGCAAGTTATGTGTAAATTTCTACAAAGCAAACAAAATTGCTACTGTTATCAAGCACATTCCTGGACACGGAGGTGCAAATTTAGATAGTCATTTTAAATTACCAAAAATTAATGACTCTGTTACATCTTTAAAGAAAAAAGATTTTAAATGTTTTAAAAATATATCTAGTCATTTTGCTATGACCGCCCACATTTTATATACGAAAATTGACAAAAAAAATAACGTAACACATTCTGAAATAGCTATTAAAAAGATTATTAGAAAAGAGATTGGCTTTAAAGGTATTTTAATTTCAGACGATATTTCAATGAAGGCCTTAAAATATAATTTAATTAAAAATGCAAATTTAGCATTAAAAGCAGGTTGTAATTTAGTATTATATTGTGCGGGCAAAACAAATGAGTTGAAAAGATTACTAAAGTCGACGCCTTATATAGATAAATTTACGGTAAAAAAAACATCAGAATTTTATAAATTTTTAAGTTAAAATTAAAAATGGAATCAAATTTAAATAATTCAATATCTGTTAAAATCCCTAATTATTCAGGCCCACTAGAAACTCTACTAGATTTAGCTAAAACACAAAAAGTTGATTTAACAAAAATTTCTATCACAAAACTTGCAGATCAATTTCTTGAATATATCAAGGAGTCTATTGATTTGAATTTAGAATTAGCTGCAGAATATTTGTTAATGGCAACTTGGCTAGCTTATTTAAAATCTAAATTATTATTACCAGAAGATGAAGAAGATGATTTTAAGGCCCTCGAAGTTGCTGAAAAACTTAAATTACAACTAAAAAAATTAGAACTTATTAGACTCTTATCTGACCAACTAGTTAAAAGAGATAGAATTGGAGTTAGTGTATTTTATAGAGGAATAAAGGGAGGCATAAAATCAATTAATACACCAATATACAAAGTTAGTTTGTATGAATTATTAAAAACGTACGCTACAATTAAAATGCAGAAAGCCTTTCAAACTATTAACATTCCAAAGTTGCCAGTTTTTACGACTGAAGAAGGTGTTAAGCAGATAAGGAAAAACTTTAATAGTATCGCTGAATGGAAAGATATCGAGGAGTTGATACCAGAGGGCTTTACTTTCAATAAGAAATTAAAAAAAAGTGGTTTAGCTGGTATATTCGCTGCAAGTCTAGAGTTAACTAAACAAGGAGCAACAACTTTAATGCAAAAGAAAATATTTGATAAACTATTAATAAAAAAAATTATTTAAATGGAAAAAAAAATAAAAAAATTAAATAACATAGTAAAATTTCCCAAATCACTCAACAAGCTTGAAAAACAAGTTGAAGCAATTTTATTTGCAGCAGATGAACCTTTAGATGTAGAGACTATAGAAAAAAGAGTTCAAAGCACAAATAATATTAAAAAGATCTTAGAAAATTTACAATCTGACTATACATCAAGAGGAATAAATTTAGTTTGCATTAAAGATAAATGGTCGTTTAGAACCTCTAAAGACTTAGCAAGTCTAATGTCTCTTCAAAAATCTACAGAAAAAAAACTATCAAGAGCTACCTTAGAAACTTTGGCCATAATAGTTTATCATCAGCCTGTAACTAGGTCTGAAATAGAGGAGATTAGAGGTGTTGCCTTTGGAACGAACACAATTGAGATATTGCTTGAACTTGACTGGGTAAGGCCCGCAGGTAGAAAAGATGTGATTGGTAAACCTATTCAATACACCACTACTGAAAATTTTTTACATCATTTTAATATTCAAAAATTAACAGATTTACCAGATATAGAGGAACTTAGTTCAGCTGGCTTAATTGATACAGCAACTATCGACTCATCAATTTTTGGAACTGGCAAGTTTTATAAAGAACAGTCCCAAAATAAGAAGGAAGATATCTACTCAAATATAGAAAAAGCTATAGATGAGACTCCAAAGTCTGATTAATTAAACATTTATTTAAATCAAAATATTGTATATAAGATACTTATGAGTATTGGTTTTTGGCAAATAGCCATAGTAGTAGTTTTAGTAGTTCTTTTATTTGGTCGAGGTAAAATCTCTGATTTAATGGGAGATGTTGCTAAAGGAATAAAAAGTTTCAAAAAAGGTATGTCTGACACACCTGACTCTTCAAACGAAAAAACAGACGACCAAGATAATTCTAATAAACATTAATTTCAATGCCACAAATAGGATGGTTTGAACTACTAATCTTAGTAGTTATTTCAATTCTCGTTATAGGACCAAAAGATTTTCCTATTGTTTTAAAAAAAATAGGCACATGGATAAGAACTACTAAAAAATATTTTTCCGACATTCAATCCAATGTAGCTCAAATTACAAATATTGATGAAGACAAAATTGAATCTTTAAAAGATGAAAAAAATAAAGAAAAAGATGAAAAAAAATAATAATCAGAGTGACACTTCTGGAAGTTTTGTAGGCCATTTAACCGAGTTAAGATCTCGGCTTATAAAGTCATTTATTTTTTTAGTATTTATTTTTTTAGCATGTTATTTTTTTTCTGAAGATATTTATCGTTTTCTTGTTCAGCCTTACTCCGACGCTGTAATATCAAGTGAACTTGACAGAAGATTAATTTTTACGGCTTTACACGAAGCTTTCTTAACATATTTAAAAGTTGCATTTTTTGCTGCACTTTTTATATCAAGTCCAGTTTTTCTAACACAAATATGGAAATTTATAGCACCGGGTTTGTATAAAAATGAAAAACAAGCTCTATTACCTTATCTAATTGCAACTCCAACTTTGTTTATTTTAGGAGGTTGTTTAGTTTATTATTTAATAATGCCACTAGCGATAAAGTTTTTTTTAAGTTTCGAAACAATAGCTGAACCTGGAACTATTCCAATACAACTTGAAGCTAAAGTAAATGAGTATTTATCATTAGTAATGAGACTAATATTTGCATTTGGCATAAGTTTTCAACTGCCAATAATATTGAGCCTTTTAGCCAGGATAGGTGTTGTTGATTCTGAATATTTAAGATTAAGAAGAAAATATGTTGTGGTTATAATTTTTGCAATTGCTGCTATTTTAACACCACCAGATCCAATTACACAAATTGGTTTGGCACTACCCTTATTATTATTATATGAATTATCTATTTTTACAGTTAAGTTTATAGAAAAAAAATAAGATGCATAATATTAAAGATATTAGAAAAAACTTAGATTTTTATAAAAAAAAAATTGCTCAAAGAAATAGTGATATAAATTTTGATGTATTAATTAAATTAGATGGTCAAAATAGAGAATTAATTCAACATAAAGAAAAAAAAGAACAAGAAAAAAAATTATTATCTAAATCAAAAGATCCCTCAAATTTTGAACTTTCAAAAAAACTTACAAGTGAAATTGATACGCTTTTGATTTCTCAAAATAAATTACATACAGAAATTTTTAATATTTTATCTAATATACCAAATATCGCTCATGAAGAAGTGCCTATTGGAGAGGATGAAAAATCAAATAAATTGGTTCATAGGAATGGAAATATTAGGGAATTTGATTTCACAATTAAATCCCATGTGGTTATTGGAGAAATTAATAATCAAATTGACTTTAAAAATTCATCTAAACTTTCTGGTTCGCGTTTTGTAATTCTCAAGTCAAATTTTGCACTATTAGAAAGAGCGCTAATTAATTTTATGTTAGACATACATATTAATAAATTTTCATATACTGAAATTTCACCTCCACTTTTAGTCAATGAAAATGTTATGTTTGGAACCGGTCAATTACCAAAGTTTGAAGAAGATCAATTTGAAATAAAATTAAGCAAAGATGAAGAGAGAAAATTTTTAATACCTACTGCTGAAGTAGTTCTAACTAATTTAGTGCGTGATTCTATTATAGATTCTAAACTATTGCCTTTAAGATATGTTGCTGCGACCCCATGTTTTCGAAAAGAAGCAGGTACTTATGGTAAAGACACAAAAGGAATGATGAGACAGCATCAATTCTATAAAGTTGAGCTTGTAAGCATAATTGACCCCAAAAATTCTTCAACAGAACTAGACAGGATGCTAGCTTGTGCGGAAGAAATTTTAAAATTATTAAAAATTCCATATCAAGTAGTTTTGTTGTGCTCCGGTGATATGGGTTTTAGTGCTGAAAAAACCTTTGATATTGAAGCGTGGATTCCATCAGAAAAAAAATATAGAGAAATTTCTAGCTGTTCTTCCTGTGGTTCATTTCAAGCCAGAAGAATGAATGCTAAATTTAAGTCATCACAAGGAACAGATTATTTAGGGACACTAAATGGCTCAGCATTAGCAGTTGGTAGATTGATGATTTCACTAATAGAAAATTATCAGAACCCCGATGGATCAGTTACAATTCCTAGTGTTCTTAAAAAATATATGAATAATTTAGATAAAATATAGATTTTTGATAATAATCACTTGTTATAATATCTTATATATTATAATTACTTTTAAATTATGAACGGACAAGGAATAGCTCAATTTATACCTCTAATACTAATTTTTGTAATTTTTTACTTTTTTTTAATTCGACCCCAACAAAAAAGAGCAAAGGATCACTTGGCAATGGTAGCGTCCCTAAAACGGGGAGATGAAGTAATTACCTCAGGGGGAATTATTGGTGTAGTTGAAAGAGCTATGGAAGATGACAGAATTGAAGTCAATTTAGGGGATAATGTTAAAGTACAAATTATAAAATCGACCATTACTAGCTTGCTTAAAAAAAAAGAATCTAATTAACATTTTTTTTTGTGCTCAATTTTACAAAGATAAAAATTTTTTCAATATACCTAATTCTTTTAATAGGTATTTTTTTTTCTTCTTTAAATTTTAAAAACAACAATCTAATTGATAAAAAAGTAAATTTAGGCTTAGATCTTCAAGGAGGATCTTATATTCTTCTTGAAATTGACACAACACCTTTGATTAGTCAAAAATTGCAAAGTAAAGTTATACCTATAAAAAAATTATTAAATAAAAATCAAATACCTTTTCAAGACTTTTCAATTTCTCAAAAAAATATTACCTTTTCAATAATCCAAGAACAACAGTCAAAATTAAAAAACCTTTTTTTCTTAAAAACAAAAGAGAATTTAGTTAATTTATTTATTTCTGAGTATAACGCATACGAGCTTGATATAGATTTTGAACAAAATAAAGTTATAATAAATTTTTCTAATTACGGCTTAGTAAGTCTAAATAACTCAGCTTTAAAACAATCTATTGAGATTATTAGAAGACGTATTGACGATGTTGGAACTAAAGAACCCACAATATTACAAAGAGGCGATAAAAGAATTTTAGTAGAACTCCCAGGCATAGATAATCCTGAAAGAGTAAAAGAATTACTCGGTAAAACAGCTCAATTAACCTTTAGACTTGTTTCTAAAGATAATGAGTTTGGATCTGAAAAGCTTATTTTGTCAGACACAAATGAAGAACTTACGATAAATAAGAGAGTAGTTATAAGCGGTGACAATTTAGTTGACGCACAGCCAAAATTTGACTCACAGTCCAATCAACCAATAGTTATTTTTACACTTGATAGATTAGGCTCGCAAAAATTTGGTAAAATTACTACTGCTAATGTTGGTAAAAGATTAGCTATAATACTTGATAACAACGTAATAAGTGCACCACAAATTAGGGAAGCTATCACAGCCGGTACCGGAACTATTTCTGGTGGTTTTTCTTTTCAAGAAGCTACTGATCTCGCTTTATTACTGAGATCTGGTGCTCTACCAACACCAATTAACATTGTTGAAGAACGAACTGTTGGACCTGATCTTGGGAAAGATTCAATTGATGCTGGGATTTTTTCACTTATGATTGGTTTTATTTTGGTTATTTTATTTATGCTTTATAAATATAAAATTTTTGGACTTATCTCTAATATTTCACTTATTTCAAATTTAATTTTATTGATTGGCATTTTAACCCTAATGGAAGCAACTTTAACTCTTCCTGGAATAGCTGGAATTATTTTGACCGTTGGTATGGCAGTTGACTCAAATGTTTTAATTTATGAAAGAATAAGAGAAGAATTAAAAACAGAAAAATCTATAATTCATGCTTTTGATGTTGGTTATAATAAAGCTAAAATTACAGTAATTGACGCTAACGTAACCACTTTAATAGCGGCTGTTATACTATTTATTTTCGGGTCAGGACCGGTAAAAGGATTTGCTGTTACTCTAGGTGTTGGAATTATTACCACTCTTTTTTCAGCATACTTTATCGCTAGACATTTAACTTCAGTTATTATTTTAAAGGACAGGGAAGGTAAATATTTTAATTTATAATGAATAATAAGATTAATTTTTCCAAATTTTTCAGAGTAGCAAATATTGTTTCCCTTTTAGCTATTACTTTAAGTATTATTTTTTTGTTTTTAAAGGGACTTAATTATGGTGTTGATTTCAAAGGAGGGACTTTGTTAGAAATAAGAATTTCACAAAGCAATATAGAGATTCAAGACGTGAGAAATTCACTCAGAATAGCAGATCTAGGAGACATTAGCGTTAAAGAGTTTGGTAAAAAAGGTGATTTCCTTGTGAAATTTGAAAAGAACGCTAATGAAAACAAAAAATTTATTTCTGAACTTAAAAACAAAATTTCTGCAAAAATAGGTTCTGAAGTTAACTTTAGAAGAGTAGAGAGCGTTGGTCCAAAAGTTAGCAGCGAACTACTTAAACAAGGTATTACAGCTATAGCCTTATCTTTGGCGGCTATGTTGTTTTATATATGGATTAGATTTGAGTGGCAGTTTAGTCTTGGCTCAATAATTGCTTTATTTCACGATGTCATCATTACTCTAGGAATATTTTCAATCCTATCTTTAGAAGTAAATCTCTCAATCGTTGCGGCTGTACTTACAATAGTTGGATATTCTATGAATGATACGGTTGTAATTTATGATCGTATAAGGGAAAATTTACTTAAATATTCAAAAATAAATACTAATGAAATTGCAAATATTTCTGTCAACGAAACTTTATCCAGAACAATAATTACATCTTTAACAACACTTTTAGCTCTAGGTTCGATATTTATTTTAGGAGGTGAAATTTTAAAAGGTTTTTCTTTTGCTATGATTTTGGGAGTAATTATTGGTACTTATTCTTCAATATTTGTAGCCAGTCCTGTTCTAAATTATTTCAAAGTTACACAAAAAACACTACTGAAAGAAGATAAAATATAATTACTTAGTAGAGATTTTGTGCCGCCACCATTGAAAGCAGCATAGGAAGAGATAGTAAAGTATTAGTTCTTGAGAATAACATTGCAGTTCTAGCAGACGCAGCTTTTTCCTCTGGTTGACATTCTACCATGCCTAAAGCTCTTTTTTGATTAGGCCAAATAACAAACCAAACATTATAAGCCATGATTATTCCAAGCCACATGCCAATACCGATGGCAGTACTTTTTCCATATCCACTTCCAATACCAAGCGTCATTGCCTGATGAGCATAGCCATTTAACCAAGCAAGAATTAAACCTGACAAAACAGTTATTGCCGCTGCCCATCTAAAATAAAATAAAACTGCTGGTGCTATAACTTTACTGATAGCTGGTTTTTGTTCATCTGGAATTTTTGGCATATTTGGAATTTGAACAAAATTTAGGTACCAAAGTAATCCCACCCACATTATTGCTACAACTACATGTGTGAATCGTGCTAACCAACTCCAAAAAATTGTATCGAAGGCAAAACCATCGCCAAAAAAGTGCAGACCAAGAAAAAGCAGTATAGTTAAAATAACTGATGCATGAACTGTTTTTGATAGAGACTGTAATAAGTTAACCATGATTCTTTTATACCACAATTAATAGAAATTATGCGGTTTTTTTCATCGTATCTTTAAAGAGGATATTCTTTAAAAATTCTCCAGTATAGCTTCCTTTAGTATCTGCTACTTTTTCTGGTGTACCCTCTGCTATAATTTTACCACCTTCAACACCACCTTCAGGACCCATATCAACAATCCAATCAGCAGTTTTAATTACATCTAAGTTGTGTTCTATAACCACTACTGTATTCCCGGTATTAACAAAAGCTTGAAGAATTTCTAAAAGCTTTTTTATATCATGGGCATGCAAACCTGTTGTCGGTTCATCTAATATGTAAAGGGTTCTGCCAGTCGACCTCTTTGATAGCTCTTTAGCTAATTTTATTCTCTGAGCCTCACCACCTGATAGAGTAGTAGCCTGCTGGCCAATTTTTATATAACCTAAACCTACATGTTTAAGAGTTATTAATTTAGATCTTATAGACTGAATGTTTTCAAAAAAATCACAACCTTCATCAACGGTCATATCTAAAACATCTGCTATATTTTTGTCTTTAAATCTAATTTCTAAAGTTTCACGATTGTATCTTGTCCCTTTACAAGTATCACAAGGTATAAAAACATCCGGTAAAAAATGCATCTCATAAGTTATAACTCCGTCCCCCTCACAAGTTTCACACCTTCCTCCTTTAACGTTAAACGAGAACCTTCCTATTTTATATCCTCTAGCTTTTGACTCTGGCAATGATGCAAACCAATCCCTTATCGGACCAAATGCTCCAGTATAAGTAGCAGGGTTTGACCTCGGCGTCCTTCCTATCGGAGATTGATCAATATCTATAATTTTGTCGATTAACTCAGTACCTTTATAATTCTTAAAAGCCTTAGGTACTTTTCTTGATTTATTATTATTTAGAATTAAATTTAACGCATGAAAAAGTGTGTGTAAAATTAATGTAGATTTTCCACTTCCAGAGACACCAGTTACACATGTAAAGGCGCCTAGGGGTATTTTCAAGTTAACATTTTTTAAATTATTACCAGTTGCACCTTGAATTTCTAAAAATCTACCATTTTTTGCAGTACGTCTTTTTCTAGGAAGAGCAATATACTTTTTACCAGACAAATAATTTCCTGTAATACTTTTTTCATTCTTTAAAATTTCTTCATAATTTCCCTCTGCAACAATCTCGCCTCCATAACGTCCAGCCTCAGGACCTAAATCTATAATATGATCTGCATTTTCCATTGTCTCAGTATCGTGCTCGACTACAATAACAGTGTTTCCAAGATCCCTAAGTTTTTTTAATGCTATAATTAATTTCTTATTATCTCTTTGATGTAATCCAATTGATGGTTCGTCCAAAACATATAAAACACCTGTTAGTCCTGAACCTATCTGTGACGCAAGACGAATTCTTTGTGACTCGCCTCCAGATAAAGTTCCAGACTCTCTAGAAAGCGTTAAATAATTAAGCCCAACATTTAATAAAAAATTAAGCCTCTCATTTATTTCTTTCAGAATATGTTGTGCAATCTTTTTTTCTCTCTCATTAAAAACAGAATTTAAGTTATCAAACCAAATTTTTGCATCATCAATAGATTTTTTGGTTACTTCACTAATATTAAGATTATTTATTTTTACACATAAAGCTTCTTCTTTTAATCTTTGTCCATTACATTTTTCACAATTAGATTCACTTTGGTATTGAGCTATTTCTTCTCTTTTCCATTCGCTATCTGTTTCTAAATATCGTCGTTCTAAATTGTTGACAACTCCCTCAAATGTTTTTTTAGTTTTATAAGTTTGATAGTTATCATCGTAAGAAAAACTAATTTCTTCTTCATCCGAACCATACAATATTATCTCCTGGATTTTTTTAGGTAATTTTTTCCATGAATCAGAAAGTGAAAATTTATAATGTTTAGCTATAGAGGCTAATGTTTGAGCGTAATATAAGGAGGTAGATTTAGACCAGGGAGCAATGGCACCATCCTGCAGACTTTTTTTTTCATCAGGTACAACCAAGTTTGGGTCTACATTTAAATTATGACCTATACCTTCGCATTCTTCACATGCTCCGTACGGACTGTTGAAAGAAAACAGTCTTGGTTCTATCTCTTCAATTGTAAAGCCACTTTCTGGACATGAAAATTTAGATGAGAATGTTATAGACTCTAATTTTCTAAATTTTTTTGGTATAGTTTCGTCTTCGTACTCTACAGTTAAAAGGCCGTTTGATAGATTCAGTGCAGTTTCTACACTGTCTGCCAATCTATTACCTATACTGGAGTTTATTACAATTCTATCTACAATAATTGATATATCATGTTTTACCTTCTTATTTAAATTTGGAAAGTCATTAATTTCAAAATATTTTCCATCAACTTTTATTTTTTGAAAACCTCTTTTTTTATAGTTTAAAATTTCCTTTCTATATTCTCCTTTTCTTCCCCTAACTATCGGCGCTAGTAAATAAATAGTACTACTTTTTGGCAGAATTTTAATTTTGTCAACCATTTCACTCACTGACTGTGAGACAATAGGTTTGCCAGTGAATGGTGAGTACGGAACACCAGCTCTAGCAAATAAAACCCGCATGTAATCATAAATTTCAGTTACTGTAGCTACTGTCGATCTTGGATTTTTGGATGTATTCTTTTGTTCAATAGATATTGCTGGACTTAAACCTTCTATAAGATCAACTTTAGGCTTTTTCATCTTATCCAAAAATTGTCTTGCATAGGCCGATAGACTTTCCACATATCTTCTTTGCCCTTCGGCGTAGATTGTATCAAAAGCTAATGAAGATTTTCCTGATCCAGACAGGCCTGTAATGACGACCAATTTGTCTTTAGGAATATCTACAGAGACATTTTTTAAATTGTGTTCTTTTGCACCTTTTATAATGATTTTTTTCAACATTTTTTTATACCTTAAAAACTTTCATCTTATAATTAACTTGTTAATATGATATAAATCTCATTGTTATTAAAGAGCAAATCACTTATTAAGTCTTAAAAATTATGGCTGGCAGTTTAAATAAAGTACTATTGATTGGAAGATTAGGAGCTGATCCTGAAATCAAACAAATGGTTAACGGTAAAAGTGTCGCAAGACTCAGTGTGGCTACAAGTCAGTCGTGGAAAGACAAGACATCAGGTGAAAAAAAAGAAAAAACGGAGTGGCACAGAGTTGTAATTTTTAATGAAGGCCTAGTTAATGTTGTTCAGCAGTACTTAAAAAAAGGTGCGAATGTTTATATAGAGGGGTCTTTAACTACAAGAAAATGGAAAGATGAAGCTTCAGGACAAGACAAATATTCAACAGAAATAGTTCTACAAGGCTATAATTCAAGCCTTACTATGTTAGACGGACGAAATAAAAATGAAAATTCAAACTTAGTATCTGAGAATAAAAGCTCACTACCTAATGACGATGTCTCTTCATCAAATAACGATCTTGATGATGAAATTCCTTTTTAAATTTCATGCAAAAAATAACCGATCAAAACAATAATTCTTTTAAACCTATTCTAGTATCCGATGAGATGAGTTCATCTTATCTTTCCTACGCAATGAGCGTGATAGTTAGTAGAGCTTTACCTGATGTAAGAGATGGTCTTAAACCAGTTCACAGAAGAATAATTTATGCAATGTATAAAGGTGGCTACGACTGGTCAAAACCATTCAGAAAATCAGCAAGAATTGTAGGAGATGTAATAGGTAAATATCACCCTCATGGGGATCAATCCGTGTATGACGCTCTTGTGAGGCTGGTACAAGATTTTTCAATGAGTCTACCTTTAATTTCAGGGCAAGGAAATTTTGGATCTATAGACGGTGATCCTCCGGCAGCAATGCGTTATACAGAAACTAAATTAGGAAAAATATCACAATTTTTAACTGAAGATTTAGAAAAAAATACTGTTGCTTACAGAAACAATTATGATGAAACAGAAAAAGAACCTGTGGTGTTACCCTCACAGTTTCCAAACCTTTTAGTAAATGGAGCAGGCGGTATTGCAGTAGGTATGGCTACCAGCATACCTCCGCATAACTTAGGTGAAGTGATAGACGCTACTAATGCCTATATAAACAACAAAGATATTACTATAGCTCAATTGATGAAGCATATTCCTGGACCTGACTTTCCAACAGGCGGTGTAATAATTGGTACGGACATAATCAAACAAGGTTACAACAAAGGAAGAGGGTCATTTAAAATTAGGGGAGAAATAGAAGAAGAAATTTTAAAAAATGATCGATCTATTTTAATTATTAAATCTATTCCATATCAAATAAATAAATCTATTTTAGTAGAAAGAATTGCTCAGCTCGCAAGAGAAAAAAAGATCGAAGGTATAAGCGATATAAGAGATGAGTCTAATAGAGAAGGAATTAGAGTTGTTATTGAGTTAAGAAGAGGTGTAGAAGGCGAAAGAATTCGAAGACAACTTTACAAATTAACTAGTATCGAAAGTTCATTTGGTTTTAATACGCTTGCTATTGTTGACAACAAACCTAAAATTTTTAATTTAAAAGAATTTATCATAGAGTTTGTTAAATTTAGAGAAGAAACTTTAACAAAAAAAATAAAATTTGATCTGCAAAAAGCAGAAGAAAGAGCTCATATTTTAATTGGTATTGCAACCGCAGTAGAAAATATTGATGAAGTAATAAAAATAATAAAAAACTCTAAAGATACAGAAACAGCAAAAAAAAACTTACTAACTAAGAAATGGAAAGTAAAGAAAAGTGTCAAATTAATTACTCTAATTGAAAAGAAAAAAAATTTTTCAAGTTATGAACTCTCAGAAGAGCAGGTTAACTCGATTCTAGAATTGAGACTACAAAAACTAACTGCCTATGGGATAAGCGAAATTGAAGCAGAAATTAATAAATTGTCCAATTTAATAATTGAATATAATAAAATTCTAAGTTCTAAAAAAGAACTTTATAAAGTCATCAGTGAAGAATTATTGGAGGTTAAGACTAGATTCGCTGTTCCAAGAAGGACTAAAATTACAGATGCAGAATTAAATTATAGTATTGAAGAAACCATACAAAAAGAATCTGTCGTTATAAATATAACAAATCAAGGTTACATTAAAAGAAGCCGTCTTGATAATCTAAAAAAACAAAAAAGAGGAGGGGTTGGAAAAACAAATATCGTTACAAGAGACGAAGATTTTGTTGTTCAAATTTTTACTGCAAATACACATACACCTGTTATTTTTTTTTCGTCTGAGGGTCTTGCGTTTAAAATTAAAGCTTGGAAAATTCCAGAGGGCACCCCTAGTTCTAAAGGCAAGTCGTTGTTTAATATTTTGCCCTTAAAAAATCACCAAAGCATAAGTTCTATAATGCCATTGCCCGAAGACGAGTCTCTATGGAAAAATTTATTAATTGTTTTTGTTACAGCTAACGGAAATGTAAGAAAAAATAGTCTTGAAGATTTTGCAAATATTAATGCAAATGGCAAAATTGCAATGAAACTAGAAACAAACGACAAGATAGTTGGTGTAAAGATTTGTAGAGATGATCAAGATATAATGTTGAGTACTAAAAATGGTAAATGTATAAGATTTATGGCAAAAAAACTTAGATTGTTTAAAGGCAGATCCTCTAAGGGAATTAGAGGAATTCAGCTATCTGATAATGACAAGGTTATCTCTCTGTCAGTTCTTGACTCACCTAAAATTGACTCGAAGACAATTAAAAAAGATGAAAAAATTAAAAAAGGGTTAGAAAAGTACATTTTGTCTATTACAGAAAATGGTTACGGTAAAAGAACTTCATTTTTAGAATATAGGGTCACTAACAGAGGTGGAAAAGGAATAATAGGTATAGTTAACTCACCTAGAAATGGCAACGTTGCTTCAACTTTAGTTGTTGAAGAAAGTGATGAAATCATTTTATCTACTGATAAAGGAAGCGTTATGAGATGTGCGGTCAAGGAGATTAGGACAGCGGGAAGAAACACACAAGGTGTAACTATTAAAAAATTATCTGGATCTGAGAAGGTTGTCTCTGCGATAAAAATCGAAGATAATATAAATTAAAAATGAGAACTGCTATTTACCCAGGAACTTTTGATCCAATTACACTAGGACATGCGGATGTTATTCAAAAATCTTTAAAAGTTTGTGACAGATTGATTGTAGCTGCAACAAACACAAAAAATAAAAACTATTTTTTTCCAATAGAAAAAAGAATCGAAATAATAAAAAAATCTCTTTTTTCTGACTTAAAATTAAACAAAAAAAAAATTATAATAATTCCTTTTAATACTTTAACTATAAATTTATGCAAAAAATATAACTCTTCAATTATCATAAGAGGATTAAGAGCTGTATCTGATTTTGAATATGAGTTTCAATTAGCTGGAATGAACAAAAAATTAAACAATAATATTGAAACAATTTTTTTAATGTCAGATATAGAAAATCAAATTATTTCATCAAATTTTGTAAAAGAAATTGCAAAATTGAAGGGTAATATAGGTCAATTTGTCACAAAATCTGTTATTAAGGCAATTAAAGAAAAATTATAATGAAAAAAATATTATCTTTTTTTATATTTTTATTTTTAACTATAAACAATGCATATGCAGAGGAGAAAAAAATGATACTTAAATTGAAAGATGGCGATGTAGAAATAGAACTATTTTCTGAAATAGCGCCAAAACATGTAGAAAGAATTGAAAAATTAGCCAACATGGGAGCGTATGATGGTGTGGTTTTTCACAGAGTCATAGATGGATTTATGGCACAAACTGGAGATGTTAAATTTGGTAACACTAACTCTCCAAGCTTCGATTTAGATCGAGCGGGCACAGGCGGCTCTGATTTACCGGACCTTAAGAGTGAATTCAGCGATGTTGCTCACAAAAGAGGAATTTTATCAATGGCAAGATCCGCAGACCCTAATAGTGCTAATAGTCAATTTTTTATAGTGTTTGAAAATGCTCCCCACTTGGACAGAAGCTATACAGCTTTTGGAAAAGTTACAAAAGGAATGGAATTAGTTGACAAAATTAAAAAAGGAGATGGAGCAAGCGGATCCGTTGTTGATCCTGACAAGATTATTTCTTTAAAGACAAAAAAATAACTTAAATGAACGAGCCTGACTTTTCTTTTGAGTTAATCACTCAAGAGGAAAAAGCAAGATTAGGAAAAATTTTTACACCAAAAGGATTTATCGATACACCTGCATTCATGCCTGTAGGTACTTTAGGTACTGTGAAAGGTATTTTTACTGAAGATCTTTTATCTACAGGATCGCAAATTATTCTAGCTAACACATATCATCTAATGATTAGACCTGGAACAGATATTCTCGAACTTTTTGGAGGTCTGCATGATTATATGAACTGGCAAAAACCAATTCTAACAGATTCTGGTGGCTTTCAAATCATGTCATTAGCAAAATTAAACAAAATAGACATCAACATTGGTGCAGTTTTTTCATCCCATCTTGATGGCAAGAAGTTTGTGTTAAGTCCTGAAAAAAGTATTCAAATACAAAAATCTATAAACTCAGATATATTGATGGTTCTTGACGAATGTCCAAAACTAACTTTGGATAAAGAAAAGTTAATAAGCGCTATTGATGTATCAACCAATTGGGCAAAACGTTGTAAAATTGAATTTGGTATAAATAAAAAAAAAGCCTTGTTTGGTATTGTTCAAGGTGGCTTGGATAAAAATCTTAGATTGAATAGCTTAGAGAAATTAGTAGCTATTGATTTTGACGGTTACGCTATGGGTGGTTTAGCTGTAGGCGAGTCCCAAGAGCAAATGTTTAATATTTTAAGTGATACAGTTGATTATATGCCAAAAGATAAGCCTAGATATTTAATGGGCGTTGGTACTCCATCAGATATTTTAGGTGCAGTTAAAAACGGCATTGATATGTTTGATTGTGTAATGCCTACTAGATCTGGCAGAACTGGTCTTGCATTTACTTGGGAAGGCAAACTTAATTTAAGAAATGCTAAGTATCAAAATGATAAGTCACCTCTTGATGAAAAGACTTCACTCAGAAGTTTAAACACATATTCTAAGAGTTATTTAAATCATTTAATTAAATCTAATGAAATTTTAGCTTCTATGCTTATTTCTCTTCATAATATTAATTTTTATCAACAATTTATGAGTAAAATTAGAGCAGAGATAAAGAGGGGAACGTTTAATAATTTCTACAATAAATACATAGATAAGTTTTAATGCGTTAAATTTTCGTTTGAATTCTTTGTGTTTTATATATAAAAGAAATTTTCTTTAGGGCCCTTAGCTCAGTTGGTAGAGCACTTCCCTTTTAAGGAAGGTGTCGATGGTTCGAGTCCATCAGGG
>MDTC01110772.1_pt1 | contig 28365 bp, 25 predicted proteins | sample 811181 | NCBI WGS metagenome assembly MDTC01 (sample SAMN05326644, study PRJNA326480) | marine metagenome | isolation source: seawater | place: Pacific Ocean: North | collected 2011 | reverse complement strand
TTCAATAATTTGTTCTGGAGAGACATTGAACTTAAGTAAATAATAAGATATAAAAAATATAGCTGTTCCTAGAAGCGGACTAAACTCAAATAAGTTTTTCTTACTTATACCTTTATTCTTTAAAATTAATGCTGCTAATAAAATTAAGGAAGGAACAATATTATAAGTATGCATTAACACAGCAATGGATAAAACGACAAAACCTGCAAAAACTTTTTTCTTTGAAATTAGTAAAATTGCTGGAAGAATTAATATGTCAAAACCTGTTGGTTCATATAATTTTGTAATTAAAGTCGAATCCGCTAATCCATTGGAGGAATAAATATATAAAAATTTATAATTATTAAAACTTAAAATACGCGTAAATACAGTTTCTAAAAAAACTTGACTTGTTAATAAAATATAAGTTAAAGAAACTAATATAAATAATTTTTTACTAAGAAAATATATAAAAAATACAATAGAAAGAATTATTAAATAATAAGTTAAATAATTTAAAAAATTTAGAACATTAATACCAAATAAGTTTATAAATAATGAAGTCAATGCCTTAAATGCAGGATAAGGAAAGCTAATATTTGATTGATAATCTAAAGATAATATATTTGATGTTTCGCTAAGAATATTTGGTAAATAATTGAAATGGTTTCTAGATAGAGGCAAATCTACGCCATTAATAAAAATTGCAAAATGACTAATTAATATAATAAGTATTTTGTCAATCCTATTAATTTCAATAACCTTTGAAGCAAAGTAGGTTATAAGAAGCCCAACTAAAGTTAAGATAATAAAATAATCGAAAAATATATATTCTAGAAATATTATTGAAAATAAACTTATTAAAACAAAAATTATTATTAATTTTTCTTTAATTTTATCTGATTCAAGCGAGTCCTCTCCTGATTTATAAATACTAATAAACTCAGCTACTAAGAAATAAAATATAAAAGTTGTTAATGATTGAGCAAGCAATTCGTTGATGCTGAGCTCTACAAAGAAAATCCAGTTTATTGCTGATATAAGCAAAATTATGAGAATAGAAAATAAAAAATAATTTTTCTTTATTGTTTGTAGCGAAAGAAACATTAGTAGAAAGCTAAAAGAAAATAACATAAATTTAAATAATTTTTTATTCGTGTAAATTTTTATATTATCTAAATCATTAAGACTAAAATCTTCAGCAATAGAACCAATACATTTTAGATTATCAATTTCAGGAAATACAGGAATGTCAACATATGTTATAAGAGAATGATCTGTAATTGCTTTACCTAATTTATTAAATTTTAAGTCACATTTTTGAAGATCAAACGATTCTTCAATATTTGAATAATTTAGATTTTTATCTATTTCTATAATGTTTGAAGATATATAGTATTTAAATAAAATTATAAATAAAAAAATTAGGATAATGACAAAGTAATAAATAGAGGATCTTTTATTAGATATATTATTAAAAATTTTCATTATTTTAATTAAGTTTAGAATAGTATTGTTAAATTGATTGTTATGCAAGATAAACCAAGACAAGTAGTTATACCTTCAGCCGGAATAGGTTCTAGATTAGGTAAATTAACTGAACACATAAACAAAACTATGATACAAATTGGAGGAAAAGCCATAATCAGTCACATTATTGATTCTTATCCAACCAATTATGAGTTTATTGTGTGTTTAGGACACAAGGGCGAATCATTGAGACAGTATCTTGAAATTTCACATCCAGAATTAGATATTACTTTTATTGATATAGATAAGTTTGACGGTCCTGGTTCAGGATTGGGTTACACATTAAAGAAGACAAAAGATATTATTAACAAACCTTTCTATTTTCACACCAATGATGCAATATTTAGAAAAAAAATTCCTGTATTTGAAAATGATACGATAATTTTATCTACTAACAATGTAGATAGTCGAGATTTTAGGACAGCAACAATAAATAGTGAAAAAAAAATTATTGAAAAATTACATGATAAAACTCAGGAAAAATTAGAAGATGTCTATTCCTACACTGGAGTAGCTTATATAAACGAATATGAAAAGTTTCTCGAATTTCTAGAAAAAATTTCTATCAACATTGGGGAATCGGACTACTTTATTAAAAATATAGGAGGTGTTACTGGATACTATTTATCAAATGATTGGGTTGATATTGGCTCTATAGATGGAATAAATAAAGCAAAAATAGAACTTGGTGGTTTTGAAAATTTAAATAAAAATACTGAAGAAATATATTTTATAAAAGATAAGGTAATCAAATTTGATATTAATAAAGAGAATATTAATAACAAAATTATACGTAGTAAGAACCTAAAAGACTTAGTTCCAAGTGTTTCTAATAGTTCTGATAATTTCTTTTCCTACAAATATGTTGAGGGAGATCTTATTGCTGATTTACTAAGTCCACATGAAGTATTTAAAGAATTTTTATTGTGGTGTGAGAATAATTTATGGAAAAAAATTAATTTAGATAAAGACGCAGAGGAAATATTTAATCTTAATAGCAAACTTTTTTATTATGAAAAAACTTATGAACGAATTAATTTATTTCACGAAGAATATAGTTTTTTTGATAGAAATAATAAAATAAATGGAACAACTTACCCAAAGCTTAAAGATTTATTAGATAAAATAAATTGGGATTCAATATTTGAAGGATACCCATGTAATTTTCATGGTGATCTTCATTTTGAAAATATTTTGAAAACAAAAGACGACTTTGCCTTAATAGACTGGAGACCTTCTTATGGAGACCTTACTAACGTTGGTGACCTATATTACGACTTAGGAAAGTTGTTACATGGATTATGGATTAATCATAAGATTATAAGAGACAATCATTATGAGATTAAAATTGAAGGGTCTAATATCTTTTTTGATGTTTATCAAAAAAAGTCATTAATAGAATGTGAAGATATCTTAAAACAGCATTCAGAGGAAATGGGATATTCTTGGAAAAAAGTACAATTAATTGCATCTTTAATTTTATTAAACATTGCCCCGTTACATCATGATCCATATTCAAAACTCTTGTACTTCTATGGAAAAGAAAAATTAATGAATATAATTGAATAGTCGTGACTAGTTTTATTGAAAAACCGTGGGGTAGTGAAGAGCTTCTAGAAAAGAATGAATTCTATGTTCTTAAAAAACTTACGATGAATGCTGGTCATCAATGTTCTCTTCAATATCATAATCAAAAACACGAGACAGTTTATGTATTAGAAGGAGAGCTTCACCTTTTTTTTGAAGATAAGTGGAGAATATGTAGTCCAGGCGATGTTGTGGTGATTCCCCCAAAAGCTGTGCATAGAATGAAAGCAGTAGAAGAAAAAGCAGTTTATTTAGAGTCCTCAACTACTCAACTAGACGACGTAGTAAGAATTGAAGATGACTACAGGAAGATTTAATTTATTTTTCTAATTGCTTTTAAATAATAAATTGACATATTTATCTTAGAACGAAGACCTGTATTCCATGAACTAACACCACTATTTCTATTCAAAAACCTAACTTCTATTCTTGAAATTTTAGCTCTGTATTTTTTTGCTTTTACATAAGTATGGACGTCAAAAGCAAATCCCTTAGGTGCGTTTACTATTATTTCTTCCATCAATTCTTTATTAGCAACTACTGGAAGACCTGTAATATCCCAAAAAAAACTTCTGTGAACTAAAGAGGTATATATTGCCATAAAAACTGTAAACATTTTATCTACTATAGAAGGTCTATTCATTCTTCTTCCTCTTAAATAATAATCTCTTGTTTTAGTTGAATACTCCTCGGCTAAATTATCGATTTCTAAAATGCTTTCCATAGGTATTTGCAAATCTGCATGTGACCAGCCGATGTTATAAAAATTTTCTTCTTTTAAAGCAGTGACTACTCCTAAGTTAACACCATTACCGTATCCAACATTTTCATCAATGTTTAATGTCGAAATAAAATTCAGTCCCTTAATTTTTAATTTAATTTCTTCTCTAGTTCTGTCTTTGGAACCGTTATCTATCAATAAAAAATTTATACTATCTTTCTTTTTATTTATTTCAATACAATTATTTATAAGCTTTTCTATATTAGATTCTTCATTAAAACATGGAATAATGTATATTGACTTCATTTAATTAATAATTCTTAAAAAAATTTCTCTAATATATGAATACAAGCGTCCATTACTGCGCCTTCTCCAGCATTGCTTTGAGTCACAAAATCGGCACTCTCTAAAGCTTCTTTTCTTGCACTAGCTGGAGCTATGGAGTAACTTACTAAATCAAAACATTTAGCATCGTAATAGCCATCACCCATAAAAATTACTTCATCAATTCCAATTTTTGCTAAATAATCTTCTCTCTCGTCTTCACTTACTAAATCAAGATTAAAGCCCATGTCTGAAACTCTTTTTAAAGATATTTCAAAACCTTTTTTATCTGCAGAAATAAATGAAATAGTTAATTTCTCTTTTAGCATTTTTAAACCATCAGAATCGTGAGGACCAAATATTTTGTAAACCTTACCTGTTTCGTCATAAATAAATTGGCCAGTACTTAATACACCGTCAACATCTATTACAAAATGATTTGGGATATTTTTCATATATTTAATATTAACTTTAAATTACATTTTTTTCTAAAATTTATTTTATCTATTTAGTAGTTATTTTTTTAATATCGTTTATTGTAAATCAATAGATGGAAAAATATTTACTCAATATATTACAAGGGCCGTTTGTTTATAATTTACAACAGAATATTTTTGGAGCAAATGAATTAAAAAGATCAGTTATTGAGTCTGAAGTAGACTTACTTGAAATTAAAACAGTCTTGGATTTAGGATGCGGAATTGGAGATAGCACACGATTATTTGAAAATTTTAATATTAACTATCTTGGTATTGATTTAAGCAAAAGCAGAATAGAGTATGCAAAGAAAAATTTTAAAAGCGAAAAGAATTTGTTTAAGCAAATATCAGTACAGGATTTTCAAGGGGAAGAGGTTTTTGATTTAGTTCTTTGTTTTGGTTTAATTCATCACCTGTCTGAGACAGAAGCAATTAAATTAATTAAAGAAATAAATAGAAAAGAGTTGAAATTTAAAAAAATAATCTTTTTGGACCCTGTTAAAGTAACACGACAAGGGATTATTGCAACAATTTTCCACAAGCTAGACATAGGTCAAAATATCAAGACGCAAGAAGGTTATAAGAAATACTTTAAAAACTTTAATATAAAATCTGAAATTGTCTACTCAAATAAAATTATTAAATTACCAATTCATAAAGTGACAATAAGCAACTAGGAAGTAAAGTGTTAATAAAGTTAGATTATTTAATTTATAAATATGGCCTAAAAATAAATGGTATATCTCACTTTGGAGCTCATTTAGGCCAAGAGGTGTCTAATTACAAAGAATTAGGAATTAAAAATATTCATTTATTTGAACCTCAAAAAAGCATTTTTAAAGAATTAGAAAAAAAGTTTATGAATGATCCTGATGTTTCTCTATATAATTTTGGCTTGGGGTCGGAAGATAAATCTGTAAAAATAAATTTATCACCAAATAATGAAGGTATGAGTGCCTCTATATTAGATCCTGAAAAACATAAAAAGTTTTATCCTGACATTGAGTTTATTGGAAGAGAGGAAATTGATATAAAAATTTATGACAAACTTATTATTGATAAAGTTAATTTTTTAAATATAGACGTTCAGGGCTATGAACTACATGCTCTGAAAGGATCAATTCTAGCTCTTCAAAAGTTTATTGATTATATTTTTATTGAAGTTAATAGAGAAGAACTTTATGAAGGGAGTGCTCTAGTTGATGATTTAGATATTTTTTTAGAACGGTATAACTTTATAAGAGTCGAAACTAAATGGGTAAATCGTTTTATTCCTTGGGGAGATGCAATTTACATTAAAAAAGAATTTGCTTCTAAGCTAAGAATTAATATTTCGAATCTTCAAAAATATTTAGAAAGGTTTAATTATTATTATTTTTTGATTGATACAAACAGAGCATTTCAAAGGGTAAAATATCGATTAAAACAGAGGATAAAAAACCTTTTAAATCATATATAATTTTATCTAAATCTCTCATGTGTTTTTAGGTATTAATATGTATTTAGTAAGATAATTTTTTGGCCATGTAAATAATGAAAAACAAAATAATAAATTTAAACCTTAACAGAGTCTCTCTTTTTATAATTTCAATTACATTTATTTTTCATCAATTTTATTATATTCTAAAAGGTGGTCAAACTTGGGATGAGATACTAGATGTTTATGGTTCTGGAAAAAATATTGAAAAATTTAAACTATTTATTACAAATCAAAAAGTAGAAGAACTTTCGGACATAAGTGCTGAATATTATGGTCAGTTAATCAAATTACCAATATATCTAGTATCAAAATCTCAATTTATAAATAATCTTTTTTCAAAATTTATTCAACTAATTAATTTAGAAGAAACTTCATATATAGAGTCTTTCTATAATATGCGACATTTTTTATTAAATATTTATATATTTATTTCCATTTACTTAATCTATTTTTTCTGTAAAAAATTAACAAAATTTCCAGAAATTACACTTATAGTTTTATTTTTTATATTTTCAAATCCAATTTTTGTTGGCCAGGCAATGTTCAACTTAACTGATATTCCATATGCTATACAATTATTTCTTGCGAGTTTAGTTTATATAGATCGAATTATTTTAAATGAACCAACAAATAAAGACATAGTATTTGTTGGTTTATTTTTTGGAATGAGTCTATTAACTAGAATAAATGCTGCAGCTTTTCTTTTGCCGTTAGGCTTTTATTATTTATTTGTTCACTACAAAAAATTAAATTTTTTAATTTTTTTAAAAAAACATGTTTATATTTTAGGGGTTTCTATCGTTGTATTGCTGTTAGGTACTCCATCTTTTTATATAGATCCAGTTCATTATATTAATGGAGCAATATTTAGTCAGTTTCAACAACCTTGGGCAGGGTCTTTTATGATGAATGGTAATTTATTCTTTTCTCTTGATTGGCACCCAGATTTCCTTTTAAAATTATTTTTATTTAAGTTGCCAATTGTTGTATTAGTTTTCCTTTTAATTGGTATCGCAAAAATAAAAAGCTCGACTTCTCATTTATTTAGGTACGCTTATTTTTTTATAGCTTATGTGTATATTGCGCATGAGATATTTAGACCAGCTATTCTTAACTACTTCAGACATTATCTATTTTTAATTCCTTTTGTTTCAGTAATAGCTGGATATGTCTTCTACGATTTGTTTTTTAATAAAACAAAAGTTGTGAAAATAACCTCTTTAGTAATTATTTTTGGATACATGATTTTTACCCAATTTGGGCTTCAAGAATATAAGTATGTTTATGTTAATGAATTAGTTGATGAACAGAAAATATCTACTGACTGTAAAGAATTGTACGAGTTTAATGGTTGCGGTTATTGGCAAACTGATTATTACGGCTTTTCAGGAAAAGAAACAATTAATTTAGTGGAAAAATTGAGTTATGAAAATGTTTACCTTTGTGATCCAACACATACTTATGGGATGTATATAGATAATAATTTTTGGGAAGTAAAGAATGGCAATCCAGCCTTTGATGATTATGGTTTTTGGGACCAATATACATTTATATATAATATTGAACATTTAGAGGAATATGTTGAGCTAAATTCTTCTGGAAATTTTTATGCACTAGCTATTCATTCTCCTGGTTATACAACTTGTAATTTTGACAGATTAGGAATTAACCTTAATAAATTAGCATGTAATGTCGATTCAATTATTAGTAGAAAGATAAGAGGAACAACGGTGAATCTTAATTATATTCATTATTGTGAGTACAGCATTTAATGATATTATATAAAAATACTAAAGGATAAATAAAAAATTTATGGATTCAATACAAGATTTTGGTGATCAATTTAATAGACATCAAGACATTTCTGGAACTTGGGGTTCTGGCAAGATGCTTGAACAATCTGTATATCCTTTCAATTTAAAAAAAATAAAAAATAAAGCAATATGTGAGGTTGGCAGTGGTTCAGGAAGGTTTCTTAAAAATTTTTTAAACTTTAAACCAGAATCAATTACTGCAATTGATCCTGCAACATCAATTGAAATAGCAAAAAAAAACAATACAGGAAAAAATATTAATTACTTACAAATTGATTCAACAAAAATGGAAATTAATAATCAATTTGATTATGTTTTTTCAATAGGAGTAATTCACCATATCCCTGAAGCAGAGTTGGCAGTTAAAAATATATACAATAGTTTGAAAAATAATGGTGAATTTATTATGTGGGTTTATGGATATGAAAATAATGAGATTTATGTATTTATATTCAACAATTTAAGAAAAATTTTATCAAGATTGCCAGACTTAATTGTTGAAATGTTTAGTTTTGTTTTCACTATAGCTTCATATATTTATATATTTTTTTGCAGATTTTTAAATTTACCACTAAAAAAATATTTTTTGAATGTATTTAATCAATTCAGTTTTAGACATAAATTTTATGTTATATTTGATCAACTAAATCCAAAATATTCAAAATATTACAAAAAACAAGAAGTAATAAAGCTTATAGAAGGTGCAAAATTTAAAATTTTAGAGATTCATCATAGAGATGAATATAGCTGGACAGTAATAGCAAAAAAATAATTAAATGGATATTTTATTAACTTCTATCCATTTAAATAAAGAGTAAAATTTCCAAATATATCGAGAAGTAAAATATTTCTGTTCATCATTATTTTTTAAATAAGAAATTAATCTGTTGACTTCATTAATTTCCATCCAATTATTTTCTAAATATTTGAAACCCGTATTTTCAGTCCATTCTCCAAAATCATGAGAGAAACCATGTTTCTTTTTAAAATTGTAGCTTCTCAAATCATTTCTTAATATTTTCTTCAGAAACAATTTAGTTTCTAAGAAATTAAAATTTTCTTTATTATCATTACTAAGGGCAAAGTTTACTACTCTATTATCGAGAAAGACTGGCCTAGCTTCAAGACTATTGAGCATAGAGGATATGTCCCCTTTTTTTAAAATATTTGAATATAAATAATTTTTCATATCCAGGATTCTTAAATCGTCAATACTATTTTTTTCATCAAGCCCCATTTTTTTTATATAATCTCGATTATGCAGAATTTGATCATTTAATTTTTCGCTAGGAGTAAAATTTTGCCAAAGAACTATTTTTTCTAATAGCGAAAGACTATTTCCTAAATTAAATAGCTTTATTCTATCTTTTTGTGTAATGTAATCATTTGTTCCTAAGTTAAGTGTAGAAAACAGACTTAATATTGGTTCCATTCCTTTTGGCATATATTTAGAAATTAATGCTGCTCTGTGCCATTCATATCCACCAAAAAGTTCATCTGCCCCATCTCCAGTTATTACCACCTTAGTAAATTCTGATACCTTTTTAGCTAAATAGTAGCTAGGTACAATGCTAGGATCGGCAATAGGTTCAGGAAGTTTATTTAATATTTCATCAATAATTTCTTCATTTTTATTTTCTGGAAAATTAAATTTCACTAAGTCGATTTCTAATTGATTTGATACATTTTCGGCTTTAGAGGTTTCATCGTAAAGATTATTTTCATATCCAAGAGAATATGCAGTTACGTTTCTTTCTAAATATTTTTTTGCATATAATGCAATTAAAGAAGAGTCTATGCCACCACTTAGCAGTATATTAACAGGAACCTCAGCACTCAACTGGTCATCTAGTGCATTGGAAAATAAATTATGAAAACTATTATCCGTTTTCATTGGATTAAAATTGAGTTCCTCCGCGTAAGCATTATTAGTTATTTTATTACTTCTATATTCTGTGATAGTGCTGGGTAATTGAGTGTTTAATTCTGAGAATAATGATTCAAACGAACTTACTCCTCCTAAATATAAATAATTTTTTATACTTTTTTTATCTAATCTATTTTTAATAATTTTATTTGTAAGCAAAGGTTTAATTTCTGAACAAAAATAAAAATTAAAATTCTCGTTAGATCCAAAATATAAAGGTTTGATTCCTAACCTATCTCTTCCAATAAAAATTTTCCCAGTATTTTTTTGAAAGTATGCAAATGCGAACATACCATTAAGATTTTTTATTTCACTAATTTCTTCCTTTCTCAAAATATTTAGTAAATGTCTTGTATCACTTTTTGATTCTAAATTTAAAGAATATTTTTTTCGTAGAGTATCTAATTCATAAATTTCTCCATTGTATACAAGAACATTGCCATACTCATCTTCCATTGGCATGTCCCCATCTTTAAGGCCTGTTATTGAAAGTCTTGCACTTCCTAAATGTAAATAGTTATCTCCGATTGGATAAATTGATGTTTTAATCTCATCAGGACCTCTATGAACCATAGATTTCGTAACAGAGTCAATTAAGCCTTTATTTTGCTTACTAGAAACAAATCCAACAATTCCACACATTTATAAGAATTATAAATTAATAAATTAATTACGGTTTAAAATTTAATTAATGAGTAAATTAAAACTTTCAATAGTTATACCAGCTTTTAATGAGGAATTAATCATTAATAATCTATTAAAAGATATTAATGAATCTTTTCAGGGAATTGAGAGTTATGAGGTAGTTGTAGTGGATGATGGAAGCGACACGGTTTTGGTTGACAGCGTTGATAAAAATTTACTGACTGATAAAGTAAAAATGATAAGAAATAAATTCAATGTTGGGCAAACCCCATCTATTCAAATAGGGATAGATCACTCAGAAGGAGCTGTAGTTGCGCTGATGGATGGAGATGGACAAAATCCACCGTCAGAAGTACGAAGACTATATGACATCTATTGTTCAAAAAATAATATAGATGCTGTAATTTCTTATAGAAAAAAAAGAAAAGACAATATTTATAAAAAAGTAATATCAAGATTTGGAAACTTTATACTTAGATTTTTTACTAAGTCAAAGTTTAAAGACTTAGGTTCAAGCATAAAAATAATTAAAAGAGAATGTTTAGATAGTATAAAATTTGATGGGGAGCTCCACAGATTTATTGTTCCTATGCTAGAAAAAAGAAATTACTTGATAGAAGAACATCCTACTGAGCATGAATACAGGGAGGCAGGAAGGTCAAATTATGGATTAAATAGACTAATTCCTGTAGTTGTAGACGGATTACTTTTTTATCTTTCCGATGGGTTTACAAAAACAAAAAGATATGCGATAGGAAAAATTGCTCTTCTAAATCTAATAATGGGTTCACTAATAAACTTTGTAGTAATTTATCAAAAAATAAGTAGTGATGTATACGTTCATAGGAACCCACTGTTCATTATTGGAATAACTTTAATTATTGTAAGTATTGTGATTTTTTCAATTGGTATATCAATTGATCGTAACGAAACATTTTTATCATAATTATATTTAAGAATTTTATTTTTAATTAACATAAAATATATAAAGCATGAAAATTTTAAAAAACCTTAAAAGACAGATATCTTTTTATAGAATAAAAGATTCCAAAGATCTTGTTGAATATCACTTCAAAAACTTTTCAGAATTTGATCATATAAATAAAAATATGTTTCTTCAGGTATTAAAAAATTTTAGAAATAAATCAATTAATATTTTGGAAACAGGTTCATCTGCATGGGGCACTAATAGCTCTATTCTTTTTGATAATTATGTAAAAAAATTTGGTGGAAGTTTTGTCACAGTTGATATAAGAGAAGAACCTTCTAGCAACCTAAATAAAGTATTTTCGAATAATTCAAAAGCTTTTGTTGATGACAGTGTAAATTTTATTAAGAATTATGAAAAAACAAAGTTAAAAGAGCTTAATTTGATATACCTTGATAGTTATGACTTAGACCTAGATAATCCAGAGCCTTCAATGCAACATGGGTTAAATGAGTTTTTATTGATTGATAGCTTTATAGATGTAGGGACAATTATTGCAATTGATGATACACCAATAAGTCTTGAATTGTTTGGTCAAGAAGTAGTGGATAAGTATAAAGAAAATAAAGATTTCTTACCTGGAAAAGGGACTTATGTTTTAGAGCATATAAACAAAAAAAATAATTATGAAGTTATTTACCATCATTATTCTCTAGTTATTAAAAAAACTAAGTAAATTTAAAACCTATAGCTACATTATCAAAACTCAAAACAAAACCTTGAACAAAGTTTCAACATCCCTAGGATTAGAAAAGTGAATAAAGTAAAAACAATTTTTAATGATGTAGTTTTTGTTTCAAGGCTAACTGCAGTGAATAAAAAGAAAATAAGAATATTGTTCTCAGCTTTTTTAGCTAATTTAACAGTATTATTTGACATCCTCGTTATTCTTTCTTTTGCAAGCTTAATTGATAATTCAAACACAGAACCTTCTGTTTATGTGTCTTATATATTAAATAATTTATATCTACTACCTTTGATTGTTTTCTTGAGATTTTTATTTATATTTATTGAAAGAATAAATATTCAATCTCTTCAATTACAAGTTGAAGAAAATTTAAGAACTTACTTAATGAAAGAAGTATTTTCAAAAAGTAATTATTCAGTTGCTGATGCTTATTTTTATGTAAATGAACTAAGTAGAAATGTATCTTATTTCTATGGTTCATTGGCTTCTTCGTTAAATTATGCTTTGCAGATTGGTGTATTTTCAACCTACCTTTTATTAACAAATCTCAGTTCAGTAAGTTATTTTTTTATTGGAGCAGTTGTTCTATTTTTTCCAACAAAATATTTTTTGAGTAGAGGCAGAAAATATATACATGAAGCTTATATAAACGAACATAAAACACTTGAAAACATTCAAAAAGTTCTTGAAAATATCTATTTAATTAAAATTCTTAAAACAACCAATAGAGAATTAGATGATTTTCAAAATACATTAAGAAAATATTATTCTGCAGTATTAAATAACTTTAAATTTGGAGCTGTAAATAATATTACACCAAACTTTGTCACCATTTTTATTCTTGCCGTATTGATTTCATTTTTTAATTTTGCAAAAATATTGACCTTAGAATTTATTGGCATTATGTTGAGACTTTTTCAAACACTAGGAAATCTTAATACAACTTTAAACCTTGTTGTGAATTCACATGTTCATTTAGAAAAGTTAAATTTATTAGAGAGGAACAAAATAAAAGAGAGAAGTGAAGTTCATTTCATAAATGAAGATACTAATAGTGATTTTGCAGTAAACCTTGAATCCGTTTCGTTTAAATATTTTGGTAGTGAAAATAATATTTTTGAAAACTTACAACTTTCACTTAAGAAAAATAATCATACGCTAATTACAGGAGTAAATGGGTCAGGTAAGTCAACTTTGTTAGGAATCATCTCAGGAATATTAACTCCAGACCAAGGAACAGTAACAGTGGTCTCAAATAAATTTGCGTACGTTGGTGCAACTCCTTTAATAATTAAAGGTACATTACGTGAAAATTTAATGTATGGAAATAATTTAGATATCAAAGATGATGAAATTTTAGAGTTTGTAAAAAGTTATAAACTTTATAACGAAGAAATTGAAGATGTACTTAGTAAAGAAGTGACAAATAAAAACCTATCTTCAGGACAGATGCAAAAGGTTTCTTTTATTAGAGCCATGCTTTCAAAGCCTGATGTGCTAATTCTTGATGAGTCAACTTCCAATCTAGATTATGATTCAAAGAGAATAATTAATGGTCAGCTGAAAGAATCAAAATTGACAATAGTTAATTCTACACACAATATTCAAGAAATAGATTATGACATGCATTACGAAATAGAAATAAAGGATGATAAAAGGAGCTTAAGGGAAGTTTAATTTTTCGTAATCTTTATATTCGTGATCAACGATATTATCGATTAAATTAGTTCTAATTACAGATTCATATGCATTATTTGAAATTACATTCCAATAATCAGCATCATTGATAACCCTATTTATTTTTTTAACCATATCTTCTTTACTATTAAATAATAAGCCATTTTTACCATCAGTAATTATTTCATTTATATTTTCATTCTCTTTAGCAACGACCACACAGCCACACGACATTGCTTCCAAAATTGCTTTAGGATTTCCTTCAAAATCTGATGTAGATACAAAAATTTTATAGTTACTAAATGTTTTAACAAGTTCTTTATTAGAGATTGGTTTGTGAATAGTTACTTTAAGAGAATTTTTAAGAGCATACTCTTGTAGCTTATATTTTAATGAGCCCTCTCCATATATATCTAACTCTATATCGTAACCTTTAATCCCTTCAAGAAGAAGATGATAATTTTTTTGATTTTCCAGTCTCCCAACGCTTATTAGTTTCATATCAAATCTTTTTATAAAGTTTTTAATCTCTTGCCTTTCAATCCAATTTGGACGAGTTTTAACCTTCGATGAATTAAATTTTGAAAGCCTAGAGATATAATTTTTATCTACATTTGAAGTAACTAAATATAAATTTGAAAAAAATAAAGATAATCTAGTAAGTATTGAGTAGGAAACTATTTTTAAGAAACCTTTATTATTTTTTTTAGTAAAAGTTACCAAGTCATACCCTGTCCTTATTATTAATGGTTTCCTATATAAAATTTTAGACACTATTGCAACCCACGAACCAAGGAGTTGATTAGTTTTAAATATATCTCCTTCTTTTAAAACAGAGGAAAATACAAATGGAATAAATAAAGATCTAAGGAACTTTAAAAATTTACTAGTATCTTCTTTTATATTTTTATATACTGGAACTACTTTAATATAAGGTAAGTCAATTATTTCCATGTCTTGAGAGTCACCATAAGTAATAAATGTAAAATTTACATTATATTTCTCATTTAGTTTTTGATAGAATTTAATTTCTCTATCTAATAAGCCACTTTCTTTCCATTTAATTAATGAAATACCGTATGTAAAGAATAGAATAACTCTCATTAGGTTAATATTAACTTAGTGAAAACCATTTCTATAAAATTTGATTAGTTTAAAAAAATGAAGAAAATACTTGTTGTACACACAAAATATCAAAAACTAGGCGGGGAAGACGTTGCAGTAGACAACGAGATTGAGCTTTTAAAAGAATACTATGAGGTTAAAGAATTATTTTATTCGAATAAAATAAAAAACTACCTTTTTGATGTTATCTCATTAATCTCTAGTAATAATAAAAAAAGTGTAAATAAATTATTAAAAACTATTGATGAGTTCAAACCAGACTATGCCTATGTTCACAATACATGGTTTATGGCTTCAACAGGTATATTTAAAGCTTTAGAAGATTCTGGAACAGAAATTATATTAAAACTTCATAATTTTAGATATAGTTGTACTCGATCTTTTTTAGCTAATAAACACTTCAAAGACTCACCTACTTGTAACGCATGTGGTTTAAATAGAAAATCAATGGGATTTATAAATAAGTATTATGAAAACTCTTTTTTTAAATCATTATTAGTAGCAAATTATGGAAAAAAATATTTTGATATAATTCAACAACAAAAGTTGAAAATTTTAGTTTTAACGAATTTCCATAAAGAGTATTTATCTAAAATTATTACAAATAGGAATATATATGTATTCCCAAATTTTATTGAGCTACAAAAAAATGTAATCAAAGAAAATAGAGAAAAATATATTGTTTACGCAGGAAGGGTTTCTCAAGAAAAAGGGGTCGAAGAATTAATAAAAACTTTTAAGAAAATTAAATATAAAGATTTAAAATTTAAAATTATTGGAGACGGACCGTTACTAGAGTTTTTAAAGAATAATTATAAAGAAGAGAGCATTCAGTTTCTTGGATATATTCCAAACAAAGAAGTATTGAAGATTATTAAAAGTTCTGAAGCTGTTGTGTCAGCGACAAAATTATACGAAGGCCAGCCAACGCTTCTATGTGAAGCTTCTTCAATGGGTGTTCCATCAATTTTTCCTGATTCTGGTGGAATATCTGAATTTTTTCCTAAGAATTACAAGTTGTCTTTTCGTCAGTTTGACTATGAGCATCTGTTAGAAAAATTAGAATCAATAAAAGATACAGATTTAGTAAAAGAAATAGGGAAAGAAAATAGAGAATATATAAAAGAATATTTAGGGAAGGAAAAGCTAATAGAAATATTTAGCTATATAGTAGATGAATAGGCCAGATTTAATTTCCGTTATTATGCCGGTATTTAATTCAGAAGATACTGTGAGTACTGCGATTGAAAGCATAGTAAACCAGACTTTTAGTAATTTTGAATTAATTATTGGAGATGATGGTTCAGATGATTCAACGTACAATATATGTAAAGATTTTGAAGAGAATAATGAAAACATAAAAATAATAAAGAATGATAAAAATATTGGACTTACTAAATCTTTAAATAAATTAATTAAAGTTGCTGAAGGCAATATTATTGCAAGACAGGATGGTGATGACTATAGCTCCGAGAACAGACTTCAAAAGCAATTAAATTATTTAAGAAAAAATAATTTAGATGCATGCACAACTAGAGCAAAAGTCATCGGAACAAATAGAGTTATCCCAAATTTATCTTTTTATTTACCAAAAAAAATAGTCATGATGTATAAAAACCCTTTTATTCATGGATCTTTGATGATTAAAAAAGAAGTATTAGAAGAAATGAATTTTTATAATGAAAAGTTTTACTATGCGCAAGATTATAAATTAATGTTTGACTTACTAAGGTCGAAGAAAAAGGCAAGAATTATGAAAAGCAATCTTTATTTTCTAAATATGGAAAATAATATTTCTACAATTTATGGTGAGGAACAAAAGTATTTTTCTGATTGTGTCAAAAAAAATATTGATCCTGTTATTTAGACAATTTATACTCGATACATCTTAATAACATTTCTTCAAAATTTATAGAGGATTCCCAACCAAGGTCTAATTTAATTTTTTTTGGATCTGAAACTATAAATTTTGGTTCATTTTTTCTTAATATTTTTTCGTCCACTGATATAAACTCTTCATAATCTAAATTAAGATAACTAAAAACAATTTCAATTATATCTTTTATGCTTTTACCAATTCCGGTCCCAATAACATAGTCTTCAGATTTACTACTCTCAACTATTTTTGTCATTGCATCTGTAACATCACCCGCAAAGCCCCAGTCTCTTACTAGGTTCAAAGAGCCAACTGTAAGTGAATCAGATTTCCCTTCTTTTATATTTATTGCAGTATTAATAATTTTCATAATTAAATAATCATCAGGTCTGAATTCAGATTCATGATTAAATAAAATCCCGCAAGACATATTCCAGTCATATTTATTTCTATATGAATCTATTAATTTATGACAATAAAGTTTTGATTCAGCGTAGGGTGTATTAGCTTTAAATTCAGATTTCTCATTTAACTTTTTTCCATCTTGGTTACTAAACATTTCAGAACTTGAAGTTTGAAAAAAAGATGCAAAATTATTATTTTTAATTAAAGCTGCAATTAAATTATTAAATGAAGTCTCAATGGATTTTTTTGTTTCAGCTGGTTTCTTTATTGATTCAAAAACAGATCCTGGTCCGATTAAATTATATACATGGTCAGGCTTGTATTGATTTACTAATGAAACTAGATCGTCCAAAATCATTAGTGAGCATTTTTCAATATTTAAGTTTTCCAACTCACTACTTGTTACTCCAAGATATCTAAGTTTTTCATAAAAAATATTAGGTTCTTTATTTCTAGACACTCCTAAGACTTTATATTCTTTTTTCTTTAATAGTTGACTAGCTAGAAAGACACCATCTTGTCCTGTTATCCCAGTAATTAAAATATTTTTTTCCATAAAGAAATACGATTTATAAGCCTATATTCTACTTTAGGTATTAGTTTAAGTTTTAGTATAAAAAATACTTAAGATATATAAGTAATGAATAAAAATGATAAATTTTTAATATACCTTAACAGGTTAAGAGAGGATTGGATTGTTGATAGAACACGAGATGAGTGGTATAAAAACAATAAAGACATCTCAACAAAATTTGTTTCAAGGGCTGAAATTGTTTGGCTGATTGCCCCTTGGAACTGGACAAATGTAGATATAAAGAATCTAAATAAAAAAAAAGTTCTTTGCTCTATTTATCACATAGATGAAGAAAAATTTTCAAAAGAAGAAGAACTAAAGTTTCATAAACGGGACAAATTTGTGAATGAGTATCATGTTATTTCAAAAAAGACAAAAGCACAAGTAAGGGAGTTAACAGATAAAAAAATTACAAGTATTCCGTTTTGGGTTAATTCAGATATTTGGTTTGAAATAAAAGATAAAAATAAGATTAAAGAAAAATTTAAATTAGATAATGAAAAATTTTATATAGGATCTTTCCAAAGAGATTCAGAAGGAAGCGACTTAACGAAACCAAAGCTATCTAAAGGTCCTGATAGGTTTATTGAAATAGTCTCAAGATATAAAGAAGATGGTAGAAATATTCATGTAATTTTAAGTGGCAAGAGGAGAAACTTTCTAATTAATGAATTAGATAAACTAGGAATTGATTTTTCTTATTTTGAAATGGTAAATTTTGAGACTTTGAATGAACTTTATAATTGTTTAGATCTCTATATTGTATCATCAAGGTTTGAAGGAGGGCCTCAGTCAATACTTGAGTGTGGGATTACAAAAACTCCAATTATTTCAACAGATGTTGGAGTTGCTTCTGAAATATTATCACCGGAGTCAATATTTAATATGGAAAACTATTTTTCAGCTAAACCAAATATAGAAGTTGCATTTAATAATTCAGTAAAATATAAGAAAGAAAACATTTTTAATATTTATAAAAAAATGTTTCAGGAACTTTATGAAAGTTAGTATTGGAACAAAAATTAAAGAAGGACCTTGGGGTGGGGGTAATCTTTTTGCATTAAATTTGAAAAATTTTTTGCTCCAAAATGGTCACGATGTTGTACACAACTTAAATGATCCAGATATAGATATTATTCTTTTAACAGAGCCGAGAGTGACTTCCGAATCATCCGCTTTTACACATTATGATGTTGAAAACTACTTAAAATACATAAATTTTAATGCAATCGTAATACACAGAATAAATGAGTGTGATGAAAGAAAAAATACAAAACATGTAAACAAATACATGATTTATGCAAATCAAATATCTGATAAAACAATTTTTGTTAGTAATTGGTTAAAAAATATATATATAAATCAAGGAATTAAATCTTTTGATAATCATGTCATCTATGCAGGCGCGAATAAAGAAATATTTAATGACACTGGTTATAAAAATTGGGATAAAAAAGAAAAATTAAAAATAGTAACACACCATTGGGGAGCAAACTGGTATAAAGGTTTTGAGACCTATTTAAAAATAGACGAGCTTATTGGGACTGATAAATGGAAAAAAGCAATTTCATTTACATATATTGGTAATGTACCAAAAAATATAAAATTTAAAAATTCAAAAATAGTAGAACCTCTTTCCGGTTTTAATCTTGCAAATGAAATAAAAAAAAATCACTTGTATGTTACAGGTTCTTTAAATGAACCTTCAGGAAACCACCATATAGAAGCTGCTCAATGCGGTTTACCTTTGCTTTATATTAACAGTGGCGGAATACCAGAGTATTGCCAAGAGTTTGGAGTTAAGTATGAAATAGAAAACTTTGAGTCTAAACTTGAAGAAATTATTTCGAACTATGATATTTTTGTAAAGAAAATAAAAAATTATCCAAACAATTCTGAAAAAATGTCTTCCGAATTTCTTGAGATTTTCCAACAATCATTGTCTAAAAAAGAATCTATATACGAAGTTAGAGATTTTAAAAAAAACAGAAGTCTTTTAATGAAAAGATTATATTTAATTAAAAAAAAGATTCGTAATATTTTATAGTAAAAGGAGCTTTAATTCTCGATTAAAATTTTCCAAATTATTATTTTCTCTAACTGTTAAAAATGCATTATTTTCAATCTTATTTTTAAAATCACTGCTAGATAGAATATTCATAATTTCTTTTTTCCAGTCTTCAATAGTATTTTCTCTAATAAAAATTATATTTTCTAAGTGTTTATACACTTCAGGCTCCCAAAATCCATTTGTTTCAGTTATTAATACAACAGTGCCAAGAGACATTGCTTGTAATGCCACACTTTGACCCGAAGGTTGCAAGCTCTCTAATATTGGAATAATTACTATGTCCGCTTCTAAATATAGTTCTTTAATTTCTTCATCTGATAGAGTTTCGTCATTCCAAATCCCATTTATCAATTTAATATTTTTTGATAATAATTCTTTTTCGTTAATTTTATTTGTTACAAATGTAAATTCAAATTCTTCCATTTCTCTTGCAAGGTTAATTACAAAACTGTAATCTCTTTTTCCGTCGTTTCCGATAAAAAGAATTTTATTACCAATTTTTTTATTAGTATTCTCTCCATTCCAGAATTCAGTATCTATTGAGAATGGTATAAATTTAAATTTTTTAGATAAATTTTTATATTTGTTTACAGCATAAGTATATTCTCCTTCACTTAGAAAAATTAATTTATCAATTATTAACATGAAGAAATAAATAAATATTTTTCTTAAGTTTCTTTTAATTACATTATTAACTTCTACGTTGTAAAGACCCATAATAAAGACACAGCTTCTTTGTTTTCTAAAAATTTTATTTATAAATAAAAGTGGCAAACAAGAAAACCCCATTCTCTGATTGGTTAACATAATTAAGTCTGATTTAAAAAGAGTAATACGGTTCTTCATACTATTAATATTTTCTGTATAAAAAGGTAAGCCACTTACTTTTCTTAGCAGTCTATAAAAAAATTTAGAAATTTTTATTTTTTTAACTTCCTCAAATTCAATGACAGTTGTTTTAGAAAAGCTTTTTTTTAGCTCATCTAGTCCATAGAAGAAATCTTTAGGGTAAATGTTTTGACTTTTAGACCTTTTCAGTCTTCCTGATTGATAAACATATGTTAAATTGTCCATAATTAGTGTTCATATATAGAGTAACAAAAGAAAGTTTAAAGTTTAAAAGTTTTTTTTAATAAAATTTAAAATACTTATTACAATGAAAAACTGCTTATGAAATACGTAAAAGACTTTCTTGCTTTAGGACCTTTAGTTTTTATAACTTTCTTACTTGTTTTTACAAGACCATTTGTAGGTATTTATATTTTTGGTTTTAGACTTGGAGAACTCATTATTGCATTTGGGTTTGTTGCATCAATTTTTGTTCTTTTATTTTATCTGTATTCTATATTACGAAAAAAAGAGATTATTTATAGTCAAAGCCACTCTTTATTCATAGCAATCTTAACTACCTTTTTTATCAGTCTATTAATTTACGGATCAAATATATTAGCTCCTTATACATTTAAAATAAGTTCTTATATTTGGACAGTTGGATACCTGTTTGTGATGATATATTTATTTAGGGACACATCAACTGTTCAAAACTATAAACGGCCCGTCTTATTTGTTTTTCTTTTTATTCCTGTTGCTCACTACTATATGTCAACAGGCTACTATCCAAATTTTATAATTGATTTTTTTAAATCAAATTCTGACAAGTTCGAATTTACAAAAGCATCAGATATTATGCTCTCTTATGTAGTTGGAAATTTGATTAATATAAAATATAATAAAAGTAAAAATTTTATTATTTTTTATATGTATTTTTCTGGAGCAATGCTGCTTCCTCTCTTGATATATATGAGTAGAGGATCATTTGTATCAACATTTTTATTCATCTTAATTTTCTCTTTTTATAATATTGACTATTTACGAGATAACTTAAAAAGAGCAGCCTTACTAATTAGTTCAACTTTTTTAATTTTTGTAATTTCAACTTTAAATGTAAATGATGTAGAAATTAACTATAGCTTTAATTTTGGAGATGAACCTATAGCGCAAGGGGATACACTTTCAATAACTGAAAATATAACCGAACTTGCTAAAAAAGACCAACAAAGAAATGCTTTTCTTTCTTTATATTATGAAGATGGAAGGCTTTACTCTATAGACCAAACAACTAACTGGCGTTTAGATATTTGGCAAGACGTTATTGAAGATTTAAACAAAAAAAATCTAATAATCAAAGGCTATGGATACAACGAGATTATACCAGTAATGACAGACCCCTCTGCACCAGGAAGACTTGGAAGAGATGGGCTGAATGAACATGTTCATAATTATTTTGTAAATATTTTTGCAAGAGGTGGTTTATTTCAATTTCTATTATTTGTTTCATTCCATGTAAGCATTCTTTACTTTTGGTATAAAAAACATAAAAATTTTTGGATAATTTTGTATTTAATACCTATATTTTTTAACTCCGCTTTAGACATGAGTATGGAAGGTGTCCAGTATCCTGTTATATATTATATTTTTCTAGGTTTTTTAATGAATAGTGGATTAAACATAAAATTAAAATAAATATTTAATCACTAATCTCAAAAAAAGTTTTATCATAATAAATATGTCTATTGCATTAATTACTGGAATAACAGGTCAAGATGGCTATTATTTGTCAAAGTTATTACTTGAAAAAGGATACACAGTTCACGGAACTGTTAGAAGGTCATCAACTTTTAACACCTCAAGAATAGAGGAATTGATATCAGACTATTCTTCGTCAGGACAGTTAAGTTTACATTATTCAGATCTTCTAGACTCTTCTTCAATAAATGCATTGATTGACTCTACAAAGCCAGATGAAGTATATAATTTAGCAGCGCAATCACACGTAGCAGTATCATTTGAAAACCCTGTTTATACAACTCAGGTAGGCACCTTAGGAACTATCTCTATTCTTGAATCAATAAGACATTCCAATAAAGAAATAAAATTTTATCAAGCGTCTTCTTCAGAAATGTATGGAGGAGCAGATAAAGTAAAGCTTAATGAAATGTCCAAGTTTGATCCTAAAAGCCCATATGCTTCATCAAAAGTCTTTGCACACGATATGACAAAAATTTATAGAGAGTCTTATAATTTATTTGCAGTAAATGGTATATTATTCAATCACGAATCTCCAATGAGAGGTGAAACCTTTGTAACTAGAAAAATAACAAGAGCTGTTGGTAGGATTTCTCTTGGACTACAAAAAAAGTTAACCTTGGGAAATCTCGAAGCAAGTAGAGATTGGGGTTTTGCAGGTGATTATGTTGAAGCAATGTGGAAAATGCTTCAACACGAAAAGGCAGATGACTGGGTTGTAGCAACTGGAGAAACCCATACAGTAAAAGAGTTTGCTGAATTAGCTTTTAAATATGTTGATTTAGATTGGAACGAATATATTACAACATCAGAGAAATATCACAGACCCAACGAAGTAGGATACCTGCTAGGAGACCCTACGAAGGCTAAAGGAAATCTTAGTTGGGAACCTAAAACTTCATTTGATCAGCTGGTCAAAATGATGGTTGATTATGATTTAGAATTAGCAAAGAAAGAAGCAGTACTTATAAAGGAAAACTTAATTAAACCTACTTGGGAAAATCCAAGTTAAATATTTTTAATCTTTTCTTATTTTTTTATAATTTTCTTTATACCATTGGTAAGTTTTATCTAAACCTTCTGACAAGGGCGTAATACTATTCCACCCAAGATTATTGATAATTGTTGAGTCAAGTAATTTCCTCGGGTTTCCATCAGGCTTAGTTTTATCAAAATTTAAATCTCCTTCAAAACCTATAATTTCTTTTAATAAAAAAGATAAAGACTTAATTGAGACTTCTTCACCCGATCCTATATTTATTAAGTCAAGTTCAATATCTTTTTCAATTATGAATTCTATTGCATTTGATAAATCATCAACATATAGAAACTCCCGAAGCGGCTCCCCAGAGCCCCAAATGCTAAGTGAGTCTTCGGAATTAATTTTTGCTTCGTGCATTCTGTTTAACAAACCAGGGATAACATGACTATCTATATCAGAAAAATTATCATTAGGACCATAGAGATTAGTTGGCATAAGGTTAATAACTTTATGACCAATTTGAGAATTTAAAGACCTACCAAGTTCAATTGCTGTTAGTTTGGCCATGGCATATGGAGAATTTGTAGGTTCTAATTGTCCAGTCATATAGTAACTTTCTTTAATTGGATTTTTTGCATTTAAAGGATAGATACAACTTGAACCAAGATTTATAATTTTTATTTCCTTAAATGGCAAGCAAGCTTCAAGTAAATTTAAATTGATTCTTAGATTTTCAGTTAAAAATTCAATTCTTTTTGTATTGTTAGCAATTATTCCACCTACTTTTGCTGCAGCTATAATTAATACATCTGGCTTTGTTTTTTCAATTAATTTTTTTGTCTCAGTTGAAGAGAATAAATCTGTATCTTGCCTATTAGATTTTATGACATCAAAATTATTATTTCTATCTAAAACAGTTGATAAAGAACTACCAACTAATCCATTACTGCCAACTATTAATAACTTAATATATTCTCCATAAATTAACTGTACCAAACATTATATAGAGTATTAAAATATTTAATGTGAAAAATACTTTACCGTATTTAATTAATCTTCCTCCATTTATATATCGTGGTAAAGATATTGAAAAATTTAATCTTTTTCAAAAATTTATTTTTTTAATTTATGGAAAGTTTATATCGTTAATTGTTTCTTGGACTAACAAAAGTCTATTTTGCTTTTTAATTAATACTTTTGTTAAAGATAGCAACCTTTCCTATTCGGATAATAAATATGTTACAGAATTTAATAATCAAAAAGTCTATTTTCCTAATAAAAGAATTTTGCGATTTATAAATGGAGCAGCAATTTCAGTCGAAAAAACTTTTAAAGCTTACTGCTTAGATCAAATAGATTTCAAAGATGATGACATCTTTATTGATTGCGGAGCAAATGTGGGAGAAGTAAACATTGCGTTAAAGTTTAATAACATTAACGTAAAATATATTGGGTTTGAACCAGATACTGAAACATATGAGTGTTTACGATTAAACAATGAAGAAGGAGACTTTTATAGAATGGCTTTATCAAATACAAATGAAGAAAAAGATTTCTTTCTTGATAGTGCAGGAGGTAATTCCTCATTAGTAAATTTTGGAACAGAAGATTCAATTAAAGTTGAATCAAAAACTCTAGATAGTTTAAAATTTTCAAATATAAAAGTATTAAAAATTGATGCTGAAGGATTTGAACCGGAGGTTTTAGAAGGAAGCATTGAGTCATTGAAAATTACAGAATTTGTATCTGTAGACTTTGGTCATGAAAGAGGAGTAGAACAAGAAAGTACCATAATTGAAGTGAATAATTTACTTTATGAACATGGTTTTGGGTTATATAAGTTTAGTGATGTAAGACTTGTAGGATTGTACAAGAGGAAATAGGCACTTATTTATAATATGATTGTAGATTCATCTTTAATAAAAAATATAAATAAATACATTGAAGGTCTTCAAAGAGATAAACATTTTGATTTTTCTCCTGTAAATGTAGGAATTACAAAACATGGAAATAATTTGAAACTTGGTTTTAGCTGTTACGCCTTAAAATTATTGTTCATTACAAAAAAATGGGATCAATTAAATTCTCAAAAACAAAATGAGTGGATTAGTTTTATAAATTCATTTCAAGCTAATTTATTAAACTTACCTCAGAATTCCTTTGTAGATAAAGTTTTTATTAATGATTATAAATCTTTTAATTTTAATAAGTCTGCAAAGAGTCTTATTAAAAAAACGCTAAATATTTTTGATTTATATTCTTACGAAAAACCATATAAGGTACTAGAAAACAACATTAGAGCTGAATCAAAACAAGCTATAGCCACATTGTTTCAGGTTAATGAAAAAAATAAACTTGATTATTTAGATTTTCAGCAAGAAGATGAGGAAATTAATAAATTTTTGAATTCTTTTAATTGGAATAAACCCTGGCATGCTGGTGCCCAATTTTCAGCTTTGTGTGTGTTCAATAAAACACAACTAAATGGAACAAAAAGAGAAAAGGGAATAGGTGCACTAAATAATTTTATTGAATCAAAATTAGATATAGATACAGGTATGTATTTTGAAAATACTTTACCATCTGGATCTGAATCAATAAATGGATCTATGAAAGTTTTGACAGGGCTTGATTGGATTGATACGCCAATTCATTTTCCAGAAAAATTAATTGATTTTTGTTTACTTAATGAACCATCAAGTGAAGGATGTGATTTAGTTGATGCGGTATATGTTCTATATAGATGTTCAAAACAAACAAATTATAAAAGAAAAGAGATAAATAATTATTTCAACAAACTACAAAAAATAATACTCTCACATTATAAATCTGATGAAGGTGGCTTTTCTTATTATATAAATAGAAGCCAAGAATACTATTATGGTTTAAAAATAACAGATGGTCAGAACAGGGCAGATATTCACGGAACCCTATTGCTATTATGGGCTCTTTCCATGATTTATGATTTTCAAAATGAGGAAAATGAATTGTTTAATATAATTAAGCCATAAAGCAAGCTGTGAGGAAATTTGATTAACTTTTTATACTGCTTTGATAAAAACTATAATACTCAGGCTTTTGTATCTATCTATTCTTTGTTGAAGAATGTTTCAAAAGAAATAAATATTCACATCATCCATAATCAACCAGAGACCTTAAACAATATCCCCAAAAAAATATTAGATCACAATAATCTCTCAGAATTATATATAAATAAATTTGAAAATAAAAATTTTAGTTTTCCAAAAATTGATGGCGCCCATGTCTCAGAGGCAACTTATTATAGGTTTTTTATTGAAGATTTTATTTCATCAGAGATTAAAAACTTAGTTTATTTAGATAGCGATATAGTTTGTATAAATGACCCTATATTAGAAACTGAGAAAACAATAAAAGATTTAGAAAATTCAAATTATTTTGTTTCAGTAAAACCTGAACCTCAATCAGCAAATAAAGAACTCGATATAAAATCTGATAGATATTTCAATGCAGGAGTGATGATTATAAAAACTGATGAATGGTTAAAAAATAATTTAAAAACGGTGTTGTTGGAAAAAGCTGAACATCATAAAGAAAAAATACAATTTTGGGATCAAGATATTTTGAATCTTTATTTTAATGGTGAATATATAGATTTAAGCAAGTTTATGAATTTTTCACTCAACATGGTTCCTTTTGAAAAATCTACAAAATTAAATAGCGATGAATTAACTAAAATAAAACTTATTCATTACGCAGGAAAGTTTAAACCCTGGTCATTAAAAGGTATCGTAAATTATAAATCAGAATTTTACCAAGAAACTTATAGAGAATTATTTAATCAAAAATATCATCTTCAAAGTAGCTGGAAAATTAATACCATTAGAGATCTAATTAAAAGCTTTAAAACACGAACTTTTTTTAAAGTAAAACATCCAATTAATTTATTACTCTATGTGTTTCTATCTTTAATAAAAAGAAAAGAGGTGTAAAAATTAAGAACACTATTAATCATATTACAAGTTATAAACTTGCAAGGGAGTGTGATGTTGTATTTTCAGAAGTTTTAACCACCGAACAGTTTAAGCAACTGAATATTAATGATTACAAAATAGTTTACAAAAATTCCATACAGGTTATGTATAAAATCAATAGTTTTAAAGTTAGAAAAGGTTCAATAATATTTACCAATTCATATTTCATAAAAAATTTATTTAAATTAATAAAAAATTTAGATTCCAATCTTGATTTAATTTTAGTAACAAATCAAACAGACTTATTGTTAGATGAGTATATATATAATTTTAAGCCAGGCTGTATAAAAAAATGGTATTCAATAAATGTTGAATTCGAGTCTGAAGATATAATTCCACTACCTTTAGGACTATCAAATAATTACTCTCCAAAAAATTTACTACCTGAGGACTTTGTTAACTTTAAAGAAAATAACGAATCTAAGAAAATAGAGAAGGTATATGTGAACTTTAATAAAAATACTAATTTTAAAGAAAGGGAGTATCTTTACGATAAGTTCCAAGAAGAAGATTGGGCTGTAGTTGAAAATCCAAATTTAGATAAAACCGAATATTATAATAATCTTTCCAGCTATAAATTTTCTTTAGCTCCGTGGGGTAATGGTGTTGATACTCATCGTATTTGGGAATCTCTTTATTTAGGAACAGTCCCAATTACAAAATATCACCACACATTTAGTACTTCTAGCAATTTACCGATACTTTTTGTTAATGATTATGAAGAAATAAATAAGTCATTAATTGAAAATTTTTTAAAGGACAATTCTTCTAAAAAGTATAATTATGAACTTCTTGATTCAAAGTATTGGTCAGATCTTATTTCTAAAGATTCCATTAATAACAGCGATTATCAATACACTAAAACGAATAATTTAATATCTTTATATTATTTAT
>MDTC01159209.1_pt1 | contig 28387 bp, 23 predicted proteins | sample 811181 | NCBI WGS metagenome assembly MDTC01 (sample SAMN05326644, study PRJNA326480) | marine metagenome | isolation source: seawater | place: Pacific Ocean: North | collected 2011 | reverse complement strand
TTAAGGCAATACGCATTTTATGGCTCATAGCAAGTTCGTTTTATTTCCTTTTATAATACCGAATACCTTCCCCAACAATTTGCGGCCTACAAATGGATTGTTTTTACCCTTTGAATAGACTTCTTCTTTAGTAAAAACCTCATCACCCTGCATACTAAACACAGTTAAATCTACTTTAGAACCGACCTGGATAAGCGGTTTATTTTGCTTGAATATTCCGTATGCATTGGTAAGTTTTTCGACTAACTCATCTTCGTTCAATGCTTTTTCTGTTGCCTTTCTAGCTGCCCTAAAAGCGCAATCGATTGTGCTCATTCCGAACGCTGAATGATCGAACTCAAGCTTTTTCTCATCTAAATGTAAAGGGAGATGCCCACTACTAATAACATCAATAGTCCCATCTGCCAACCCTTTAAGTAATGCGCTGATATCCTTTTTTTCTCTTAAATGAGGGCTTACCTTAAAATTAGTATCATAATCAAGCAATTCACTGTCCTCAAAGAATAAGTTTGCTACATTAACACCAGCTGTTACATTTAAACCCTTCTTTTTAGCGCTGCGAATCAAATCGACAGACTTCTTTGTAGAAATGTTTATAAAATGCAATCTAGATTGGGTATGTTCCAATAAGTACAAATCTCTTGAAACCATCAATTCCTCTGCCAATTTAGGAACTCCTTCTAGTCCAAGCTTGGTACTATTCAAGCCCTCATTCATTTGACCTTTACCTGCTAAATCATCTTGATTAGGCTGACTTAAAACCACTCCATCAAACTTTTTAACGTACCAAAGAGCTCGCTCCATTAATCCTGCATCATGTATTGGCTTAATTCCATCTGTAAAACCTACAGCGCCATGATGATGCATATCATATATTTCAGCAATATCTTTCCCACCAGTACCTTGTGAAACAGCTCCTAAGCAAAATACATCTACTAAAGAATGTTTAGAAGATTTCTGGGCAAAAGCCAATTGTGCACTATTATCTATTGGCGGTATAGTATTTGGCATCAAGCAAAGATTGGAAAATCCGCCTTTTTCAGCAGCATTCAATCCCGAATTAAAGTCTTCACGATATTCATAACCAGGCTCAAAAATATGAAAGTTGCTATCTATCCATGCGGTTGAAACACATGCGCCTTGTTCCTTAAAAACTTTGGTATGATCATCTGGTAAAATATTAATACCTATTTCCCTTATCTCTCCCGATTCGATGAAAATATCCATTTTCTTCAAATGATATTTCGAATTTTTATCAAAAATTTTAATGGATTTAAGTAGTAATTTCATCTGTTATTTGGGTAAAAACCGAAGTAAAAATATTTCAATTGCTAAAAAAAGTAAAGCTAAAATAATACATAACTTCCAAAAGGACTCACCATCTTCGATTTGTTTTACATTATCCTCAATTAAAGCTAGCTTATTTTCAATAACTTTCACGGATGTATTTAGATAATTTTCGTTCAAGTTATCCAAGGTATAATAAGATAAATCACCCTCACTTCTGTTATAATTTAATGCAACTTTAGCATAATACTCTTCGCTATCATCAAGCACTTCATACACACCATTTTTCAGTGACAAGCCAGGTAAACTTAATAGTAGCTGACTGTTTAAATTAGATTTACTGGGAATCAACTCTTGCTCTTTGTTCCGAATTTTTAGCATACGCTCATCATTCATGAGTTGAGCAGATAATTTGATTTTTGTACTCGTTTCAATCGTATAGGCAATGTTCACATTTTTAACTCCTAAAATGGCCATCCTATAACATAAAGGAGCAAAAATAGCTTGTTGCGTTATATTACCATAAGAATCGCCTAATGCAGCACTTAAGATATAAAGCTGACCATTTCCCACAGAAACAGACGATAAATAATTCGTGCCATCTGCAAAGGCCATTATAGATTCTTGAAAAATTGACGGGGACAAATAATAGTATGACTCTAATGTGGGCAATTCCAATTGAGTTGGCTCTTCTTCAAACATATCCGTTAATAGTGGATGCTTAAGGTTAATCGAATTGACCTTCCGTTGTTCTTCCTTCTTTTGTAAAAAAGTTCCAGCATTTAAAGCGCCTAAAAATTGATTGTAATTTTGAATATCTCCTTTATTATTGGGTATAAATAAAATTTGACCGCCTAAGTTTACGTACACTTTTAATGATTCCATCAAGCCAGAAGGGATATTGATAAGATTACTTACAATAACCAAATGTTCTTGATCTAATAAACTATAGTCTATATTACTTACCAGGTCAGCCTGCAAAAGAACTTCTTCATTATTAGAAAAGACAGCTTTTGGATACTTTGCACCAGCCTCATCATGTATACAATAAACCCTTAACTGCTCTTCTACAAGAAAGGTGAAGTAATACGTGTCGTCAAAGCTCAAAGGGTAATCATTGATTATAATTTTACCTTGATTCCAACCATTTGCTGATATGGTGAATGCAAGGGTATCATAAACCGTATTATTTGGTGCTATGGTATAATTACCAATTGATTTAGTTTCTTCATTTATGGAAAGCTGGAAACTTCCACTTTGTTGCTCTTCACTTTGATTTCTAAACTTTACAATCAATTTGTTTTGTTGACCTCTTAATTGTGTTGGAGTCTGAAAATAAACCTCTTCTATACTTATGTTTCTTATGTTACTTGGTGAAAGTTTAATAAGACTGACTTGATAGGCTGAATCAGCTTTGAGCAAGCCATCATTTTTCTGAAAGTCTGACAACTGATAAATCAACTTATTTCCTAAAGTATTTTTTAGACTAATTTTCTGTTTTTCAAAAACAAGATCTTTCTTTTGTTGAGCTGCGCTAACTTGTATTTGGTCAAGTAAGCTAAGCACCTCAGCTTTTCCCATTAAGCGTTGATGCTTGCCCTCAAAATCATTCGTTATAATTTGAAATTTATTATTCTCTCCATATGCTTCAATGATAGTTCTGGCTGCAGTTTTAGCTTCATCAAAGAGAATAAATCCATCGCCTTCCGTTTGCATACTAAAAGAATTATCAAGATAAATAGATATCCCCTTTTCATTTAAGTTGCTATCCGTATTATTTGGAATAAATGGCTGTGCAAATGCTAGCACCAAAAACAATATGGCCAATAAGCGACTCGCAAGAACTAAAAGATGCTTGAGTTTATTCCTAGTCGCTTGCTCATCCTTTATCTCGTTTAAAAATTGAGTATTTGAAAATAGGATACGTTGATACCTTCTAAAATAGAATAAGTGAATAACCACCGGTAATACCAAGAAGAATAAGGCCCATAAAAAATTAGGGTGTAAAAACTTCATTTAGAATTTTTTATGCCTGTGCTGTATTTCCTCCGAAGTTCATTGGCATACCTGGTAATACATCATTATCTTCAATTTCACCATTAGCATTTTCGAATTTATCGATATTGTCTGCCAATGCTTTATACAAGCGTTTGGCATGTTGTGGAGTTAAAATAATTCGAGATTTAACCTTGGCTTTATTTACACCCGGTAATATTCGCACAAAATCTACAATGAATTCTGACTGAGAATGTGAAATGATCGCCAAATTTGAATATATTCCATCCGCTATCTCCTCGGTTAACTCAATATTTATCTGATTGCCTTGTTGTTTTTTTTGCTCTTCACTCATTTTTAATGTTTATAGAGCAAATATAGGATAAATATCCATCAGATGTCTGTTAAAGAATGTTTGAAAAAAGCAGAGGCAAAACAAAAAGTACTGATTGGAGCTTAAGCTAATCTTAACACTAATCGCAATTATTTCTCATTGACTTTAGCTAAAATATCTTGGTAAAATAGTTTGAATAACCATAGCATGCAAACCTTTAATCTAGGAAGACAAAAAATACCCACTTAAACAAGTGACTTGATTTTATCAATGAATCTTTTTTATTTTTTCACTATTCAAAATATATCTCGATTAAAACAAATTTGGCTAGTTGAAATTTAAGGAAAGAGGTTATCTTTGGACTTTCAAACCATATAATATGAGAGAAATTCGCTTTAGAGATGCTTTAAGAGAAGCTATGCAAGAGGAAATGAGAAGAGATGAACTTGTTTTTTTAATGGGTGAAGAAGTTGCAGAATACAATGGCGCCTACAAGGTCAGTCAGGGTATGCTTGATGAATTTGGTGAAAAACGAGTTATTGATACGCCAATATCTGAATTAGGATTTGCTGGTATCGCCACAGGTGCTGCTATCAATGGTGTTCGACCTATTGTAGAATTTATGACATGGAATTTTGCTGTCTTAGCTTTTGACCAAATTGTTAATGGAGCTGCTAAGATTCATAGTATGAGTGGAGGACAGTTTTCTTGTCCTATCGTTTTTAGAGGGCCTAGTGGTTCAGCTGGACAGTTGGGTGCTTCGCATTCACAAGCTTTTGAAAGCTGGATGGCCAATACGCCCGGATTAAAAGTTGTAAGTCCATCCAATCCTTACGATGCAAAAGGTTTATTGAAAAGTGCTATACGAGATGCAGATCCTGTGGTTTTTATGGAATCTGAAATGATGTATAGCGACCTTGGAGAAGTCCCTGAAGAGGAATATATCATTCCAATTGGCAAGGCAGATGTTGTAAGAACAGGTAAAGACATTACAATTGTTTCTTTCAATAAAATGATGAAGGTAGCCAAAGAAAGCGCAGATGCATTAGCAAAAGAAGGTATAGAAGCAGAGGTCATCGATCTACGAACTATTCGACCGCTAGATTTTCCAACTATTGTTGAATCGGTTAAAAAGACTAATCGTTTAATTATAATTGATGAATCATGGCCTTTCGGTGGTATCTCTTCAGAAATAAGCTTTCAGATTCAAAAGCACGCCTTTGATTATTTGGACGCACCTATCAAAAGAATAAATGGAGCAGATGCAAACATGCATTATGCACCTAATTTAGTGGATGCCTATTTACCTTCTGTTAAAAAAGTAGTAGAAGCAGCAAAAGCCGCATTGTACGTTTAATTATAGAAAGGAATCCAAGGCTAAGACATAGCTTTCCAAGCCAAATCCTGCAATAACTCCTTTACTTACTGCAGATAACAAAGAATGTTGTCTAAACTCCTCGCGTGCATAAATATTGGAAATATGAACTTCAATAACGGGAGTTTTGATAGCTTGAACCGCATCTCTAATCGCTACAGAGGTATGTGTATATCCGCCTGCGTTAAGTATTATACCGTCATAAGTAAAGCCAATTTCCTGTAATTTAGTGACTATTTCTCCTTCAATGTTACTTTGGAAATGCGCAAGTTGAATGTCTGCGCTATACACCTCTTTCATCTCTTTAAAAAAATCATCGAATGACATATCCCCATATATGCTCTTTTCTCGCTTTCCTAACAAATTCAAATTTGGGCCATTGAGAATGATTATCTTTTTCATAACTAGCTGCTTAACTTTCTTTCCTAAAACTATAATATATGTAAATTTACTGTAGATATTTAGAAATGGCTATAGAAGAAGAATATATTATTGATTTTAGCAATTACCTCAAGTTAGAGAAAGGAAGGTCTGTTAACACCGTTCTAGGATATATTCGTGATGTTCGGAAACTTCTTCAATATTTAGATATAGAATTGCCGACAAAAAGTTTTAGGGATTTAAATTTAAAAGATATTCAAAGATTTATTGAGTTTTTGAATACTGAATTTGGTCTAAGTGAACAATCGCAATCGCGCATTATATCGGGAATTAAAGCATTCTATAAATATTTAAGGATTGAGCAAATAATTAGCAAAGATCCTTGTGAAATGTTGGATACGCCAAAACTTAGTCGAAAGCTACCTGATACACTAAGCTATGCGGAGATACAACAAATAATTGAGCATATAGATTTAAGTACCGATGAAGGTATTAGAAATCGAGCTATTATAGAAACCTTGTACAGTTGTGGCTTAAGAGTTTCCGAACTAACCACCTTAAAAAGAGCACATTTATTCTTCGATGCTGATTTCATCAAAGTATTTGGAAAAGGGGAAAAAGAACGTTTAGTTCCTATTGGCAATGAAGCCATTAAGCAAATTAAAATTTATTTAGACAATATTCGGAATCACATCAATATACAGAAAGGGCATGAAAACACCCTGTTTTTAAATCGAAGGGGCAAAGGTTTGAGCCGTGTGATGATTTTTTATATTATTAAGGACGCCGTTAAAAAGGCAGGTATTCAGAAAAAAGTTAGTCCGCACACCTTCCGCCATTCATTTGCCACACATCTAGTCGAAGGTGGAGCAGATTTAAGAGCTGTGCAGGAAATGCTGGGACACTCCTCCATTACAACAACTGAAATATACACCCATTTAGATCAAAGTTATTTACAAGAAACGATTGCACAATTTCCCCCCCGCCATAGAGCTTCTTCTTAAGAATGTAGTTCCTTACTTAGGGCTTCGTTAATCTTGCGTACATGTGTTAAAATCATGACATGTGTCCCTCCTTTAATCCGTAGGTTTAAGTTTTTTATTCTAAAGCAAGGAAACAAATAATCACTTCCTCCATGTATATGATAAGCCTTAAAGTCAATAATTGGATTGTCCCACTTTACTAATTGATTAACAGCCCAGTAAACAAATTTAGGATTGGCATCTTTAGCCATATTTTTTATATTAGCTGTAATATGATTACGCTTTGAGCCTAGAGTTTTAAACCACATAAACCACATAAACATCCATAAATATAGTTTGCCTGGAATCAGTGTAGGAATAGGGATATACTTGAACATGCGCATCCAAAGGGGCAACTCACTTGTACTTTTAACACTAGAAATAATAATAGTCTTTTTAGGAGGGTAATGTACTGCAATTTCTTGTGCAATTATACCACCTAAAGAAACACCTACAAGTATAAACGGGTAATTCTTATCTATACCTTCAGCTAAGCGAAAGGCATAATTTGAAAAAGTCTCTCCTTTTAATGGTTCGATAAACTCCAAGACTTTGGTTTGCGGAAATTCGCTTAATTGTCCCGTATACATCCGTTTATCACCTCCCAAGCCGGGAATTAAATAGACATTCATCAAAAATCTCTTTTACGTGTTAAAGGTGTCACTTTCTTTTAAGCCATCCCGCAATCGAACTACGCGTTTAGCATACTGAGCAATATCTTCCTCGTGCGTTACAAGAATTACGGTATTCCCCTTCGATTGTATTTCATCAAAAATACCCATGATTTCAGCGGACGTCTTTGAGTCTAGATTTCCAGTGGGTTCATCTGCCAATATAATAGAGGGATTATTTACTAGAGCCCTTGCTATTGCTACCCTTTGACGCTGTCCTCCAGATAGCTCATTCGGTTTGTGACTCATCCGATCAGTTAAGCTTACTAAACCCATGACCTCCTCTCCTCTTAAAATTCTTTCTTTTTTTGAAATTCCTGCATAAATCAAAGGCAACATCACATTTTCGAGTGCAGACAATCGAGGAAGTAAATTAAAAGTTTGAAAAACGAAACCTATTTCTTTATTTCTTACCCGTGCCAGCTCATCGTCTGTCATTTTTTCTACTGCTACATTATTTAATAAATAAGCCCCACTTGAAGGTACATCCAAACAACCCAGGATATTCATCAAAGTAGATTTCCCAGAACCTGATGGCCCCATGAGCGCGAGATACTCATTTTCCTTAACCTCTAAATCAACCCCTGCTAGGGCATGAATCAGTTCCGTCCCCATTAAATAGGACTTTTTAACTTGTTGAAGCTCAATGATATTCACTTACTAATTACTTTGGGAACTTTTATATAATCTGAGTCCTTGTTAGGTGCATTTTTCAATGCTTCCTCTTTCGTGATAAGCTGTTTCACCTTATCCCCTCGAAATACATTAGAATTGCCATTCAAATACAATAATGGCTCTACTCCATCGGTATCTACTTCTTGTAATTTTTCTACCAAATCTAAAATATTACCCAGATTTTTCTGGATTTCCAAGGCATCTTCATTATTAAACTCAAGTTTAGCTAACTCAGCCAACTTATTTATTAAATCACTATCAATTTTCATCTCAAAATTTTCTTTACTATGTGAAGATAAAAGTAAATCTAAGATGTACTTAATATTAGTTATAAACAATTTAAAATTTATGCAACATCGAGCAAAAAATAAACCTAAAATTTACATAATTTAGCTCATCAATAAAATATTAAAGGTAATAGGTATTATGGGGGAAGAAATTGTTTTAAGTGGGATGCGTTCTTCCGGCAAATTACACTTAGGCAACTATTTGGGAGCAGCGGTCAATTTCGTTAAAATGCAACATGATTATCAATGTTTTTATTTTATTGCAGATTGGCACAGTTTGACGACAAAACATAACAAAGTTGAGCTTCAAGAAAGTGTAAAAGATGTGCTTGCAAATTATATTGGAGTAGGCATAGATCCTGAAATTGCTACTATTTATTTGCAAAGTGATGTTCCTGAAATTGCAGAGTTATATCTGTATTTAAATATGTTTGCTCACAAGGGTGAACTAGAAAAAACAGCTTCGTTTAAAGAAAAGATAAGAGCAAAAGGAGTAGCAATAAATGCAGGTCTACTCACCTACCCTTCTTTGATGGCTGCAGATATTTTAATACATCGGGCTAAATATGTTCCAGTGGGAAAAGACCAAGAACAGCATCTAGAGATGACCCGAACATTTGCCAATAGGTTTAATCGGATATACGACACCGACTTTTTACCAGAACCTAAGGCATTCAACTTTGGCGCTGACTTGGTTAAAATACCTGGTTTAGATGGTGGAGGAAAAATGAGCAAAAGTGATAACAACCAAAATAATGCGATTTTTTTAACCGATGATGAGGCTACTATTTTAAAGAAATTTAAGAAAGCCAAAACCTCAGACTCTCCAACAGAAAAAGATCAAGTGATTCCTGTCGAAATTAACAATCTATTCAGTATCATGGAACATGTATCTAAACCGGAGACTGTGCAACAGTTTAAAGATTCCTATAAGGATTGTAGTATAAGGTACGGAGACTTAAAAATGCAGTTAGCAAGGGATACCAATGAATTCTTAAAACCAATTAGAGAACGCATTACTGATCTTCGCACGAATGAAAAGTTACTAAAGGAAGTCGCAGAATTAGGCAAAGAGAAAGCAAGAAAAAGCGCCAAAGAAACCTTGGATGGTGTAAGAGAAATTATGGGTTTCCAATATTTTAAATAAGAAGAATACATAACTCAAACTAAACAAAACATGGGAAGTAATAAAATAAATCACATCGCAGTTGCAGGAAACATTGGAGCCGGCAAATCGACTCTGACCAGCTTATTGGCGAAAAACTTTAATTGGCAGCCTCAATTTGAGGATGTCGAAAATAATCCTTACCTCAATGATTTCTATGACGACATGCCGAGATGGTCTTTTAATTTACAAGTTTATTTTCTCAATAGTCGATATCAACAAGTTATTGAAATAAACAACAATTCAAATCCGATCATTCAAGATCGAACTATTTATGAGGATGCAGAGATTTTTGCTCCAAATCTTCATAAAATGGGTTTAATGTCATCTAGAGATTTCGAAAATTATAAGAGTTTATACAGTACGATAATTTCCCAAACAAAAGCTCCTGACTTGATGATATACTTAAAAGCATCAATTCCCAGGCTCGTTGATAATATTCAAAAAAGAGGGCGAGATTATGAAGAAAACATACGATTGGATTATTTAAAACGATTAAACGAATTTTATAATTCATGGATCGCCAAATATGACCAAGGTAAATTATTGGTTATTGATTGCGATAAGCTCAATTTTGTTGAAAGTGAAGACGATTTGGCTGAAATTTATAATAAAGTGCAAGCCGAGCTACATGGTTTATTTTAATTAAGCAAACTTATTATAAACTAAAAAGCTCCGTTAAGTTAACGGAGCTTTTTAATCTATCTTAATACTTCCTTAATCTATCGCTTATTGACATCCAAGAAAGGACGCTCTGCAGTACCAATATATATCTGTCTTGGTCGTCCAATAGGTTGACCTTCAGCTCTTAATTCTTTCCATTGCGCCATCCAACCTGGCAAACGCCCTAGAGCAAATAAAACCGTAAACATTTCTACAGGAAAGCCAAGAGCTCGGTATATAATACCAGAGTAGAAGTCTACATTAGGAAATAATTTTCTATCGATGAAATAGCTATCATTTAAAGCTGCTTGTTCTAACTTTTTGGCTATTTCAAGAATTGGATCATTAATACCCATTTTTTCTAAAATTTCATCGGCAGATTTTTTAATAATCTTAGCTCGTGGATCAAAGTTTTTATACACCCGGTGGCCAAAGCCCATTAATCTAAATGGGTCGTTCTTATCTTTTGCTTTATTTAACCATTTGTCAGTATCTCCACCATCATCTTTAATGGCTTCAAGCATTTCTAAAACTTTCTGATTGGCTCCACCATGAAGTGGCCCCCATAAAGCAGCTACGCCAGCGCCAACTGATGCATACAGATTTGCATTCGAAGAACCGACTAAACGAACTGCAGATGTAGAGCAGTTTTGCTCGTGATCAGCATGTAAGATTAAGAGCTTATTCATCGCACTTACCACAACTGGATCTATTGTGTAATCTTCGGTTACATGACCAAAAGTCATTCGCAAGAAGTTCTCGACGTAACCCAACTTGTTTTTAGGATATACATTGGGATGACCTTGTTTATTTTTCATTATCATCGCCACTAGTGTTGGCATCTTAGCTAACAAGCGAATAATTGTTAATTTCCTGCCCTCTTCACTGCGATGTGGGTTTAAGGCTTCAGGGTAATATGCAGAAAACATACTTAACATAGTCATTAATTGACCCATAGGATGCGCTCCGCTCGGAAGAGCATCAAAAACAAATTTCAATTTTTCGTTTACGAGTGTATGACGTGTGATTTCTTCTTCAAAACTTGACAATTCAGATGCAGTGGGTAGTTCACCTTCTAACAATAGATAAGCTACTTCCAAGAAACTAGCTTTGTTTGCTAGTTCCTCAATGTTGTATCCTCTGTATCTTAAAATACCCTCTTCTCCACTAATATAGGTGATACTACTTTTTGTAGCACCCGTGTTTTTATAACCGACATCATAAGTTACGTAACCACTTGCCCCTCTTAAGGTACTTATATCAATTCCTTTCTCATTTTCCGTTCCTACGTGAACTGGAAACTCATGTGTTTTATCACCTAATACAAACTTTGCAGTTTCAGACATACCTTCTTAGGGTTTTAGATTGAAGTAAAATATTGTTAAATTCGCTCGGCAAATTTACGAAATTAAAAACTTAAATAAAAGGTAATTTTTCAGAGAAGAATTAAAAAATATCATTCGTTTTGATTTAATGTGTATACATTGTATTTTTACATTCCATCAGATTCTCAAAACTTCTCTATGAAATCTCTAAACAAAAGTATAATACTGGTCACTATAATTGTAGTTTTTGGCATCATAGCTAGACTGCTTCCCCACTTCCCTAATTTCGCTCCAATGGGAGCAATAGCGCTATTTGCAGTTGCTTTCTATAAACGAAAATCAGTGGCTTTAATTTTGCCTGTTACCGCTTGGTGGTTAAGTGATTTGTTTTTAAATAATACAAAATACGCAACAGCTGAAGGGTTCTCATGGTTTACCTTAGATCAATTTTTTTCAAGCATAGCCTTGATAATTATTGTCGTTTTGGGTGGATTCTTGCTTAAAAAATTGTCTGTATCTAAAATTATTTTAGGAAGTACTGGGGCAAGTTTAGTGTTTTTTATCATTTCAAATTTTGGAGTTTGGATGAAAGGTATGTTATACCCGAAAACCATTCAAGGCCTAATTGAGTGTTATACCATGGCTATTCCCTTTTACCAAGCTACATTTCTTTCAGACATGATTTATACCAGTATGTTTTTCGGAGCAATGTATGTCTTCAGAAGCTATAATCATCAAATAGCGGATAGATTCAATATAGCAGAGTAGACATAGAAAATATCAATGCTATTACAGTTCATGGAATCCGAGTACTAACTTTATCAAAAAAAGAAGAGCCACTTACGAGGAAAGTAAAGCTCATGTCCATCAAATAATAATCATTTGCACAAATAAGCGCGCTTATTTATCAGCACGCTTATTTGTATTTTAAAGCCTAACTTTAAGGTATAATAATTAACTTATGAAGAAGAAAGTCTTATTGGATGAAATGATTGAGAAGTATCGAGTATTGGTTTCTCAACGATATGAGTTTGATTCTTTGGAAGCGAAGTTTATTCTTGATGAAAGTGCGACTCCTGAACTCATAGATAAAGTGAAGGCATACTTCCTTGATTACATCTATCCCCCGAAAGATCAGCGAGAAATCTTAAAAGATGCATTTGATGATTTGGATAAGCATATTAAGAATCCTGGGCAGCTATTGAAATTGCTTGGTGATGCTCCTGGAATAATTTTTAACTTTGGATGGCAATTTCCAAAAGCCTTAAAGGCGGGGTTTCAAGCCTTGAAAAGTTTCAAGGCAGCTTCGAGATTTGAAAACGAACTTGTCGCTATTGCTAAGAAGAAAAAGGTCAAACTTCCTATAAGTGACGAACTTTTTGAAGAAATATTAGCTGATTTACCCCAAGATGAATTACGTGACTTCATAGATGAAATGGAGGATTTACTGAGCGCTCTTACCGATAGTAAATTACTAAAAAAGACTACAGCCATCTTAACTGAGCTTGTTGAAAAAATGAATGAACAAAAAGACTTTTTTTCTAAAGAAGAGATAAATGCCTTGGAAATCGGCATCGACATTTTGGATAATGGATACCATCTTTTTGACAACATGAGTGAGGCAGAAAAAAGAGAAATGATTGTGCTTATTATCAAAGCGGAAAACGATTTTTTAGAGGAACTCGAGAAGAAGTACCACCAAAACTGATAGTTCATTTTGACGCAACGGGAGAAGATGTTTGCACTGGCGAACATTTCAACTGAAAAGAATCTTTTCCGAAATGATAAAATTACTGTATTTAACTAAACGTTATAGATTGCACCAATCAGCTCCTGGTAACGCGCTAAAACAACCTTGCGTTTAACTTTCATCGTAGGTGTTAATTCTCCTGTTTCAATAGACCACTCATCGACTAACAATTCGAATTTCTTAACTTTCTCCACCTTACCAAAGCTTTCATTTAAACGCTCTACCTCTTCTTTAAAAAGGGACAAAACCTCAGGTGCTTTTACCATGGATTCTTTAGTAGAACAATCCAATGAATTTTTAGAACACCACTCCGATAAATTCAAGAAAGAAGGAACAATTAAAGCACTCACAAATTTCTCATTCTCCCCGACAACCATTATTTGCTCTACAAAAACTGATTCTTTCATTTTTTCTTCAATCACTTGAGGAGCGACATATTTGCCTCCAGAAGTTTTGAATAAGGCCTTCACTCTATCCGTTATTTTCAGGAATTTTCCATCAACCAACTTGCCTACATCTCCCGTGTGTAACCAACCATCTTTATCAATCGTTTTGGCAGTTTCTTCTGGTTTATTGTAATACCCCATCATTACACTTGGTCCCTTACATAATATCTCTCCATTATCAGCAAACTTCATTTCTACATCCGGTAGTACAGGCCCAACAGTTCCAAACTTAAATCCTCCTGGCTCAAACCGGTTAACGGTAATTACCACTGCAGATTCAGTCTGTCCGTATCCTTCTCTTATCGCTATACCGGCAGCACTAAATACCCTAGCTAATCGTTCTTGAAGAGCCGCGGCTCCGGTTACTATCCCAATTACGTTGCCGCCCAATGCTTCCCTCCATTTGCTAAAAATCAATTTATCTGCTATTTTAAATCGTAAGCCTGGCTGATACTCTTCATGATATTCATTGGAAGCTATATCTAAAGCCCAAAAGAATAGTTTTTTCTTCAAGCCAGTAAGCTCCATTCCTTTACTAACGATCTTATCATATACTTTTTCCAATAATCGAGGAACAGTTGAAAAGAAATGAGGTTTTACATCCTTTAAGTCATCGGTAAGTGTCTCGAGACTTGTCGCATAATAGCAACCTGTGCCTGTGGCAAAATAGGTATAGGTCACCACCCGTTCAAAAATATGGCAAAGAGGCAAGAAACTCAAGGCATGGTTATCCTTAGTTAATGGCAACAAGGTTAAAACTGTCTTAATATTACTGACAATATTAAAATGAGAAATCATTACTCCTTTTGGTTTCCCCGTTGTACCAGAAGTGTAAATAATTGTAGCCATTTCTTCGGGATGTATCTCATTCGCTCGTTTATGAACTTCCACAATGTCAACATCCTCCCCATCTTTTAGAAAGGTTTCCCAATTGTCACAACCTTCCACTTTATCAAATGAGTAGATCTTTTCTAGAGAAGGTAAGCGATCTTTTATCGCATCTATTTTTTCATAAAGTCCTGCATCCGCTACAAAAACCATTTTTATTTGGGCATCGTCGAAGATATATGCATATTCATCTTTTGAAATCGTGGGATAAATCGGAACATTTACGGCACCCACTTGAAGCATACCATTATCGATAAAGTTCCATTCCGGACGATTATTCGAAATTAAAGCAACTTTATCCCCCTTCTGAATACCTGCCTTTACAAAGGCCTTACTAACCTTATCAATGATTTCATTGACTTCGGAGGTACTATAATTTCTCCACTTCCCATTAAATTTATAATTCAAACAATCAAATCGAGGATACTTTTGTTCCTGGTACTTTAAAATATCAAATAATCTAGTGTAGTCTTTCATGAGTTTAGTTTGAGTTTTTTTATGGATTATTGTCTAAAGATAACATCTAAAACATTTAAGTACAAATCTTAAATTAAAGATATGTAATCGCTTAAACCTAATCTTTATAAGCCTTAATCAAGTTCTTGAATATGGTGTTCTTCTTTATAGTTTCTGTTCATAATAAAAAATATAAGCGCAGCGATAAACATCAATCCGGTAAAGAACCAATAGTAAGCCGCACCATCTAGCATTAACGTGCCATCTGGTCTTTTAATAATTAAGTTAACCAAAGCCGTAAATAAATTACCCAGGGCAACAGCAATTAACCAAAAACTTAGGACAAGCGATTTAAGCGCTTTAGGAGCTTGCGTATACGAGAATTCCAAAGAAGAAATCGATACAAATATTTCCGCAGCCGTCAATACTACATAAGCCAAAATTTGCCAAGCAATATTCATGGAAACACAATTATCCATTTGAGCTTGAACCCATGCAATCAATGCGAAACTTAGCGCTGCCAAGACCATACCTATAGACATTTTATTGACATAACTTAGCTTTATTACCTTACCTAATTGAGGGTATACATAGTAGGCAAAAACAGGGATAAACATGACAATAAATAATGCATTCATTACCCCCAATTGTGAAGGATAAACCGTAATTGAAGTAAAGCCTAAATTCATTGTTTTTATCATTAAATCCGATTGAGCCTGCAATACCCAAGCGCCAGCAGTTTGATCAAACAATGACCAAAATACAGCAAGGAAAATATAAATAGGAGAAAGTTTTAAGATTAATTGAGCACCCTTTTTACTAAATAACTCCTGTGAATATAAAGACCATCCTGCGGGTGGAATATGAACGAATTTATTCCTTCCCAACCAAAATACAAATGTTGCAATAACCATCAATACTCCAGGCAATCCGAATGCCACTGCACTATTCAAGCCTTTTGAAATCAAGTATTCACTGCGCAGCAATGGCTCTGCACTTAGATAGGCGACCACTGCACCGGCATTGATCGAAAAGTAAAACCAGTTGTACATCTTATCCAATAAATGCGAATTGGATGCATTGAATTGATCACCAACATGTGCAGACACGCAGGGTTTAATTCCTCCAGCGCCTATTGCAATTAAACTGCATCCCATAAAAAACCCATACTGATTTTCAAACAGAGCAAGTATAAAATGACCAATACAATACACGATCGAAAGGCTAATAATTGTCTTATACTTACCGAAGTATACATCAGCAAAAAATGCACCCGCCAAGGACAATCCATATGTGGAGAAAATAAAAATATGCAACCAAAATTTGGCATCTGTTTCATCGAAAACGGCTAGATCCCCTGCAGCATTTGTGATAAATCTGGTAAGAAAAACAACAAATATCGCCTTCATGCCATAGAAACTGTAACGTTCTGCAGCTTCGTTACCAATAATATATGGAATGCCTTTTGGAAATTTAAAATTTTGCGGAGACATGTTTTTGGATTTAAGGCGAAAATTAAAGCCTAAATATATGTATATTTATTTATTAAATCTTTTTTGAAAAATGATTCTTAATCGGCTCCTTTTCTTAATCTTATTCAACTTTATATGGCTTATTTCCTTGGCCATCAATGATGGCTTGCAGTTTACCGAAAACAAGGGGCAATGGCAAGAAGAGATTATATACAATGGCCGTTTAAACTTTGGCAATGTGTACCTTGAACGCAATCAATTGACCTTCCGTTTAGTTAACATCCCAGACCAACACAAGCATAAAGGGGATATACATTCGTCCCTTGAAGGACATCAATATTCAATCACCTTTTTAAATGCTAACCCCAACCCCCATTTCACTTATTCTGGTAAGAGTGCACATAGCTATAATTATTTCTTAGGTAACAATCCAGATAAATGGGTGAACCATGTCAAGGCATATTCCTCCATTACCTATCGTAATCTTTATGATGGCGTGAACATGGGGATTTTCGGAGATGGACAGGATATCAAATATGAATATTATATCAGTCCTAAGCATAGTCCTGATCAAATCAAGGTGGCTTATAAAGGGATAGATGAAATAGAACTGCTTGATGGTAATCTAGTTTACCAAACTTCAGTATGTAACATAACTGAAAAGGCACCATATGCTTATCAAATCATTAATGGTAAAGAACAAGAGGTTCCTTGTCAATACAACCTTAATGCAAAGAAAAAAGAGCTGTCGTTTGAATTTCCGCAAGGTTATGATTCGAACCTCGAGCTGGTTATTGACCCCAGTATAGTCTTTGCTAGATTAAGTAACTCAACAAGTGATAATTTTGGATTCACCGCTACCTATGATGATAATGGAAGAGCTTATTCTGGTGGAATTGTTTTTGGCGTATCCGGACAATACCAAACTACATTAGGCAGTTTTAGTCAAAGCTTTGTCGGAGGAACGGCCAATTCCGCTGGAAGCGGTCAGTTGGATATTGGTATATCTTGCTACGATGGCACCACCGGAAATCTTATTTACGGCACCTATGTCGGCGGCACTAACAATGAGTTGCCTAACAGTATGATCGTTAATAATGCAGGTGAATTAATCGTACTAGCCACAACAGGATCGGATGATTTTCCGCTTGGATCTAGCCCCTACGACAATAGTTTTGCTGGAGGGCAAGTGGTTGATTTGCAAAATAATGGAATTTACTTTGATGATGGCAGTGATATCGTTTTATTTAAATTAAATGCCACTGGCTCAAGCCTTACCGGAGGGACTTATATGGGCGGTTCGGGAAATGACGGGCTGAATGATGATGCCTTAATACAGCTTAGTTATGATGGTTCAGATCTTCACTTTAATTATGGGGACGCCTTTAGAGGAGAGGTTATTGTAGATAATCAAGATAATATTTATGTCGCTTCTTCTACCAACTCTGTAGATTTTGAAAGTTTAGGTACAGTGTCTAGTCTTCAAGGAGAGCAAGATGCAATAATTTTTAAATTAGATTCAAACCTTAATACCTTGTTATTTTCTAGGTATCTGGGCGGAGCTGATGATGATGCAGGATATTCAATGAAAACCGACAATAACAATAATTTGTTTGTTAACGGAGGAACAAAGAGTTCTAACTTCCCGACGGTTGGCATTCCGCTTCATCCCAATTATCGTGGAGGCGATTGTGATGGATATATAGCCAAATTAAATGCGGCAAACGGAAGCTTACTTGCCTCAACATTTCTTGGAACGGCAGCCTACGACCAGGTCTATTTTGTAGATCTTGATGAGGACGGTAATGTTTATGTTGTAGGACAAACCTTGGGTACATATCCCGTTGAAAATTCTGGGTTTAATTTCCCCTTAGGAAAACAGTTTATTCATAAATTAGATAACAACCTAAGTAATACCATATACAGCACCCCATTTGGAACAGGCAGCACAGTAGTAGATATCTCTCCTACAGCCTTACTCGTTGATGATTGTGAAAGAGTATATGTCTCAGGCTGGGGTGGGAATACGAATCAAAACAGAAATATTAGTCTAAGCAATCCCAATATCAGCGGACTACCTGTCACTGCAGATGCTTTTCAATCGGGAACTTCAGGTGGTGGTGATTTCTACTTTTTTGTGCTGGAAAAGAACGCTTCAGGACAGTTGTTTGGGTCATATTTTGGCGGAACAGCTGCAGAACATGTCGATGGCGGTACTAGTCGCTTCGATCAACGCGGAATTGTTTATCAAGCTATCTGTGCCTCATGTGGAGGTGGAAGCTTCCCATCTTCCAGTGGATTTAATACAAGCTCCGCGTCTAATAATTGTAATGTGGGTCTTGTTAAATTGGATATTGGTCTTGCTATTACGAATGTTGAATTGGATGCATTTCCCTCCGCAACTGGCTGCGTTCCTCTGACTGTAAGCTTCCAAAGTGTATTGGAAGATGTTAGCCAATTTCAATGGTATTTTGGCGATGGGGACTCTTCAAACTTAGCCAATCCATCGCATACCTATATTGACACTGGAATATTTGAAGTCATGCTAATCGGTATTGATCCGAATTCTTGCAATGAGAGAGACACCGCATTTCTAAACGTGATTGTTGGAAATGATACAATAATAGCTAGCCAAATAGATACGCTATACACCGAGTGCGATAGCTTGGGTGTATTTGTGGGGGCCATAGATATAACTTCAAGCACTTACGACTGGTTTATGGGAGATGGAACGGAATTTTTGAATGCAGGCAATGAAGTATCACATATCTATTCGGACTTTGGAGAATACACTATAATCCTCCATGTCACCGATACGACTAAATGTGAAACTGAAGCTTGGGATACCACCATAGTCAGTTACGCTCCAAACATTGATGCAGAAATTGGAACTAATTCGGGTTGTATTAATACTCCGTTACAATTTACAAACTTTAGCAATCCATCCGCAGAAACTTTTATTTGGGATTTTGGTAATGGACAAACTTCCAATGAATTTGAGCCATCGATTAGTTATGCTGCAGGGGGAGATTATATCGTAATATTGACAGTTATCGATTCTGCCACCTGCATACATATTTCCAGTGATACAGCAATTGTGCAGATTGTACCTCCACCTATCGCTAATTTCACAACAGATTCTTCATATTACCTTTATCCTGAATTGGTTAATTTCACTAATTCAAGCATCAATTTTCAATCTTTCGTTTGGACTTTCGGGGATGGAAAAACAGATTCAGCCATATTTAACCCAACGCACTTTTATCAAGTTGTCGGAGATTTTTCGCCTTGTCTAAAAGTATCTAATAATGGATGTTTGGATTCTACTTGCCTAGATATTTTCATTGATTTCATGCCCTTGATTGGTGTTCCTAATGCATTTTCTCCTAATGGGGACAATCTAAATGACATCATTTATGTGGAAGGTTCGGGCATCATAGATTTAAGCTTTCAAATTTATAATCGGTGGGGTGAACTGGTCTTTGAAAGTTTTGATAAAAATCTCGGATGGGATGGGGTTTATAAAGGTGTTCCGCAAGAATTAGAAGTTTACACCTATTTGGTTAAGGCAAGATTTTTAGACGATAGTTCTCAAACCTTGAAAGGGAATATAACCCTATTAAGATGAATATTGCCATTCACCATATCACTAAGCTACAACATAGGATTAAAACATACTTGTTCTTATGCATGTGCAGCCTAAGTATGAATTCCTATGCGCAAGATCTTCATTTTTCTCAATATTTTGCAAATCCACTTTCCTACAACCCGGCCAATACTGGTTTTTTTGAGGGAAGTTACCGCTTGGGCGTTAATCATAAGCAACAATGGCCCTGGGCTATTGAAGGGAAATTTTTAAATTACAATTCCTCCTCAGCTTACGCGGACTTCTCCATTCTTGACAAAAAAATCAACAACTTAGATTGGGCTGGAATTGGATTCAACTTCATTAATGATCAAGCAGGAGATGGCAATCTTATAGCGAACAAAGCCTATATGTCTATGGCTTATCATAAAGGATTGGATGAGTTACATCAACACTTTTTATCTGTAGGATTCCAAATCGCTTATGTCAACCGGTCAATAAACTTTGATGCGCTCTATTTTAATAATCAATGGCTTGACGAAGTTGGTTTTGACTTAAGTTTAGCCAATAATGAAGGATTATATACAGAACAAACAAACTACTTTGATTTAGGTATTGGACTGCAGGGTAAAAATCAACTCAATGATAATTTAGGCTTAAACTATGGAGTAAGTTTAATGCACCTTAATCGACCTATTGAAAGCTTTTACAAGCAGAACAATCGAATAGGGCTGAGGCAATTATATCAAGCTGGACTAGCATATGAAATGAAGGGTAAATTTGATATTAACAGTAGCCTATTCTTTACGTCCCAAAAGAAAGCTTTTGAGTTATTACTAGGAAGTTTAGCTGGAATCAATCTTAAACAAACCCCTAAGTATAAGACTGCAAAACTATATATGGGCTTGTTTTATCGCTTGAAAGATGCCTTATCCCCCATTTTTGGCTATCAATATCATAGAACAAGAATCTTGTTAAACTACGACATCAATTTATCCAAGCTTTCCAACGCCAGTAGAGGAAATGGTGGTTTTGAGCTATCCCTTATTCAAATAGGTGTGTTCAAGAAAAAAAGGAATCTAAACTATAAAACACATTGCCCTAGTTTTTAAAGACTAGGAAATAATTTATCAATTTATCCGTTACTTTGTGTGATGAAAAAGATACTTTATTTTTTTACGCTATTTTTCTTTGTGCAGGTCTCCCTTGCGCAAGGAGAATATGATAATGAAATTCCTCAAAATAACGAGGAACAGTTTGTCGGTTTTAATAAAAAAGGAAAAGAAAAAAAGGACTTAAGTAGGATACGAATTGGAGGAGGTGCAGGCTTTGGATTGGGAGCCAACCAATTAGGCTTTAGTATATCACCAACGATTGGTTACCAAATAGTAGAGGACAGAGTTGAAATAGGAACCGGTCTTCTCTATGACTATTACCGTTTCAAAGACTCAAATCCAGGTCTTAAGTACGTAGAGCATACAGTTGGAAGTAGCAACTATATTCGACTATATATCTGGGAAGGTTTATTTGCCCAACTCAGAGGCGTTTATCAAAAAACCTACCTTAACCTTAACTCAGTTAGCTTAGCTCCTTTGCGGCAAGGCAATGTCTTTGGCGGCGCTGGATATCAATATCAAGTAGGTGAGAAAGTATTTGCGAATTTTGGATTGGAGATCAATTTAATTCCATACGATTTATCCTTGGTTAACAACAGAGATACAAGAATCATATCACCATTTTTTCAATTTCAATTTTCACTGTAGGATTAGAAATGATATTCGAATTGAAAATATATTTTAAACATCAATTTTAGCAAATTTAGCATGCGACTCAATGAATTCTCTTCTTGGAGGAACTTCATCCCCCATAAGCGTTGAGAAGATATTATCCGCTATAGTGGGGCTATCTATTTGAACTTGACGAAGTGTTCTAGTGTCGGGGTCCATCGTAGTTTCCCATAACTGCTCTGCATTCATTTCACCTAAACCTTTGTAACGTTGAATACCTACAGTATTGTCTTTCCCTTTACCGATTCTTGCTACAGCTGCATCACGTTCTTCATCATTCCAACAATATTGGAATTCCTTCCCTTTCTTAACCAAATATAATGGAGGAGCCGCAATGTAAACATATCCTTGCTCAACTAATGGTCTCAAATAACGGAAAAAGAATGTCAAGATTAAAGTAACAATGTGACTTCCATCTACATCCGCATCACACATAATAATTATCTTGTGATAGCGCAACTTTGAAATATCCAATGCTTTCTCATCATCCTCTGTTCCGATACGCACGCCCAGAGCCATGAACATATTTTTAATCTCTTCGTTTTCGTAAATCTTATATTCTAGTGCTTTCTCCACATTTAAGATTTTACCTCTCAATGGCATAATCGCTTGAAATGAACGATCCCGTCCCTGCTTCGCCGTTCCGCCTGCAGAATCACCCTCAACTAAGTATATCTCACCTACTTCTGGGTCTTTGTTTGAGCAATCAGCTAACTTACCTGGCAAACCAGCACCAGACAATACATTCTTTCGCTGAACAGCTTCACGAGCCTTGCGAGCTGCATGACGCGCAGTTGCTGCAATGATTACTTTATCAATAATCTGCTTAGCCTCTTTAGGGTTTTCTTCTAAATAAGCCTCTAGAACTTTACCCACAGACTGTGACACTAAACTTACTAACTCTGAATTAGTCAACTCATCCTTCGTTTGACTTTTAAACTGAGGATTAGGTACTTTAACAGATATAACAGAGGTTAAACCTTCTCTAAAATCCTCTCCTGAAACAGTAAATTTTAGCTTCGAAAAGAAACCGTTGTTATCTCCATACTTTTTAAAGTAATGCGTGATCGCTCTTTTAAAACCATTGACGTGTGTACCACCATTGTAGGTGTTAATATTATTGCAATACGAAACTAAATTTTCAGAATAGCCTGTATTATACTGCAAGGCAACATCGATCTCCACACCATCTTCTCCACCACTTATAAATATTGGTTCTTCTAGTAGAGAAGTTCGCGCTGAATCTATATGCTTCACATATTCCACTAAGCCATTCTCACTGTAGAAAGTCATTTTTAATATTTCACCTTCTTCAACTATTCGCTCATCAGTAAAATTCATGCGAACTCTCTTATTCAAGAAAGACATTTCACGAAGTCTATTTGAAATCTTCTCAGAAACAAAATTCACTTCATCAAATATCGAAGCATCAGGCAAAAAGGTTACCGCTGTTCCAGTATCTGAAGATTTCCCTGTTTCAACTGGTGGCGCTAAAGCTACACCTTCTGAATATTCTTGAACAACTATTTTACCTTCTCTATGTATTTCAGCCTTAAGATGAGATGAAAGGGCGTTCACACAAGAGACCCCGACCCCATTTAATCCACCAGAAACCTTGTATGAATTTTTATCAAATTTACCACCGGCGTGAAGTGATGTCATTACCAACTCTAATGCGGATAATCCAGACTCTTTGTTCATTCCAATAGGAATACCTCTACCGTTATCTTTTACCGTAATTGAGTTATTCTCATGGATAATGATGTCAATGGTATCGCAGTGCCCTGCTAATGCCTCATCTATAGAGTTATCTAAAACCTCATTTAACAAATGATGCAAGGCCCGAGAGTCAGTTCCACCCACATACATGCCTGGCCGCATTCTTACCGCTTCAAGACCTTTTAGGGACTTAATATCATCCGCACCATACTTTGCACTGTTTTCATTTTTCAAGTCTTCTTCTTCCTTGCTCATTATTACAAAAATTTTAAATTAAGCTTATAGTGCAAAGATAATAAAACCGATAGTTAAACTGCAGTTTTAGTCTTATCCAAAAGACATAGTTATCCACAAAACAAAAACAATAAAGCAATTAACCACATTTCTCTTATCAAGTATTGAAATTGAGAAGGCCGTAGTATTTTAACCAAAGACCATAAGCAATTGGATCATCTTTTAAACATGTTAATTATACCCAATCATACTGAAAATTAATATGCTTACTTTTGTACCACTATGCACGATAAAGTAATTATTCTTGATTTTGGATCCCAATATACTCAGCTGATAGCGAGACGAGTGAGAGAACTTAAAATATTTTGTGAAATATATCCTTTCAACAAAATCCCTGAACTCGGTGATGATGTCAAAGCAGTAATCTTGAGCGGAAGTCCGTTTTCAGTCCTCGACGAAAAAGCGCCTAAAGTTGATATAGAAAAAATATTGACTACTAAACCAGTCCTTGCGGTCTGCTATGGAGCGCAATATGTAGCACACAACATAGGGGGTAAAGTAGCCAAAAGCAATAAAAGAGAATATGGGAGAGCTGACTTAAACGTTTTAAAGCAAGACCCCATTTTCAATAATATTCCCGATCAATCTCAGGTATGGATGAGCCATGGTGATAGCATTTTGGAGCTTTCTGAACAGTTTGAAGTTATAGCCAATACAAAGAGTATAGATGTAGCTGCATATCGCAGTATTGATCATGCATTTAAACAGCCCTTTTATGCGTTCCAATTTCATCCAGAGGTTACCCATTCAGCGGAAGGTTTGAAGATGCTTCATAACTTTCTAATTGAAATTTGTGAGGTAAATGCTGATTGGACATCCTTATCGTTTGTTGAGGAAAGTATAGCAAGCTTAAAAAAACAATTGGGTGATGATAAAGTAATACTAGGACTATCTGGCGGTGTTGATAGTAGTGTAGCTGCAGGCTTACTTCACCAAGCTATTGGTTCCAATTTACATTGCATTTTTGTAGATAATGGACTCTTGCGAAAAGATGAATTTAAAAACGTTTTAGAGGACTATAAAGGTCTAGGACTTAATGTTAAGGGCGTTGATGCTAGTGAATTGTTTTATAAAGAGTTAGAAGGCGAAAGTGAGCCTGAGAAAAAACGGAAAATAATAGGTAAAAACTTCATAGATGTTTTTGAAGCTGAGTCAAAGAAAATAGAAGGTGCTAAGTGGTTGGCTCAAGGCACCATTTATCCAGATGTGATCGAATCGGTATCTGTTCATGGTCCATCGGTAACCATTAAATCACATCACAACGTTGGTGGTCTGCCAGAAAAATTGCATTTAAAAATTGTCGAGCCTTTACGCATGCTTTTTAAAGACGAGGTTCGTTTAGTCGGAGATGCCATCGGAGTACCGTCTTATATTGTGCAACGCCACCCCTTCCCTGGTCCTGGACTTGCTATCCGAATAATGGGTGCAATTAGTAAAGAACGAGTTAAAACACTTCAAGAAGCTGACCATATTTTTATTAGTTTACTAAAAGAGCATGATTTATACCATCAGGTTTGGCAAGCTGGCACAATTTTGTTGAACCAAAAGAGCGTTGGTGTTATGGGTGATGAGAGAACTTATGAAGATGCGGTAGCTTTGAGAGCAGTGGTCAGTAAAGATGGAATGACTGCAGATTGGGTCCATTTACCTTATGAATTCTTAGCAAAAGTATCCAACGAAATTATTAATAATGTTCGGGGCGTTAATCGAGTTGTTTATGATATCAGCTCTAAACCACCTGCCACCATAGAGTGGGAATAAAAGAATGGGTTTTTAAAATAATTTATGCGTACAAAATCTGTATATCTCTATATTGCCGCAGCCATTATCCTCGGGAGTTTAACTGACTGCAAAACCAAAAATATAAATGGGCAATCGGCAGACATCCTCATCCATAGTGAGGATTTGTATTCGACAGATGATTCGAGTCACAAAACACCGAAGAAAGACTCCTTAGTAATAGAAATATCGACCAAAGCCCTCGATAGTATTATACTTGAGCCTGCTGCAAATAGCAAGGTGTATCGTATAGCGGTTATTCTTCCCTTTATGGAAGATAGCGTACGCAGAGTATGGAACGAATCAAGCAAAAAGAATTATGAAAAATTTGTAACAAGTAAAGAAAGTGAAATGTCTATTTCCTTTATGGAGGGTATGCTAATGGCTTTTCAAGATACAAGCTTTCAATCCAAGTTTGAGTTTCAGTTTTTTGACGACAAGCATTCTAGTGAAGAAATGTCTTCCGTATTAAGTGACATTCAGAAAGACAGTTTTGATGTCCTGATTGGTCCTGCCTTAAAAGTAAATATCCGCAAACTTTCAAAATATGCGGAAGAAAACCAAATCATACACATTTCTCCATTTAGCCCATCACAATCTGCGTCGCAAGGGAATCCAAAATACTACATGGCCGAGCCACCATTAATTCAACATATAAAGACCATCTTACAATATGGTATAGATTCTATTCAGGATGTTAATTTCAAGTTCTTCTATCATTCAAACCATTCAGGAAAAGAATACGCCGGTAGTGTAGCTAATTACCTCGACAATTATAATGATCGCCTGAGTCTAGAGGATAAAATTAATTACTCAAATATTGCGTTAAGAAATGATGATTTTATTGAATCTTTTTCACTAGACCAGTACATCGACGAAAGTGAACACAACCTACTCATTGTGAATAGCTTTAACGAAAACTTCATTCATCATTTTCTCAGCCAGGCTGCACCCTTTAAGGAAGATACCAACCTGACTATTTTTGGTATGCCCGGATGGGAAGAAATTGAGACGATACGATTGGAATATATCAATGGCAGTAAAATCCATTTCACCAAATCCTACTGGATGGATGGCCAGGATGAGCTTATAGAAAACTTCATTGGAAGATATCATGAAAAATATTTTGGAATACCAAGTAAACATGTATTCCTGGGCTATGAATTAGTCTCTATTTTCTTTCCCTTAATTGATGAATATGGCTTAAACTTTAATTCGCATCTTCTACAGCTAGATTTTCAACCCAAAGCGCGCCGGTATAATTTCAAAGAGGTGTTAGATGCCGAAGGACAAGTGAAGAGAATAGAGAATACCTCATTAATAATTTATAAAATAGCCGACTTCGAACAAGTCTTAGTTAAGTAATGCGGAATTTCATTTTACATATCTTAATAATGCTCACAGGATGCTTCTTGCATGCTCAACAAAATATGGATTTGCTCGGCTACCTTCCGACAAATTCAAAAATCAACGACATTTGGGGCTATACAGACACCTTAGGAAATGAATATGCTTTAGTAGGTTCCGAAGTTTCGTTTTACATCATTGATGTAAGTGCTCCTCAAAGCCCTGTTTTATTGTTTGAAATATTTGGAGATACAAGTGTTCAGCGAGATATTAAAACTTTTAATGACTTTGCTTACGTCACCAATGAAGGAGGTGGAGGCTTATTAATAGTTGACTTACGTAGCTTACCCAACTCGGCTCCATCCTTATCTATTAGCCAAATTGATACCTTCGACTGTCAAACTGCTCACAACATTTTTATCGATGAAAATGGGGTTGGCTATTTATTAGGAAGCAATATATCCAATCAAGGAGCATTTATCATTGATTTAAATACGCTCAATCGCTATGCCCCCGATTTTTTAGGCTTATACGACGACCAATATGTTCATGATGCCTATGTTAGGGATGACACTTTGTATACTGCAGAAATTTCCAACGGCACATTTTCAGTCATTGATATAAATGATAAAGCGGCTCCAATTGTCCTAGCTAGGCAGACTACCAGCCGCGTCTTTACCCATAATTGTTGGCTAAGTGATGATGGTAATTATTTAGCTACTACCGATGAAAAACCAGGTGCATATGTAGACATGTACGATATTTCAGACCTTAACAACATTCGCTTAACCGACCAATTTCAAAACAGTCCTGGGGATAGTGTTGTCCCGCACAATACCTTTTTTCTTGACGATTATTTATATACCTCCTATTATCGAAATGGATTAAGCTTGGTAGATGCTACACGTAAAAATAATTTGGTTGAAGTAGGAAGTTTTGATACTTCCCCCTTCTCATCAGATGATGGCTTTGAAGGTAATTGGGGAGTATATCCTTTTCTACCTAGCGGAAACATTTTAATAAGTGATCGTGAAGAGGGACTATTTATTATTGCCCCCACCTATGCACGCGCCTCGTATTTAACCGGTTCAGTTTTTGACACCTTAAACAATACTCCAGTTAACAACGCTCAAATCGATATCCTTGGAGAGAGCTATTTAAAATATTCTCAGTTTGACGGCTCCTACCACATTGGCGCTGCAGAGTCAGGGTTCTACGACATACGAATGAGTCATCCGCAATGTCAGACCGTGATCGAAACCAATATAGAACTTGAAACTGCTTTAGAGAAAGTTTTAAATTTTAATACCCTTTGTGATTTTACCTCCTCTGTATTGGATTTTGAAGAAGAAACATCGCTTAAAATAAAAGCCTTCAAAGAAAACAATACGGTTCTAATTAGTTATTTATCCAAAGATAATGTCGAAAAAATAAGTCTGTTAAGCCTCTACGGTCAAGTAATAAAGGAATGGACTATTTATGACAATTCAGCAAGCATTTATCTCAGGGATGAGCTGCTCGCAGGTCTTTATTTTGTGCGAGCACAAACAGAAAGTCAAGAAATAGTTAAAAGTTTCATAAAGCACTAAAAGCGAATAAGCTGAACTGAGAGTTGCTTCCAAACAAATTTTTGAATAAAACTTAAGTTATTACTCTATAATAATAGTATATTTGCAGCCTTTA
>MDTC01007263.1_pt1 | contig 28393 bp, 42 predicted proteins | sample 811181 | NCBI WGS metagenome assembly MDTC01 (sample SAMN05326644, study PRJNA326480) | marine metagenome | isolation source: seawater | place: Pacific Ocean: North | collected 2011 | reverse complement strand
TAGGATCAATATTAAAATACTTTTCCAAACCTAACTCTATAGCTAATTCTTTGACGCCCAAAAAAGCTCTCGCAGTGGGTCCAAAATTTTCTGGTCCTAATTTTTCATGTATATTACGAGCAACTCCTACTTGGTCTACAGTTGATCTTGCAGCTTGTGCTTTTTCTCCATAGGCTTTTACACTAGCGCCTATATTTTTTAAAATTTCTTCGTCAATAGGTGTGGAACCGCCTATCTCTTTTGTAATTTTTATAGGCTCAACTATTTTTCCTTGGTAATTTGCAATGTAATCATTTATTTTTTCCGCGTTGGCATTAGTGTCAGCAATTCTTGTGGTTTGTTGAGCGCCATTAGCATCAACATAATCAATAGTGACGTAATCTACTTTTTTATTGGAATTTTTAATGACTTCCATGTTGTACTCGTTAAGATACTTTTCAGCTAATCTTTCATCTTCCATCGCTAGTTCTAAAGCCTTCATAGCAACTTGTTGTCTTTCTTGTCTGCCTGTTTCTTCTCTGCGCTTTGCTTCTTCTGTGATGTTATTAAATCCAGCAGCTAGACCCGTGTAAGTAGATATACCGCCGACGTTAGGTGTTGCAGCTAAACCTTTTCCTAATTCAGAAGCTAGATCAAAAATATTCATACGTTTGGTTGGTTCAATCAAACTACCAAGCCTTTGCTCGTATCTAGCTTTGTTAGTTTCAAAATCTTGTTTTCTTTTTATTAAATCCGCTAACTCCGTCAAAGAAATATTTGTAGCACTAGCCTCGCCACCCTCTTGAAAAACATCTATCTGCTCTGGTATTTGTGCTCTAGTTATTGCCATTTAAACGCTATTATTAACCAAATACGCTACCCATTGGATAACTGCCAATATTAAATGTTGTACCGACAGGTGCTTGTTGTTGTGGTTGTGGTTGATAAAACTGTTGTTGCGGTTGACCTTGATTGAAAAAGTTACCCAAAGCACCAAAAGCACTTAGCCCGGTAGCCAAACCAGCTTGCAGTGGACTTGGAGGCGGTACAAAATTAGTTTGCGTTTGGAATTGGCCTTGTGGTGCCATGCTCACAAATGGCATTAAGGCTGAGTATTGTGCTAAGGGAGCTTGTTGAGCCGTCAATAAGTTACGACGTTGAGCATCTAATTGTTGTTGTGCTAATTGTTGTTGGCTAAAAGCTATGCTACCTAACCCACTAGCTAACCCTCTGCGTGCGGCTTGTTGTCTGGCAAATTCGCCTAATCCTGTGCTTTGTGCTTGTTGGAAACCGCGCGATCTAATACCACCAATCGCTTCCGCCAAACCTCGACCGAGCGCTCTAGTTCGTTCGGCTGCGCCTAATTTACCGCGACTGCCAAAGGCACTAAGACCACCACGAGCAATATCTTGAGCTCTGGAACCTATATCGCTTTTGGCAAATTGTTCAATTAAATCTTGTGAAGTACGATCGACCACAGCTTGCTCATAAGGGTTCATAAACCTTTGTGTCATGCTTGGGTCGTAAGCACCAGCCGTGGTTCTTAAAATGTCGGCTTGTTCGGTTAGTGCTTGGTTTAAAGCAGAAATACCTGCTACTTCTTCTGGTACGACTCTAGCTTTGCCTTCTTCGTCAAAAAAAGTTTTTTCAGCTGCTCTGAACGCGCCAGGTATAAAACCGCCTTTGCCATCCAGACCAAATAATAATTGTCTAGTGATGGGATCCATGCCAGTTTCAGTTCTTACTATGCTAGCCGCAAAAGGATTGCCACCTTGTTGCATAGGCACAGCATTTACTTCTCCACCTTTGGCTAATTTCATAATACCTAAGTTTTTTGTGTTATTTATTTTGTTTTTCAACAAACCACCTAATCCGCTCATAAACCCTTTTCTACTTTCTAAAGGTGACATGTTTGATGCGTATTTTCTCATTGAGATGCTCCTTGGCTTTCAAATAAGCTCATCATGTCGTACATTAAATTAGTGCCTTTGTCTCTATCTTCGGCACCGTTTGGCGTGAGAGTAATAATTCCACTATCGTTTTGCATATCAAAAGCACCAGCACCGCGTACTGCTCGGCCTGTCATTACAAATTCGCCATCGCTCAACATAGCTGGTATATCATCACTGGTTTCGGTACCGGGACCATCTATTTCACCATTCATTCTTTGGAAGTCTTCCATAGCGACGCCACCGCCTTCAGCATAAGCCATTGGCATGACTGAGCCACCTTGTGCCATACCACCACTCAACTCTGGTATGGTGCCAGTTGGTAACAAACCAAACTCAGCAGGATTTGGTGCTGACTGTCCCATGCGACGAGCTATCTCAGCTTCTATATCGTAACGCCCTGCGGCATCCATAGTGGTGAGTGGTACCAAAGGCACACCTTTGGCATCTTTCGCTTCATCATAAGCCAACTTACCTAATTTGTAAGCACCTAAACCTAGTAGACCTGTCTTTGCTAAACCGCCCAAACCACCGCCAAAACCACCTCTACTTTGAACTGGATTACCCAGAGAGTCATAAAGTTGTTGTTGGCCACCACCAAATATACCAGCCAAATTACTTAAAAATCCTGTTCTTCTTCCGCCTGCTGCTAAATTTTGTAAATTTTGTAATTGAACGGGATCCATTGCCGCTCTTTGTGCTGGTGTTAAATTAGCCAAAGTGGTTTGAGCTTGATATGCCGCAACTTGTGCAGCAGTACCGCTACCTAAACCAAATCTATTTGCTAATCCTTTGCCTGCTTCTGGACCACCTAAGTAAGTTGATCCTGTCGTTCCAAACATGCCACCACCTAACAAACCTGATTTTGTGGTCAAGGCATCTGCTATTCCTCCAAAACCACCTGTGGTTCCACCAGCTATTGAAGATATACCCGGTATGCCTAAATTTGCAATGCCTCCTGCCACGGTGCTTCCAACCGTACCCAAAGCACCTCCTATTACTGGAATTTTAGTAGCAATGCTGCCAATACCACCTAGAACGCCACCTAGAGCTGTGCCAACTCCAGGTATGAAAGCCGCAACTGGCGCTACTTTTTTTACGACCTTCTTTACGCCTTTGAATACTTTTTTAAAAAAACCAAACTCTTCCAAACCTGTAGTCGCATTAAGGGAGGCTATACCAGAACCGACAATAGCTACCTCTGGGTTAATGCCAAATTCTTTAAACTTTCTTTCGACTACGCCTTCAAACTCTTCGTCTTCAAAAAACTCCTCTGGCAAAACCACTTCATTGGGTTTGGCGTGAATTAACAGTTTGTCTTCGCCAGTTCCTTGACTAGCTAATTGAGTAGCCAAATCACCTAACGGCGCATTGACTTTTGCCATAGCGGCTTCAATTATACGGCTTAGTGCTATAGCTTCTTCTGGATCGGTCGTTTGCATGAGTTGTCTTTGCATCTGTTCAATGCCTTCTAATATCTCCATTTTTTCTGGAGAAAGCTCTGGAGATGAGTTCATAAAAATTTCCATCTCTTTATCAGATATAGCACCTTTAGATTTATCAATCATATCCATAGTCATCTCTGGTGCAGTTCTCATGTAAGTGTCCAACTCTTTATTAGATATAGCGCCTTTAGATTGACCAATCATATTCATTACACTTGCATCAGCCATAGCAGAGCCAGGAGTCATTTGGCCTGTTAGATTTTGTATTCTTTTTTGTAGTTGTTCACTAATAGCCATCTTTAACCTATCGTTACGTTGACACTACCTATACTCATTGTAGCAGATAAACCGCTTGGATAAGTTTGATGTTCATACAAATTTCGGAGCTTAGTTCCATCAAATGCTTGGTGAACATTGGTAGTTGAGTTAAATATAATTGAGCCTGTAGCAAATTGCAATTCACTTAATTCAGTAGCATTGTAGTGACGCATAGTATCTGGATCAAAAGCCGATAAATTTAATTCTAAAACTCTTACCAAACGATTAAAAGTCTCAATCGGTACTGAGTCGCCTTGGGCTATGGGAAGTCTTGTTTCTAATAATTTACCCATCAACGACGTCCTGATTGTTCAACATCTATTCTAGTTGAGCCCAATCGCCACTTGTAATCTTTACGATTAGATTCGTTATTATCGTCGTCTGACTCGATGCGCAAGACTACTTGTCGGCTTCTAGTTCTTAGACTGGTAAAAGTAGTGCTTTCGGTTATTTGATTGGTTGAGTCAGTAGCTAGAGTTTGGTTATTGAAATCTCTACGTTTTATAACCACATTCACAGCTGGCGTCGGACTGGTACCCAAAGTTTTATCAAAACGTAAATCTGGTATGAGTTTTTTCAAAAAAGCAAAGTTTTCACCATCGCCTAAGTCCAAGTCTGCTGATTCAATAAACACTCCATCCATTGAATTAGTGTCGTCATTTGCACCTGACTCGTGTTCAAATAGGTAATTAACGCTAGAAAGTTTAGCAGTTGCCAAAGGTTTGTCTTCTATCCCGGTATCTAACCAAGCGTAACGTACCAAAGAACCAATAGACCAAGAACCTTCCTCATAGTTATAAATTACATACCTCGATATTTCGCCAGTATCATCTGTCAATGACGGATAAAAAAACCAGACCTCTGAAAATTCGCTATTCAAGGTCGCAAAACATTTAAACGCCTGACTTAAATCAAGATCTGAAAATACATAATCTTGTACTGTGCACGGTAGTTTTTGCACCGCACCGCTGTAAAAATAAAAAGCATTTTTACTCATAAAATACACTCCGCTAGGAGCATTGACCGCAGCTTTCGGTCCAATCAAACCAGCGCCTTCATTAATTAAATTAACAGCAAAGGTCAAAGGTGGACCAACAAAATTCATGCTGTACAAAGATGTGTCAGTCCAAATAAGGACTTCTTGCCTAGATTTTAGGCCGCCTATTATTAATGAACCGCTAGATAATCTAACCGAACCAGCTGTATTAGTTGCTAAAGGTTCAAACTCCAAATCGTTTTCTTGGTCGCTAAAAGCTACCAACATAGGATCTACTGCACCTGTACGAGAACCACTGCTTAAAGGATCAGCACCTAACACAATTAAATGCCTATCGGTTTCAGAAGTTATCACTTGCAAGCCGACCGTCGGCACTTTGTTAGCACCGCTGATACCTGATAATTCTGCAGCTCTAGTATCTAAACCATCATTCTCTTTCCAACGAAAAATGCCGCCACCCCTCGGATTAATAATTAAATCTTCGCCAAAATTATCATGTGTCCAGAGTCTTAACTGTCCAGATGCGTTTATTGCGCTACTGCTTCCAAAACCACCAAAACCCCAAGTACCAGCTCCCCAACCAGTAGATGCGACATAATTATCCAGTCCAGAATTAATCTGATAAGACCCATCAACGCCAGAGCCACCATTACCAGAATCGCTAGAATTAGCAGTCGCTGATGCGGTAAAGGTATAAGTATTTACAGATGGCACTTCAACTATTTGATATTCTTTATTCAAAACCGCAGCAGTAATGTTGCCACCTAAAGAGACTGCACCACTGATGGTTACAAAATCACCAACTACAGCACCGTGCGTTGAATCCGTTGCAGTGATAGTTGCCGAACCATTGGTAGCTGCAAAAGTTATGCTGTTGGTCGAGGTTTTTCTTATTGGCGTCACATCGTTAAAATCTGAACCTGCTTCTATATAGTATTTGTGCGTAGTGCCTAAACCTAAAAACCTTCTGCTTTCAAGTGAAGTCCAACTGTGTAAAGCTCTTGCTGTGCCAACATAACTATTTTCATTAGCTTTTTGCCAACCGCCTATTTTTTCTACTCGTCCACGCCTAAAACGAACTTTGTCACCATCAACCCAACCACCCTCATTGGCATAATCAGTTTCTTCTTTGTTAATTCCTGGTCTAAAATTAAATTTTGTTAGTGGCATCGCTCAATGTTACCAAAAGCAAATGTAAATTAGGCCAATCTAATAATAGCGCCAGTTGCTGTAGGACTAGGAAAGACCACTGTAAAGTCACCAGCGGTTGAGGTCTTGTCAGCTCCAAAATCTATTGCACAGATAGCCTTGTTTGAATTGGTTGTGTTATAAAGCAAACAGCCTCTAGCAGTCACAGTAGCCGTACTAAAAGTTAAGTCTGCAAAATCTACAATGGCTGTAGTCCCAGAAGTTGATGGCGTTACGTTTGTCAAAGCGCTACCACCAGATGAGTAATTAGTGCCAGAAGCTTGCCCGGTAGTTACAAACGCAGTTGTGCCTGCGCCCAGGGTAGCCGAGCTAGTATATAAAGCTAGTTTGATGCTATCGGCACCGTTGGTTAAGTTGTGTCCTTCGACAAGTATTTCTTGCTTAAAACTCGTACAAATTGCTGAGGTTATGGCCATAATTAAAGCTCCTTAATAATCTTAGCCATGTCTTCATGGCCTTGTTGCCTTAATAAATTCACATAAGTCACATTTTTAGAATTTATTGCGTTCTTAATACTATGTAATATAACAGAATAGACCTGATTTTGAAAAGCTAAAGCTTGTTGTTTCACATGCTCTGGTGCATCTATTGATATATCACAAATTTTTTTGGTTGCTTGAGCTGCCCAAAACTCCGGGTCATGTCCTTTATTATCAGAAGTATGTACCGAAACACCGCCTAATTTAATGAAACTATCACTCATCCTTTGTACGGCTCAGGTGGAGCTACATCCTCGTTAATCTTCAAACCAATCTTTTCTAGTTTTTGATTTATTTCTTCGTAATTACCTATTATAAACTTGCCTTCGTGTGGTATGGCTACCAAGGGTTTTGCCAAACGATGATAGCCATAAAGTCTTTCTGGCGCAGGAACATTACAATCTAAAATAGTAGAACGATTACTTATGCCTACTGTTATGTTATTTTCCATCAGTTTTGCAATCCAAAACTCCACACAAGCTCTACCAGCCTCAGCAAAGTGCATATTCTCTTTGTAAGAAAAGTCTATGCCATACAAATCAACTGCGGCTACTTTGTTGTACATAGCAAAAGCTAAAGCATAAGCTACAGTATTGTTCATGTACGCACATTTACAAGCGTTACAGACTTCCTCCAAAGGAAACAAAACCGCTTTAGAAACGCGCGGATCTAATTCACATGTGTAAATAGGATAGGTTGCATTTTCCAAAATATTTTTCATAGCATTGGTCTGTCTGCCTGCATCTTTGGTATCTAAAAATCTACTAGGTGGGTCCATCATAAACAGACGATTACAATGATAAGTGCCAGATGCAGAATTGATACACCAAACTTCGTCCCATTCTCTACCGTTTTGACTGCCTATAGCATAATCTACTTGTGAAATTCCCAAACCTATTATGGCAACTCGCTTGCCCTCTAATTTTTTTATGGGTTTCATTACGATACGCCAGTGCGTACCTGATCGTATCTATATTCGTCGCGTGTACCACGACCTTCAGATAAGTTTTTCATCCTAGTCACTGCCTCCTTAAATCTAGCCTCAAACTGAGCAATGACATCTGGTGGTTCTTTGAGAAAAATAGCACTTTCTACCAAAGTACCATACAACAAAGCGTCTGGATAATCCGTGGACAAAAATGTTGTACCGCTGTCACTACCACTCGTTAAAGAGGCGGGTTTATGTAAATAATGTAGTTCTACCTCGTAGTTTGAATCTGGTATTGGAGATAGTTCAAAAGATGTTTGGTCAAAAAAAGAGTAATACTTTGGTTGTCCTGTAGTCGTACCGGGCGAGTATTCTTTGATAAACGATGGATGTTTGAAATCTAAGTAATCATAAGTGTTGCTGCTGACTATGGCTAAACTAAAAGGCGCATAGAAATCTGTAGGAGTAGCAAGAAACCTGTTTGATGCAGTTAGAGTTCCAGATACATTTTTTCTTTGATTTGGTAACTGAACCATGCTAAAGATTCTATCCTCTGACTCCTTGATAAATAAAGGTAATTGAGTGGTAAACGTAGTCTCACTTACTTGTAAGTAATCTTGTACTGCGGTTTTTAATGTAGCTAGAGTAAAACTCATGTTGTTGTTATTGTAACTGTGCCAATATTTGTTGTCACACTAAAAGTTGTTAAAACAGCACCTAATTTACCATTACCAGTATTGCTGTATACCAAAAACGCTGTGTTGTCGTCTTTAACGTCTACTCTTGCATCTTTAATAGCTTGTGGATCAACTCGTGATGGCTTGGGCATAAGCTGTGGATGTTTTGCATCCCATTGATCTGGACCAACTAACAAACCGTCCCATGTTTTTTTCATATCTTTTAACTTATAACGAAAACCAGATATGTCGCAGATACCATAAGCGTTTTTGTTTGAAGCAAAAGCCATTAGATATTGTTATAACTCCTTAAATCTGGTGTAACTCTGAAAGATGACCTATCCTCATCTTGTGAAAGAGCTCTTTCAAACTCCTCGTCATAAATAACTTTTAATTGTGCTGTCAGTTGTGGGTTTTTCTTCATAGACAAGTAATAAGCTAAACCTGCTGTCAAACAAGGATAAAATCTAAAAGGTATTTCTAAAGTATTTGTAGCTGCATCGGCATCGTCCATTCTTGTCAAAACATTCATAAATACCGTATAAGTGCTAGATACGTCTGGCGTAGGCCAAACCGTTATAGTAGGTGTAACTTGTTTATTGATAAAAAATTGATTTGGTTTACCTGTGCTTGTTTTTGTAGTGACATGAGCATATTCAGCTCTACTCAAACGAGTCATAGGTATATCGGTAGTATCACTACCTTCAGTTGTTCTAATAAAAACATCTAAGACATCTATTGGAGCTGTCGCATTGGTACTGTCTATATTGTAAGTAGCAGTTCCAGAAACCATTGCAACTGATTTTTGTGCAATAGTCCATTGATTCAAACCTCTGTTTGCCCACTCTGCAAGCATAATATTCAAACTTCTAGTGGCACTTTTTAAGTCATACCCGGTGCGCAATTCAATACCACAACGCTCAAAAGCCTCCTCTATGTATTCTGCTACATCTGGTTCAAAATTTTTACTACTACTCGTCGCCATCTTGTTGTTCCTCTTGAGCGTATAGATTGTTGAAAGTTATTTCAGGATCCATATAGCTCTCATGTTGTTCTGCTGAGTGAGTCCATTGCGAAGGCATAAAATCTGGTGCACCTTCGCCAACTCGCCACAATGCAGGATTTGTTGCTCTAACTCTGTTGTTAGGTAAAGCGACAAAGTTGCCTGTAAACTCGTCAGCGTCAGTTAAATATAACACATGTGATTGTTTATGTTGAGCGGGATCGTCAGCAATAGAGTGTTCTGTGTAATCAACCGTGAATAAATACTTACCTATATGCCATTCTCCACCAATTTTACATTTCCAAGGTGAGCTACTAACCCTATCCATGGTTATAACCGAGTGATGATGGCTCAAACAGTCCCATGGTTGTGCTAAATGGTCTTCCATAGGTTCTGGCCACTCTGCTAAGGGAATATCGGCTATAAGAGCTTGTATGGGCATCCTAGCCCACATAGCGCCACCGTGTATGTTTTCATCTGGATAATCTTCAAAATCTGTTTCGCAACCAGTAAAGACCACTTGGAAGGAAAGCGATCTGTCTGGCAAAGTGTTTACTGCAAAAACTAAGGCGTGTAGATACTCGCCATGATATTTTTGATGGTTAGCGGTAAATTCTTTACGCACCCAACACTTAAACTGAGGTATGTTAGAGATTAAATATGCCACAATATTTAATTAGTTTATTTATTTACCGTACAGTCCGCGACCACCTTTAGCCTTGCCTTTAGTCCCTTTTATAGAACCGCCTTTAGCCATACCTTTTGCTTTTTTTAACATAGGTGTTTGACCTTGTACTCTAGTGCCTTCGCCCATCAAAGCTGACATCACTGAGTTTGGCATTTTGCCTATGCCCGGATTAGCTTGCATTTCAGCACGAGCTGCACCACCCATAGCCATGTACTTGGTGCCCTTCATTGCACCACCCATAGCCATACCTTTAGTGCCTTTCATAGCACCGCCTTTGGCCATGCCTTTCGTGCCCTTCATAGCGCCACCTCTTGCCATATATTTACGACCTTTCATAATTATCTCCTTCCGTATAAACCCATGTTGGATTTGTTTTTTATAATACCACCTTTTGCCACAAAAGTTTTTACATTAGTTGGTTTGCCACCAACACCCTGCGCTTTCGCTCTTTTTCTTTTGACAGCAGACGTAATTTGTCCTTTCGTCATGTTTTTTGCTTGAGATCTAGGCACACATTTAGGGTACTTTCTACCACTACCTTTGGCTTTTGAGCGACCACAAGCTTGAAACTTACCATCTTTTTTGGGCGCACCTATGTCTACCCAATCGCCTTTTGAGCCTTTTCCAAACCAAGTTTTTAAAGACATTAGCTTCTTGGCACTTTAGTCATTTTTTGTTTACCGGGCATGATGGCACCACAACCACGAGCTTGAACCATGACTGCACCACCGCTTTTCATAAAACCCATTTTGTTTCTTACTTGCGTAGGCAGTTTTTTTAGTCCCTTATTGCCAGTTGGTATAGGTTTTAAGTCTTTTTTAACTTCTCCACCTTCAGCTTTTTTGGTGCCTTTATATTTACCGCCCATGCGTTTGTATTCTTGAACCATGTAACCAGAAGCATAAGCACTTGGAAACACATCAAATTTAGCCTTAGCTTTAGCCTTCGCTTTTTTATACAAAGCTGGGTTTGCTACGTTAGATGGCACACTTCCGCCTTCTTTCATTTTTATTGATTTCAGAGTTTTAGCTTGACTAGCATGTGTTCTACTAGCTTTTTCTAAACCTTTGATAACTTTTTTAATTTTTTGTTTTGCCATAATAATTTACCAGTTTTTACAAGACCAATAAGAAGCAGCAAACACATCTTTCTTTTTTTCCACAGCATCACAGCCATGTCTAGCTCGAAATGATTTGCGCCTTTTTGGTTGATCTTTTTTTATCGACAAGTTTGGATCGCCATATCTGACAATCTTAATCTGGTCGCCCTTTTTTGCTAGTACCGCAAATTTTTTGTTACCACCAGGTGTTCTTTTCTGCTTGTTGTAACCAGAAAAAGTCTCCCCACGATAAGAAAGCCTACCGCTAGGAAGTCTTTTTACATCACTTGTGTCAGCCACACTTAAAAGTTTTTATTCAAAACCAATATGATGGAGTAAGCATCGCCATTGCTATGGCCTATGGTAGTAAAATCTATATCACCAGTTACCCCACTGCCAGCATTGTTCGGAATACCAGAAAATAAATCATAATATTCATCGCCAGTGCTATCAGCTGGTAAAGTGGTTGCTAGTACGTTGGTGGTAGCGTCAAATTCAATATCAACACCCATGCCTCGACATGCCCAATATATTCTAGCTATAGATACAGAAGTGCATGCTTCGCCTCGACTATTAGTAGTCAAGGCCGAAACATCTACTTTTTTTACTGCTGCTTCGCCTGTGCCATCACTTTCATTAGTAAATTTAAGCACGGCAACTCGCTCACCATCTTGTATTGTCTGACTTGTTACTGTATCAGCCATAATTAACTCCTATTATGCGTCAGCAAATGGTGTAACTATAGTACCTGAGCCTAAAATTATACCTTCGACAGCATATTTATTATCAGCGATAGCTGTTACTCTGATAATACTTCCCGCTAATCCACCTTTGGTACTACCGTTTAAAGTAATAACATCGTTGGATGCACCTGAAATAAAAGTTTTACCAGTTGAGTCATCTTTACCAGAATAAAGACCACCAACAAATTTATCTGTACCATCAGTTTTAATGTCAAGATCAGTTGCTGCTGTTTCTATAAAGAAAGTGTAAGTAGCTCCTAAATTGTTTAACTCGAGACGTAATGCAGACGCTAGAATAGTTGGTAAAGTAAATTTACCGTCAGCGTCATTACAAGCTAATATTCTTCCTGCGTGATTGTCCACTGTTAAAGTTGTGTCTGCTGTTAAGCTAACAACACTATCATTTCCCGCGTTAAAAATACCTGCTTTTGACCTTATTGGTCCACTAAAGGTTGATTTTGCCATAATTCCCTCCAAGAGAATAAGCCCTATCATCTTGGCTTGTCTGCTAGGTCAGTTGATAGAACAAGTTAAAAAAAATCCTAGTAATAAGATTATATATGAGTTTTTTTTTATTTGATATATGAAGTTAACTATGTTTTTTTTTATATTCACCATTGGTTTTTTTGAAATGCACTCTGACAAAATATTTTCTCAGTAAAGAAACCAAAGTAAATACTATAGTTTGAAACACAGCTGTAGTAGTTATACTCAAGCCCATCCAAGTAGATAGAGATAAAACCGCTAAAGCTACAGGAAAAGCCATAAAAAACCCAACACCCACATCAGTGATTGCTTCATGGGCAGCTGATTTGTCGTATAAATTTTTCATCTTTACAATATTTTATAAATTATTATAAATTATTATACAACTATGTAAATAAAAAAAAGGACTCTTTCGAGTCCTCCTTTTTGTAATACTGAGTTAAAAACTGTACTACGAGTTCGTGTTATGCACCTTGCGATCCATAGACTCCTCTCCAATCAGAGAAACCAAATGAATATCTTTCTCTTGCTTTGTAACGTATGTTGCCAGTAGCAAAGTCTGGTTCCATGGATGTTTCCATCGCAGTTCTTTGGAACATTTTAAGACCTTCTCCTTGCGCTGTTACAGAAGTAAGGATGAAGAAAGCATCTGGATCAGTAAGATAATGATTTACTGAATAACCGCCGGGAAGAACATTTGTGTTCTTAACTGCGTTTATATCATTATCAGCTGTGCCAGGTCTTTGTGGAGAATTAAGTATTCTGTCAGCAACAAAAACTAATTGTGGGGGTACAATTAATTTGTCAGCTTGGACAGAGATAATTAATCCCTTATCATCAGTGAAAGTTGATATGTCAATCAACGCATCTTCTAAAGATGTCTCGTTTAAATCTGCCATTGAAGTAGCTCTGTTTGCAGCTGAACCACCACCTGCTAAGGGGTGATCTGTTGCAATCAAAGATTTTCCATCTCCACCTAGAAAACTAGATGAAAAAGCATTATTTAATACGTCGGCACCTTTAACTTCTTTGGTGTTGGCCATAGATTTTGCTAGTGCTTTAACATATCGTTTACCCAAAGAATCATAAAGATTATCTTCAACTGCTTCTTCTGTAAGTGCAAACGCTAAAGCCACGGTATCGTGGGTATATCTAGCGCTGTAACTTTCAGCTGCGTTGTCAAAGCTAACTCCTTGACCTTCGGACTTAGTTGGTGCTGAGCCAAATCCAGTAATTAGGACTTCTTCTTCGAAAGCTCTACCAGAATCTTCTATAGAGAAGATTTCTTGGTATTCGCTGTCGTATTCATCATAAGAAAGTCCAAATAAAGAATTTAATCCAGGCTCTAACTCTTTAGCGAGTTGTGCTCTTGAAATTGCCATTATTTATTTACTCCTTATGCTAAACCAGCACCTTTTTGTCCCATGATGTGATTCTGAATCACACATAGTACATTGGTGTTGGATGATGATACATCATCGTTATCGGGATCCTGAGAGATGTCGATAGCTTTTAGAGGTAAAGTCGCTGTTGTTGCGCCTGTACCTACATCTAGTTCTGCGTTCGATCTTCCAGACTTAGTGTCGCCAACGGGTGAATTTTCCACGATGTCGAAGTTTCCGAATAAGTCAGCTACAGGCATTGCTGCATCTGCTTGTACTTCAAAAACGACATTGGGATCATCTACTACGCTTGCAATAATATCCGCAGCAGCAATACTGCCCGGATAATAGTTTTTAAAAACTTGCTCGCCTGTGGTTGGGTCAGTGTAAGAAACTCCGTTAAACACTCCGACAATCGGAACGGTTCCAGTTGCGGCGTGTCTACCTAAAACTCCAGCTGTTAGTTGTGTAACTAAGTCGCCTTGGAATATAGGTGTAGTCGCTCCACTTGCAATTCTGTATCGGCTTTGACCGCCAGAATAAGGTGCACCACCCATCATACGAACAGGTTTTAAGCCAAATGGACTATCATTATTAGCCATAAGATTTACTCCTATTTAATGAGTGCTACTTTTTTCCAAAAGTAACATTTGATCTACGGTCAGAATCGTACTTGACATATCGACCTTCTTTGTTCGCTTCATTGAACATGTTATTGTCCAAAGCTTCTTTTGCTTGACGATTTTTGTCAGCATAGTAAGCATTACGTTCATTTTTAGTCTCGACAGGTATTTTTGCTAAAAGTAGACCTTCGTTATATACAATACCAATATGTCTGCCAGAATCCATGGTAGGTAATTCAAATTCAGCGGGAAGATCAGTACCTCTTACGAGTTCATAACCTTCTCTTAGTCTTCTACTTACGTTACCTCTATCCTCTTGTCCCAGCATGGATTCTCTTATCCAACGATATTCATATCCTTCTGGTGGAGGTGGGGTTTCTAGCTTCCTTACTGGTCGCCATGGTTGTCTACGAGTCGTTTTAGCGTGTTGCTCGGATTCACGAGATTGCCTAGTGGTTACTTCCTCATTTTCATCAGTCATTATTTTGCCTCCCTTGCGGAAATTTTTTGTTTTTCTTTAGCAACAGACTTTAACCACGCGTCTTCCGACATGTTATGTGGCTTGAGTCCTCTGAGACGTTCGACTTCTGCTTTGGAGAAAGTCACTCCGTTCTTTTTGCCTTGTGTTTTTTGTCGGCTTCCTACGGAAGTAGAGGCAACTCTTTGCACAGCGGGTTTTTCCTCTTGTTGAACGACATTTTGTCCAGATAAATCTGGATAAACTTTTCCTACTCGAGCATCTAACTCTTTGTAGTAATCTTCTGAATCTGCTTCAAAACCTTCATTTATAAGGTTGTAATGCGTAAAATAAGCATATTGTGTGGCCTCGCGATTACCTTGATTGACAGTATCGCCATACCAAGTATTTTTTGCGTGCCAAGCTTTTGCTTGTTCAGTTGGTACAATTTCTTGTTGTGGCTGTGGTGTAACCGTAGTTTTTTGATTGGTTATCACTTCCGGGTTGTTGAAAGTTTGCTCGCTTTGTTGTTTCGCAATTCTTACTTTTTCTTTTTGTATAGATAAATCACTTTTTAACGTATCTGCTTTTGACATCAACTCTGCATCGCCAGAAGCGACTGCTTTTTTATAAAGCTCATCTGCTTGTACTTCTTTAGCTTTCAAAGCCTCTTCTTCTTTTTCAATAAGCGCACTTTGAGTTTGTATGTTTTGTTGCTTATAAGCAGCATTTTCTTGCTCTCTTTGCGCTAAAAGTTGTTCTAAACGATTGGCTCTTTCCTCGGCTGCACGATGTCTTTCATTGAGCTTATTAATTCTTTTTGAGACACCCTTAGTATAATTATCAAGCTCCTCTTCTGGACTTATAGCAGTTTCAGTTGCAACTGCCTCAGTTGGTTGATCTTCTACCTGTATTTCTAACTCCTCTTCTGGTGTATTGGGAGCTGTGTTACTTTCTTGTTCACTCATCATAAACTCACTATGTCATCTGGATCAAGAATGGTGGCTATCACTTCATCATCATTGATGATGCGAACTTCTGCACCGTCCTCTAATTTAAACCTAGAGCCAGAATAGCGCCCTATTAAAACCCATTGTTTTTCTTCACACCAGGGGGTTTCTCCGTATCTTTTTTTATCGTTGTAGCATTGAGGACCTTTTTTTACCACATAAGCTACTACTGTTGCCAAAGCTTCTCTATTTACAGTTTCATTGGCTAAAATTATTCCGCCTTTGGTTTTGGCTTTGCCAGCATAAGGCAAGACCAATATGCGCCAACCAGTTGGCTGAGGCATGCGGTCAATCAAAGATTTATCTAACAGAGTAGGATCTAACACTCGTGCTTCTTCTTCCACATAAGCATCGGCTACTATTTCATTAGTTGATTTTATTTGTCCCATCTAGTTATTGTTCCTTAAATCCTTCTTTAAGTTCATTGGTAATATAGTATAAAGCAGAAAGCTCGCCTTGCAAATATTTATAGTGTTCTATATCTTTCAAAGCTCCAGACATCAATGTTTCTTGTATCTGTGTTTCTCGGTCTTTAATTTTGCGTTTGACAAAATCAAGCAAAGTAATTTCATCCATTACGTTTTCTTAGGCCTGCCTTTTTTTTTGGAAGCAGTTTGTGCTTTAGTTTTTTTTGCTTTTGCTTTTGTTGGTTTGTTAGATTTTTCAATAAGAGCTAGTTTTGATGCTAGACGCTCTGCACTTTCTCTTTCTTCTGCTTCTTTTTCTGCTGTAGCTTGAGCTAAAGCTGCACTTTCTTCTGCTTTTTGAGCGTCTTTTTTTTCTTTAAGTTGAGCTAAAAATTTTTCTCTTGAGTTCATGTTATCCTCTCATTTTTGATTCTAGTTCCAATAGTTTTAAATTAGCATTTTGTGCCAATCTATCCATTGCCATTTGTAGCTTATCATCTGCTATATCCTTCTGTACATCAATACGTTGTTGTTGCAAACCAGCTTCTACTTGTTTTTCTTGTGCTCGCGCTTCTTGCTTGCTGTTAAATTGCTGTGCTTCTAAATCTATTTCTTTATCTCTCAAGTCTAATTCAGCTTTTCTAATCTCTACTAATGGATCACCACCTGTTCCTTGTCCAATAGACTGTAAAAAGTTATCAGTCAGCTCAGCTAAGATTGGCGCACTGAATTGTTCTATTATCATTTGTATTTCTGTAGTAATTTGTTGAGCTTCTTGAGGTGTAACTTGCTGTATTTGAGCTTGGACTTCTTGAATTCTAATAGCTACTTCTTCCGGGATATTTTCTTGTGCTAGTTCAGTAGATAAAAATTGTAAATGTTGCATGCAATGACTAATAATCATCGACTGTATTTGAGGATTTTCTTGTACAACCTTTGTTAAAAATAAACTTCGATGTGTTTCTAAATGCGCTTGATGGTTTTGACCTGCAAAAGCTTGAGCTGGTTGACCTAACAATAAACCAGAATTTTCTGTGCCTGCATCTATTGGTTTTGGCGTCATGTCAGGTGGTGGCTGTATTAACGCTTCCACATTATCAACACCTAAAGCTGCATACATACGACGATATGCTTCGTACATGCCATTCAGTCCATGTATTTGAGGATTGGATTGCACCATCTGTAATAATTCTTGAGCTAAAGTAACTCGCTGACTTTGTGAAAATATGTTTGGATCTGAAATAGGTATAATATCTACTCGACCATCAAAATCCGATTGTTTGATTTCAGCTGGTCCAGAACCCATTTGAAAGTCATAGGCTGGTGGTAAATACTCACCGAAGACTTTAGCTAATAATTTAAACTCTAATCTTTGAGCGTAGTGCAAACGCTTATGAATAGCACTCATAACTTTTGTGCCACGTTCTAGTAAAGCTACCGTAGTACCAACTGGCATTGCGGCATTACCATCACCAATGTTCATGTCAGCTATGGCTGCAAATCTTTTACCTGAATCTACCAACAAACCAAGTAATTGCATCAAAACATTGCTTGGCTCTTTTATGGGCAGTGGTATAAGGTTTTCTCTCAAAGAACCGCCTGTTGTATCTATATCTCTAAATTCTCCTGGTTGTAAAGGTTCGTCTTCATCTCTGATACGCATGCCTCTAGCTTTAAAACCAGCTGGTAGATTAGCCAAAGTACCTGCGTCTATTAACTGTCTGAGTATTGATGTAGAAGCTTTGGATAAACCACCAATCATGTGAGACAACCCAAGGCCATAAAAACCTAAACCCGGTAAAAACTTGTATTGCACAAAATAATTGAGTTTGTTTTTTAACGGATCGCCTTCTAAATAATTTCGTCTAATAGCTAAGACTCTGCGTGACCCTTCGTCAATCGTTACTATGTAAGGGAGTTTTAAGCCTGTAGGATTACCATTTTGGTCTACGTCTTCAAAGCCTTCAATGTCTAAAACTGTATGAATCTCATAAATAATTCTGTTTCTATCCTCTTTGTAACTAGCTTCTATACCTTGTATTTGGTCAATTTCGTTTTCTATTTCTGAGTCTTCGTCACTATAAGCATCTTCTGGTACATCAACATCAGCATAAAAACCAGTAAGTTGTTGTTTTTTTACTTCATTGAGTGACATGCTGATTGCATGCGTAACTCGTTCAGCCGATGATAAATCAGCTGCTTCATAAGGCACAATTAAGTCTTCTGGTGGGATGAACTTAGAAACAGCTTTGTTGGTTACAAAATCAAAATAAACTTTTTTAAAGGCAGAACCAGCCAAAGGCAAGTAAAACAACAACATATCTAACTCTGGATCGTAGTCTTCCATTACATTCATAATGTAATAATTCATAAACTCTTGGATGCGTTCGGCTTGATTTTCGGTATCTATTGTTCGAGCACCGATAATTTCTGTTTTCACTGGACCTTTGGCTGGCAACATTTCTTTGTAAGCTTGGGCTTGAAACTGTGTTACTGCTTCTGCCAAAATAGGATGTATAACTCCAGAACTACCTTCAAATGGTTGTGAACGGCTTTCATCAAACTTCATGCCTAAGTATTGCAAGCCATCTTTGTAGGTTTTTTCCCATTCGCTTCTGGATTGTTTGTCACTTTCTATGGAACTCACAAGATCTGCTGCTAATTTTTGCAGTATAGATTCATCAACAAAATCAACCAAATTAGAATTGAAATCCATTTGTGGCATATCTGGTGCTATGGGTATTTCTTGATCTATTAATACAGCTTCTTCGTTTACTAAAACCTCAGCTGCATTTTTTATTTGCTCGCTACGAGACTGCTCTGGCATTACAGTAACTGCCGAGCTAGTTTCTCTAATATCAGGGTTAGTTTCTGTTCCTAGTGGTTTATCAATAGCCATAATTTTTTAGTGTATCACTTTCGGTCTAGCAAAGTCATCAAGCGCGATTAAATCGGTCAATTCACCTTCTAAAATTAAACCTTGTGCTTCTGCAATAAGCTCGGCTTGTTCAAAGTTTTCTGCGTGTATGTCAGGACCAGTATACTCATACTCTTCGTGTATAAATTTTGTAATATAAATTTTGAATTCTTTTTCTGGCATCAGTAGTAAACCGTCCTGTTTTTACGCATAAACTTAGCATCCTCTTGATAATCTTCTTTCAAAGATAAAAAACCGCCTTGTCGGAATCGCATCAACGCCATTGTAGCACTATCGCAATAATCATCGTGATCGCCATAAGGAAAACTTGCCATTTCTTCTATAACTTCATCTGCAAACTCATGTTCTGGAGCCCAAACCATGCCTGACTCAAAAATTGGTGCGACACTATTCATTCTTGCTATTTTGTCTTGACCGCGACTTGGCGAGTATGCCGTGACTGGTATACCCATTCTACGCAACTCTTGAGTCAGTGGGGTACCTGATGCTTTGGCTTCAATTAAAACACAATCTGGTTCCCAATAACGATACTCTTCCAAAGCTATTTTTTTTAGCTCTGGAAAATCTACTCGAACTCTTTTTGCGTCTAATAAAATTATACCTTCTGGATTTTCTTCATTGTCGCCAAAAATCGCCCAAGTCGTTATAGCAGAATAGTCTGCGGTATCTTTTTTTGAGAAAGCCGTATCATAACTTTGGATTACATAATTGTATTCTGGAACATGGTCTTCGTCCCAGCGTCGCCACCATTCACGTTTGACAATACTGCCTTCCTCAGCAGTTGGGTTTTGTAACCATTGGCTATTCCATTTAGGCAGAGGTAAAGAAGCTTTTACCGAAAGCAATTCTTCTTTTTTCCAAAATTCTGGCCACAAAGGTTTTTCTGAATCTGGCATGATGGCAGGAAACTCAACCACCTCCCATTGATCAGCATTTTCTTCACCTTGTTTTTTTAAAACTTTACCAACCAAATCTTTGGTACTCCAACGTGTCATCACTATCACAATCGTGCCACCCGGTTGTAAACGCTGTCTGGGTCCAGAGGTATACCACTCATAAGCAGATTCCATAGCTTTTGGCGACAAAGCATCTTGCTCTGAATGTGGATCATCAATTATAAGTAAATCGGCACCACGTCCTGTTATTGCACCACCTACACCAGCATAATAACTTTCACCTTCTTGGTTGGTAGTCCAACGACCAGCTGATTTATTATCGGCTTGTAATTTAAGCTCTGGAAAAATGTGCTGATATTCTTGGCTATCAATTATATTTCTTACTTTTCTACCGAAACGCACAGCTAATTCAGCGGTATGCGTGGTTTGTATTATTTTTAAATCACCTTTTCTACCCATCATCCATGCAGGAAAATAAGTAGAAGCGAATTCTGATTTGGAATGTCGAGGCGGTAAACAAACAATTAGTCTTTTTAGTTTACCTTGTGCTATGCGATTAAATTTTTCGCCAATAATTTTATGGTGCCTACCTTCAATGAACTCTGGCCAAAGATGTTTGACAAAACTAATAAAATCACCCTGACACTCATCTTGCTTGTCAATTTGTTCATAACGATTGAGTAAAGCAAGCGCTTCTTGTTTGTCTTGCTCAGACAATATATCAAAGTCTTTAAGCTTGTTTAAATCCATAAAATTAAGCGGGTTGCACAATTAGGTAGTGACATAGTAATTGCACAACCCTAAGCATAAAATGCCTAGAGTCAGTATCGCATATCGCTATACTTCGTGCCATTCTTTGCCTTGAAATAAAAGCGCTTCCGCTTCTCTTCTTCTAATCAAACCTTCTAAAACTTCGCCACCAGCTTTGTTCCATCTTTTTAACTGTGCTGGTACTTCGTTTTTTTTATCTTGATTTAAAACTTTGAGCAAAGTTGAAGAACCTAAGTTTGTTGGACCTAAGTTAAAAGTCCAACACACAAGAGCATCAAACTCATTTTGTTCTAAAGGTACTTTAACCATGCTGTTTACATAGCTTTCAAATTCCTCTAAATCTTTTGTCAAATAAACATCTGCTTCATTTTGACTGATGGTTTTGCCTTCTTTTGCGCTTTTGATGTGTCCGTAACCTATCGTCCAGTAACCAGCTGGGCATAAATATGCCTCTAATTCACAACCTTCAAACTTTTTTATTAAAGCTTTGCCCTCTTCTGATATTTTCATTAATAATCTCCCCATACTTTGCTTTTTTTACCGCCATCGTAAACAACAGCGTGTCCTTCTTTGATTAGCATTTGACATATATCTTGTCCATCTTCGGTGTACGGTATGCCTAAAATTCTGCCGTACTTACCCTTACCAAGCGACTTAATCTTGAAAGTTCCAACACAAAGTTCTTTGAGTCTTTCTTTGGCAGCCAAACCTAATTTTTTTTCAGCTAAATCTCGTGTTCTTGATTCTGGTGTGTCAATACCTGCTAACCGTACTCTTTGTTTGTGTAACTTGACATCAAAGCCTAAATCTAAAATTACATCTACGGTATCGCCATCTACCACCCTATCTAACTCTGCTTGATAAACAAAAGCATCTGGATTGTCACTCATCACTATTCTCCTTTTTTGGTTGATCGTAATTTCTATAATATTCAACTATAGATAAAATATTTTTTGTGTATCTGGTAATTTCAGCCATATTGACTGACAAATTTTCATATTGTTGCGTGGTTAGCGCGTAATAAGGCATAGCTGGTGCTTTGCCTTCTTTTACTAAAGCTAGGTATTCTTCCATGATTTCTGGTGTCAGAACTTTCCATTTCACTGGCACGCCTTGTATCTCCATAGGTAAAGGCGGGTGGTACATAGGTGGTATTTCAGCTATCGTTCTGACGTCTATAGGTTGTGCCTTGGGCAGTATTGAACAACTACCCAAGACAAACAATGAGCTAATTATTAGGAGAGATATTTTCATCTTTTACATAGGGGGATGTAATTGACATTAACTCATCAAAAACTTTTTTTGAACCCGCATTTACTCTTCTTTCAATTAAGCCAGGCTTCATCAAAGCTAAATTGTTGAGATCGTGGCGAGCAAACTTATTTCTTAATTCTGTTACAGCACGCATGGCTTCTTGCTTGGCATCCTCTAAGGCTGCCATTTCTTGCATGGTTTCTTTTTGTTTTTGTAGATAATTTTTGATTGATTCATTTTGTTCGGTTATTTTGTCCGTCAACACGATTTGATTAGCTTTTAAGGTAGCTACTTGGCCATTTAGATATTTAACATAGAAAGCAGAGCCAGATATTGTGGTCACTAATAAAACTCCTAAAATAATACTTAACTTAAATCCCATAAACTTTTATTGGAAATGCTTTTCCTTTTACTTGTATATCATCTAAGTATCTTAAATCATATTGACAACTATTTGCAGTGTCTTTACCAATTAGTATATTCACTTTTAGCTCTTTTGTCGCACTTTCTAATCTCGCTGCTATATTTACTGCATCGCCGATTGCCGTGTAATCAAAACGAGTTGCACTACCCATGTTGCCAATAACAGCTTCGCCTGTATTGATGCCTATGCCGATGGCTATTTCTGGCAAGCCTTCTGTCTGTAATTTTTTGTTGAGTTCTGCCATATTTTTTACTATGTCTACAGCACAATCTATGGCTTTGTGTTGATGCTCTGGTAAATCTAAAGGCGCGTTAAATATCGCCATCATGGCATCACCTATGTATTTATCAACCATGCCGTCGTGTTTTTGCACAGCTGTTTGTTGTGCTGTCAAAGCTTTGTTCATAATGTAAGTAACTTTTTCTGGAGGCAAAGACTCAGACATAGCCGTAAAACCTCTGACATCGGTAAAAAGGAAGGTTGCCGTCTTTTTTTCACCACCGAGTTTTAAAAGCTCTGGATTGTCTTGTAGGCGTTTTATCTGTCGCGGATCTAAATAATGCTCAAACTGTTTTTTTATTTGCAGACGCAACTTGTATTGTTCACGAAAGCGTAAATAAAAAGCCGTAGCTCCAACTAAGATTTGACTGATAAGTGTCCAGGTTACGTCTATTAACAAGCCTACACGAATCAAATAAATGCCTAAGATTGTAGTGCCTATGAAGACCAAACTAGCACTAATCAAACCTGCGCTTATGCCTAAATAAAATAATAACAACCAAACTAAAGAAGCTGTGGTTGTTAAAATTAGGAGCTCTGCAAGTAAACTGTATTCTGGGATTATAGGTGAGTTTTGTATCAAAATGCTTTCAGACAAAGCCGCTTGAATTTTGTGTGGCTCTAACAAACCTATGGGTGTAGCAAGCTGTGGCATGATACCGGGCGCTGTAATACCAACAAAAACAAAACGTCCAGCCACATTCATTTCAGCTAAATTTGTTTTGGGAGTGTTCACCCAAGAAATCCATTTGCGTCCGTATTTGTCAGTTTTAACTGGTGGTAGACCGCGTACCGCTATTTCTTGTATACCTATTTCGTTAGTGGTAATAATGTAGGAGCGAGTACCAGTTAGGACTTTTAAGACCTCAGTGCCAAAAGCTGAAACCCAACCATCTGGGGTGCGTAAAAGCAAAGGCAAACGCCTTACTAAATTATCGACATCAACTGGTGCAACCGCAATGCCTTGAGCGGTAGCGTTTTTTAAAATTTCGGTATTTTCTATGACGCCTACGGTTTCTAAGCCTCCGACTAAATTACCTTTGATTATGGTGCCTGTAGTTTTCGGAAAAACACCAGCAGAGTTTTCAAAAGTAGCTAAGATGCTAGGTCCTAAACGCAACGAATCAGCAAACTCTTGGTCGCCATTCAAACGATCTGGTTGAGGAAAGGCTATGACCCAGCCAACGCCAGTTGCACCTTTTGCCAATAGCAATTCGTTAAGTTCTGCCAATCTACTTCTAGGCATTGGCCAACCACCTTCTTTTTGTAAATCTGTTTCGGTTATATTTAAAATTACAAAATTACCGCTTTCTGTTTGCGGTTTAACTAAGGTATCAAAAGTTTTAAGTTTGAGGATTTCAGTAGGTGTACTGACAAAAACCAAAGGTAAAGTCAGTAATATAAGCAAAGGTAATATTAAATATTTCATCAATTACTCTGTGTGATAGTAATAGTTGAATCACTACCACCATTTATTTTAACAACATTAGACGTACCATCTTGTATAAATATGACGGTGTAAGCATTGTTACCATTGACATCTACTCGAGCGGAATCGCTAACCATACGCCGTAAACTAATTTGTTGGCCAGTCACAATAGTAGTTATTTGCGTGTCTGGGTCTTGACCAATTAAAGTTCCAGATATGTTAATCCCGGTTACTTGTTGCAACTGGTCTTCTTCTTCGCCAATCGCTAGAGCATCTAATACATCTAATAAATCTTCTAAAAAATTTACGTCCAAATAATTAATATCAAGCTCAGTGAACTCCAAATCGTCGTTTCGCAAAAAATCTTTATCTAAATAATCTACATCTAAGTCATTAAAATCTAATAAATTTGCCTTTCTGCTGCGGTTTTGTTCTGTTTGCACTATTTGTTCACGCTTAGGGGGTCTAACAATCAGCATGTTATCAATAGCGTTCAAACTTAAATCTAAAATGACAGGTGGCGTTGGGTTGGTCTCAAAGACTGATACTGTGGTGGCTTCAAATGGCTGATTGAGTATGACTGACCCTGTAGCCGTAGTCACTTCTATTTCGCCACTAGACAAACCAAAAGGGTCTGGCAGTAGAATGATAAGACTGCGCCCTAATTCGTCTACGGTGGTAGTGAAATCTGTACCACGAATAGCTATATTTGCCGTAGGTGTTTTAAGTTTGATGTTTTGTTTATCAATTCTCTCTAAATTACCTGTTATGAATCGTGCTGTACCTAAACCAAAAGTCAAAGCCATCTTGGATTTTGACGGATCTGGGTCAAAAATATATTCGTCCACAATAAGTTGTGAATGTTCAGTCAGACGCACAGTGCTATCATCTAAAAAAGTAATAGCCATACGACCATTATTGGTTATGGCTTCATCGTTTTGTTGGATTGAGAACTGTAACTTAGCGTCGTAAGGCTGATCTCTAACTATTTGTGCTTGACCATTTAGTTCTGATATATCGCCAATACTCTCAACAACCTGTGCTTGTGCCTTGGTCGTTTTGAATGACGCACAAAGTAGAAGCAGTATTACCAGTATTGTTTGATGAAGATATAATTTTGAGCCAATCATTGTCTTGGGTACTCAGCTGTTGAATGTTAAGAGCAGTGTTGTTCCCAGTATGATCCCAATAAAAATACCCACCAGCATAGCCACTACCCGTAAAGTTTATGCTGTTTGAATCACCATCTATGTCCATATAATTAGTTGCGCCATCGTAATTAATATTAGATGTAATCTGGTTACTAGAACCGTTGATAATCCAATCTAAGTCTAACTGACTAGCTAGAGCTGAGGTAGCATGATTTAAGGTCATTAAATTTGAGCCACCTGTGACGTTTACATTTACATTAGAATTATCAGCTCCGTAAGTGTTGGTAGGATCTGTTTGCATAGTAAAAATATTACTATCACCATCTAGTTGAAAGAACCCTGTATAAGTATCAGCCAGAATATCTCCCAAAAACTTGTTGGAATTACCAATCATGTTTATATCCAAAGTCATGTTATTACCATTGAGATTCAACGGAGTCATAGTTCCCGGTACAGCTTGTAAACCGCCGATAATATTGCTACTACCAATTTGTTCTAAATCTATATTAGCTTGCGTACCAGATTGATCTATATAGATTTCGTTATCAGCCGCGTATATCGTCACACTCATCAGTAGTGCAAGGTTTAGTAATTTTAACTTCATGTGTCCAAAAACTCCTGTCATAACCTAAATTTATCAGTTCTAAAACAGCACTTTCAATGGCTTTCATTAAAGCTATTGTCGTGCTTTCATTCCGAGCCGAACCTATTTCTATTTCAATCAACTCAGTACCAGCTTCAAAAAACTTAAATACGTCGTTGGATTTACCATAGCTAAATATGGTTTTTTGACTGGTAACTTCTAAGAGCACCTCGCCAGTAGCAACAGACACCATCCGTAAACTTACGCTCACCGTGTCCTCTCGGTACTGAACACTACCACCAATGCCGAGCAGACGGGCACCTGCGCCTCCACTCGTTAAGTTAGTATCATAACTTAGGACAGCACCTTCAAGCAAGACACCAGCAAATAAAAGTGGTTGGATGGTTTTATCTTCTTCTTTTTCAGCAAATTGTTCTCGAGCAGATCTGATTAATTGTCTTTCTTTAACTAAATTATCTAAACCAACACGCTCTACGACGCGAAAAAATTTACCATCGGCTGCATGTTTCAAGGCTCTTACTAAAAGAGCGCTTGGAGCTTGAGTGACAGCTGTAGAAAATAAAGCAAACTCGCTATTGCTTTTTCGTTGGCCTGTTTGATCGGTAAAAGCGTTGCCGTAGACTGCTACCACAGGCATGGTTTTAGGCGCTAAAACATTAAGCAAAGCTTTAGATTGCAGGTCATAAATAGTTGCTTCGGTTGTACCTTTGCTTTTGTATCTTTGCTTTTCGGTGTCTTGGATTACTTCGTGAATTGCACAACTAGAAAGTAAAAGAGCCAATAGGCAGAGAAATTTCAGTCGTATTATCATCTGGGTCTGTAATTGTTAATGTTATTGTCACGCCATCGCTAGTATAACTGATTAAGTTGTTTTCTAGCTCTAAGGTGCCAGAGGTTTTTGTCACATCGCCAAATAGGTTTTCCACGAGCTGCCTAGATAGTTGCGCATAGACCCTTGACTCTAAATTACGCACAAATCGAGCTAAAGTCGTGTTTTCTTTGTCTCGCTCTATTTCGTCTTGTATGGCTTCTAGTTCTTCTTTGATGGTCAATTTACGACTATATTCTTGGTTTTCAATCGTCAAATAATGACTAGAAGTACCAACACCGTTAAAACTAGGGCTTTTAAATTTATGCGTGATTTGGTCAGCAAAAACACTTTGTATAGAGCCAAATAAGATAGTAAAAAATATGAAACCTATGCCAATAAAAGCAAACCAATCTTTAATCTTTCTTTCTTGTTCTAGTGTCTTTTGGCTTTTCTGTCTTCTCATCTTTCAGTTTATTTTCCTCTTTGAGTTCCATAACTGTCCCTACCTTCTCTTTCAAGCGTATCATATCTTGGTCTAAAAGTCGTAATTGGTCGGTAAGTCTTATGATAGTAGTTTTCATTTCTTGGACAGCAGGATCTATCGTATTGGTTATCGTCTGCCAAACATAATAAACAAAATAGCCTAAACCAACGACCATAACTACCGGGAAGCCAAAGTCCGCGACTAATTGTACGACATCCACGTTTAATCTCTACGAGCGTCGATTTTGCCGTCTTCGACAAAGTTTTCAGCTCTAGCTATTCGATCCAAGTCAGGTGATAAATCAAGGGCAGCTGATACCAAAGTATCAATTCTAATCATGTCGTTGTTCATAATTGAAGCTCTGGTAATTAGCATCTGCGTAATACCTTGTACTGTTTTAATTTCACTGACTAAACCATCCATAAGTTGTTTCATAACTAAAAAAATAAAATAAGCCATAATTAAGGCGCCTGCAATCGGTACACCTAACTCTGTTATTAGATTGAAGACTTCCATTACTCGCCTTTGAACTTTTTGCTTTGCCCGGATGTGCCAGCGTAGATACCAAACACTGCTGCCATCGCACCCACCACTATAGAAACCAAAGCTGACTGTTCAAGGTTAGGTTCTGGCAAGGCCATAAACCAAATGACAACTTTGTAAAGTAAGACAATGTAAACGCTAACGAAGATCCTCGGAAAAATGCGCCAGGCATCTATGGTTTTAGCTAGGTGCACCCATTTTGCAAAAGGATTGTCGCCATCATTTTTGGGTGTTACATCTATATCGAGCTCTAGTTTTCTTTTGATTGGTGCTTCGCTTGGCTCTGTCTTTGGAGTTTCTTCGTTCATAAAAATCTTGTGACGACTATGGCTCCTACAATAAATGGGTAGACTCCCCACAATAAATTTTCTAAACGTACAAATTTTTCTGAGCCTTCTTCTAGGCGTTTTTCAATATTCTCATAGCGTAACGCACACTCTCTTTCGTGCGTCTCTATTTTGTGCAACGCGTCTTTGGCTGTAGCCATGTTATTTCTTTTTCTTTTTTTTGCGACGCGTGTAGGCTTCGTTTTCTGGCGTGTCTGGATCGTCGGCAACGTATCGGCCTTTTTTGTTTCTAGTTCTTACTGTTTCGTAGTCGTCTGGATTTTCTTCAGCAGGTTTAGTGCTATCAGTTATCCAAAAGTCCTTAAATTTTTGCCACCAAGTCATTTTCTTATACTCCTAATCAAATTGATTTATTACATACTTTAACGAAAATACTAACCAATTTCTACTCCTAATAAATAATATAAAACAGGACCATAAGGAATATTTGTTTGAAAAAAATAATTTAGAAAAGCTATTGCACCATTAATTACAACAACTTTTGTGCCTATTACGATGAATAACAACCAACTTAAAGTTTTAAAAAAACCATTTTTTTTATAATAATTTTTTATTTTAGTTAGTATTGGAAAGTTCCAACTTA